>MWVT01000010.1_pt1 | contig 29317 bp, 20 predicted proteins | sample 1047201 | NCBI WGS metagenome assembly MWVT01 (sample SAMN06349988, study PRJNA376086) | soil metagenome | isolation source: TG5-1 sample Antarctic (ecotone) soil | place: Antarctica | collected 2015-01-13 | reverse complement strand
ATTCTTTTCATAGCAAGTGTTAGGCACTAAAGATACATTATGTACTGAAAACACATTACTCATTTCGAATAATTAGCGAAAATGAAACTTAAAAAAAACGGATAAGCATAAGCTTAGACTGAAAAATAAATACAAGCCAAGAACATATTATTTTTAGCCCGCATGAAAGACAAAACGAAAGCACTGCAAGCCCAAACAAAGGACTTGCTCCAAAAAGCAGAAAAGAAAATTATCACTGCTGATGATATTGCAGAATTAAGAGAAGTGCTGCGTTTCCATGAATACCGTTATTATATTCAAAACGATCCTTTGATCTCTGACTTTGAATTTGATATAATTTATAAATCACTCGAAGCACTTGAAAAGGAAAATCCTGATTTGATTTCAGATGATTCACCTACACAAAGAGTAGGGAAAGGACTTACTAAAGACTTTCCTACCGTACAGCATCTTGTTCCCATGCTTTCCCTGGATAATTCATATAATAGTGAAGAGCTCATAGATTTTGATCGCAAAGCCAGGGAGGCAACAGGAATGAAACTGGTTGAATATTGTGTAGAACCAAAATTCGATGGAGCATCTATTTCCTTGGTGTACGAAGATGATAAACTCGTAAGAGGATTGACACGTGGTGATGGTGTGCATGGCGATGACATTACACCAAACATCAGGCAGATCAGAACAATACCACTGACTGCAAAATTTTCGGCTTATAGTCTGCACACTGTGGAGATACGCGGGGAAGTGCTGATCAATAAAAACAATTTTTTAAAATACAATGAGGCAATTATAGAAGGGGGTGGCACGCCTCTGGCTAATCCACGAAATTCCGCTGCAGGAAGCTTGCGCATAAAAAACCCCATTGAGGTAGGCAGGCGCAAACTCGAAGCATTCACATATGGTCTTGGTTATTTTTCTACTTTGAAAAAAGGAGATGCCGCCCCACACACGCATTCGCAAACCCTGGATATGCTTTGGGATTTGGGTTTCAGAAGTCCCCACCTCGAAAAAAAAGTTTTAAAGGGTATTGATGCTGTAATAGAATACTGCAATGAATACGAGCAAAAAAGAGATGACCTGCCTTACGAGATAGATGGAATGGTAATTAAGATTAATGATTTCGAACTGCAGGAGAAAATGGGTATGACCACACACCATCCACGGTGGGCAATGGCATTTAAATTCAAAGCAAGACAAGCCACAAGTAAATTATTGAGAGTGGAATACCAGGTAGGGCGCACGGGAAACATTGGACCTGTTGCTAAAATTAAACCCGTGCACATTGGTGGTGTTACAGTCACTTCTGTTTCACTTTTTAATGAAGATCTGATTAAGGAAAAAGATTTGAGGATAGGTGATACCGTTTTAGTGGAACGTGCCGGTGATGTGATCCCTTATATTGTAAAAGCACTCGCTGAATTGCGGAACGGTGATGAAAAGCTAATAAAATTTCCAAAAGCTTGTCCTGCATGTAATGATGAATTATACAGGGTAGCTGAGGAATCGGCATGGAGATGCACGAATATAAATTGTCCTGCACAGGTATTGGAAAGGCTTATGCATTTCGCATCGAAAGATGCCATGGATATAAGGGGACTGGGTACTGCTAATATCGAAAAGTTTTACCATTTGGGTATTTTAAAAAAAATTCCTGAAATTTATCAGCTCGACTTTGACAAGATCGGTACACTTGAAGGCTTTGGAAAAAAATCAATAGACAACATGAAGCTGGCTATTGAAGCTTCTAAAAAACAGCCGGTTCATCGTTTGATCTATGGACTTGGAATACGCTTCGTAGGTGAGACCATGGCGAAAACGCTTGCACATGCAGTTGACCATATTTTAGATTTACAGGACTTTGACGAAGAAAAATTAAAAGAGCTTGAAGACGTGGGACCAAGAGTGGCAAGCAGTGTTTTTACATTTTTTGAAAATGAGGACAATATCCAAATGCTCAATGAGCTAGAAACTCTGGGATTGCAGCTAAGTAATGAGAAAAAGCAATTGGCTAAAGAAGGGAATCTGCAGGAATTAAGCTTTCTTTTTACCGGAACGTTGAACAAACTTAAACGCAGCGAAGCAGAAGAATTGGTGGAAGAAAATGGTGGTACAATTGTCAGTGGTGTAAGCAGCAAATTGAATTATCTGGTAGTGGGAGATGATGCAGGAAGTAAATTGGAGAAAGCAAAAAAGATCAACTCTATAAAGATCATTTCTGAGGATGAGTTTTTGAAAATAGTTGGTAAGGGTTGAAGTGTTTGCCGCTAAGGCTCTAAGCAACGCAAGGTTTATTGTTAGCTCGTTAGATACCATCATTTGCACCACAGAAACACATTGACGCAGAGGAACACTATCTTTCGCTGAGTCTTTGCATTTTCTTCTTTGCGATTTGGCCTGCCCGTACAGGCGGGCGTGAAATGTTTTGTATTTCAAGTAGTGGAAGTATTTAATTTGCGTAATGCTGGAACCACAGACACTTAAATATTTATCGGGGCTTAAAAAAAACAACAATAAAATTTGGTTTGATACACACCGTCCGCAATATGAAGCTGCGAAAATTGATTTTCAAAATTTCATTGAGCTCGTTATTAAAGACCTTCAACGTACGGACACTACTATCACCGGTACAATAGCAAAAGATTGTCTTTTCCGAATGAACCGCGATGTTCGATTTTCCAAAGACAAAACACCTTATAAAACGAATATGGGTGCAAGCATCAAAATAGGTGGAAAGAAATCATTCCTGGCCGGTTATTATTTTCACTGTGAGCCCGGCGGTAGCTTTGTCGGAGGTGGACTTTGGAGGCCCGATGCTTCCCAGGTAAAAAAGGTGCGCCAGGAGATTGATTATAACTGGGATGAATTCAAAAACCTGTTAAAGGATAAAAATTTTGAAAAAATATTTGGCGACCTATATAAAGGAAGCGACCAAAGCCTCAGCACCAATCCGAAAGGATATGAAAAAGAGAATCCTGCGATAGAATATTTGAAATTAAAAAGCTTTATGGCAGAAACTTCGGTGAGCGATGAAGAGCTCACAAAAACTACACTGCACAAAAAAACCGTAAGCACTTTCCAGGCACTAACACCTTTACTCAATTTTATAAACCGTGCAATAAAGGATAACTAGACCAACCAATTCTTTGCAAATAAATATTCTGCGATCTGCACAGCATTGGTTGCAGCGCCTTTACGCAGGTTGTCACTTACGATCCACATATTTAATGTTTTGGGCTGCGACTCATCGCGGCGCAGCCGACCTACAAACACTTCATCCTTTTCATGTGCCCAAAGAGGCATGGGATAATGTTGTTGCCAGGGATCATCCTGCACAATGATACCTGGCGATTGGCTGAGTAATTTTCTAAGTTCGACAAGATCAAAATCGTATTCAAATTCTACATTCACGCTTTCGCTATGTCCACCCATTACAGGAATACGAACCGTTGTTGCAGTCACTTTTATAGACTCATCACCCATGATTTTCTTAGTCTCATTCACCATCTTCATTTCTTCTTTTGTATATCCATTTTCCAGGAACACATCTATCTGCGGAATTACATTTAAATCAATAGGATACTTGTAAGCCATCGGATAATTTTCATTGACATTACCCCCTTTATCACCGGTTAATAATGTAGTCGCCTTTTTTCTTTCCCCCTTCAATTGATCAACAGCAACTTTTCCCGTGCCGGTTACACTCTGATAAGTCGAAACAACAATTCTTTTGATCTTATATTTTTTATGCAGTGGTTGCAATGCCACTACCATTTGTATAGTGGAGCAATTAGGATTAGCTATGATTCTATCTTCTTCGGTCAAAACATCCGCATTTACTTCAGGCACTACTAGTGGGATGTTGGGTGTCATACGCCATGCCGATGAATTGTCAACGACTGTGATACCTGCTTCTGCAAAACGAGGCGCCCACTCCATAGAAGCGCTGCCGCCTGCTGAGAAAAGAGCAAGTGAAGGATGAGCATGGATTGCATCTTCCATACTTATGACTTTGTATTGTTTATTTCTGAAATCAATTTCTTTGCCTATTGATCTTTCAGAAGCAACAGGGATTATCTGGCTAACCGGGAATGCTCTTTCTTCCAATACCTGCAACATCTTTGCGCCTACCAACCCCGTTGCACCTACTATTGCTATGTTCATAAAGGCCCTCCTATCCCTTGATGGAATAAATTAATTTTCAAAATTAAAAGTGCAAAGTACAATTGAAGATTTTATATTGAACAGTTTGGATTAATTTGGTAAAAGATGAAAATTCTTTTGCTGGTTTTTATAATCTTTTTATCCATACCTATTCAGGCACAGGTGACCAGCAGATATGATGTAGTGATTACTGAGATCATGGCTGACCCTACACCTCAGGTAGGATTACCCAATGCAGAATGGATAGAATTAAAAAACACTTCATCTATTGCTGTTAATCTGCAAGGATGGCGTGTAGGTGACGGGTCAGGTGTAAGCGGCCCTATCCCCGCCTTTGTTTTGCAGCCAGATAGTTTTGTACTCGTTACCACAAGCAGCGCTGTTGCGGCACTATCGCAGTTTGGTAGAACAGTCGCTGTAACCAGTTTCCCTTCTCTTGATAACGATGGCGAACTGATCTATTTGCGTTCTGCACAGGGCAATACAATCCATGCCGTTGAGTACTCCGTGGATTGGTATCAAAATGTAGTAAAAAGGGAAGGAGGATGGAGCCTCGAAATGATTGATACTAAGAATCCTTGTACAGGCATGAATAACTGGAAAGCAAGTGTGCATCCGGCAGGTGGAACACCCGGTAAAAAGAATTCAGTTGATGGCATTAATACAGATGCTTCACCACCTGCCTTGAAAAGAGCTTATGCCACAGATGCATACACGCTTATTTTATTTTTTGATGAACCCCTGGATAGTTTATCTGCATCTTCTGTATCTAAGTTTACTATTTTGCCCGGTATTACTATTGTATCTGCTATACCCATCGGTCCTTTATTCAATACAGTTCAAATAAAAACCGGAACCTCATTAATACCTGGTTTGGTTTATACAGTCACAGCCAGCAATGTTGCAGACTGCAAGGGGAACCCGATTGGTATAATAAAAACTACAGAAGTTGGACTTGCTCAGATTGTAGAAAAGAATGACATAGTGATTAATGAAATTTTATTTAACCCAAAGCCTGATGCTTATGATTATGTCGAATTTTATAACCGCAGCAATAAGGTAATTGATGTCTCTAAATTATCAATAGCCAACAAAAACACTGCAGGTATTACTGGTTCTATTAAAAATATTACTGATCTGCCATTCCTTATTTTCCCGGGAGCATATTTTGTGGTGACCGAAGATGCAAACAGCCTTTCAATGAACTACCTGGTAAAAAACAACGATCGTGTATTTACACTTTCATCACTGCCTTCTTTTCCCGATGATGCAGGTACAGTTGTATTATTGAATGCACAAGGAATAGTAATAGATGAAGTAAAATATGATGATGACTGGCATTTTGATCTCATAGCCAATGATGATGGAGTAGCATTGGAACGAATAGATCCCGATGGAAAATCGCAGGATAAAAGCAACTGGCATTCGGCGGCATCTACGGCAGGATATGGTACGCCAGGCTATCAGAACAGTCAGTACAAACAAACAGGTGGAGGTAATGCAATAATTGAAATCTCTCCAAAAGTTTTTTCTCCGGACAATGATGGAAGAGATGATATCGCAACAATCAGCTACAACATTTCGCAAAGCGGGTATCTGGCTAATATTTATATTTTCGATGCAAGCGGCAGACAGGTACGGCATTTAGTAAAGAATGATTTGCTGGGTTCAAAAGGCTCATGGAACTGGGATGGATTGGGCGAACAGGGCAGGAAATTATTGATAGGCACTTACATTATTTACACAGAGCTTTTTAACCTTGATGGTAAGAAGCAGCGGTTTAAAAATACAATTGTACTGGCAAGGAGATTGAACTAATATCTCAAGAAACCATGTCCACCTGAGCATGACGAAGGCTAAATTTAAATCAACCTTTCACTGATAAGGCTTCGGCAACTTTTCGTCAAGCTCAAAGTGACATAACCATCTGTCATGTCTCGTCCTGACAGAGACATTATTTCGATAGGTTTTTAGAATGCACCTCATTATTTATATAAATGAACGCAATTCTAATTATTTATAGCAAAACAAGCCGCTCTCATCAACTGCATATAAGCCCGTCCCTTTGCTTTAGCAAACGCAATATTTGTTTCAGGAATTGTACTTGTATCGGGATAGCTGTCAATGGCACGGGTCAGACTTTCTTCCCGCAGTATCTGGAGCATGGGATAAGGCGACCTGTTGGTGTAATTTGCAGGATCTTTTTCATTGCTGCCTGCAAATAAATATTCCGGATGAAAAGATGCGATCTGATACACACCTTCATATCCGTTTTTTTTCAACAACTTTTCTGAGGCAACTACTAAATCCAGATATGAATCAAATCGGGAAAATGCGTCTGGAAGAATTAGTAATAAAGTCTCAATAGTATTATCCTCCATTCTATTAAAGACTTCAGAAAGTGCTTGCAGCGTAGATTTCAGAGTTGCTTTATCCCGTACTTCATAATCAACAGAGTTCTTTTGCATTTCTCTTGCTACAAAAGGACAAAAGTTGCAACCGATAACAACATCTACGATCCACTTTTTCGTTTGCATAATGATTATTTCTTTATCCGGGAAATCCATGTACACTATTTTTAATCATCAGAACAATATTGAGTCATTGCGATCCTTTATCTCCCACAAACCATTGCTCTTTATTTTTAAACAATACATTGAATGTGGTAAGCGATCCATAAATGCGTGTAATGTATTGCTGCAGATTTACTTTGTCTTCATCACTGAGTTTTTTGTGCGCATTGATCTGCTGTTCCATAACTCTTACCCGGTCACGCAGCATTACTATTTTATGAAAAAAGTCTTCTATTGGAATTTCTTTTGGCTTTAATGTTTTATCAGCAGGTTGCAACAGCATGGTACCATTTTCCCATCGGTCACCAAGCTTTACTACTTCGCTTACACCATTCCACAACCTCAATATTTTTAATAAGGAACGTTCCGCATCGGAATGTGTTTCTATTTCTTCAGTTATATTTTCAGCAATGATCTCTTCGAGGTGTTTATCATCTTTGTCTATTTCCTTAATACCGTGGTTAATAAAAGATATTAAATAAGTAGCGTAGCGAATGGCAACAATTACACCAGGCCCGTGTTGCGTATGCTGCAATCTTGTGCCAATACCTAATTTGAGTTGATCCATTTTATAGTTTTTTAATATTTCTTCTGGTATTCCATAAAGAAAGTATAGCAATTTGTTTTTTTCGGGGCAAGATTTGATAAAATATTATAAGCCTTTTATTAAGCACCGCTTTTCGTACATTTTTCTTAGTTAGCGATGCCGGATATAGTGTAGGATTAGCTTGAATAGTCAAGTTTTTTGTTTAAACTGAACAAAAATTCTGAAACAGCTAGATCACCAAAAGAACTTAAAAGATATTTCTTGATTTCTTCGTAATCAGTAAGTGCCTGATGAGTCCATATTATTTTTTCAGCCATTTTTTGTTTTGCTTCAAAAATTCACTTTGGCTTATTACCTGCCCTTTCATTACTTGTGAGGTTGCTATGTCAATATTGTTTTTAACTTTTTTAGGAAGAGTTGTCCACCAGTCTTTTTGACTATCAGTTTCCAACATTGTGTACATGAGCCTTAATAGTCTCTCATCTGCCGTATTCACATACTTCTTAATTTCTTTTTTCAATGCTTTCACTTCAGTATCACTCATAACAAACGTTTCATCAAAATTAAACAATAGAAAGTTCAGCTAAAAAAAGTATAGTTTCTTAAAAAATTGATTCATTATTTCCTTATCGCTTTAAAATTTCCATTTGGCTGTATAAACGTTACATCCGGAATTTTACCATTTGTAGAAGCGCCAAAAAGCAGATAATATCCACTCAACGCCTTGAATGCAAAGCGGTCATTGTCTGTAGGTAACAGTTCGTATTCAGGTTGACCAGGTACAAATACATACAATGTCTTATTATTTTTTATGAACACTTTAATAGCAGTGCCAGCCAGGTCATATTCCCCTACATATTTTTGGAGGCTTGATGCAGCCACTTCCTTCGCTACCAATTCTTTCTTAAATATCAGCGGTTCGATGCCACCTTCCAGGTCAATAGCAACGCGGTCCACATCACCTTTCTTGTTTAATAAAAACTGCATTCGGGTTGGCCCTGAATCAGCAGTGTCTATTTCTTCGCCGGCAATGATCTCAAAAAAATCAAACACATCAAAATTATCATGCTTTAGCCACATTAAGTGGCCCGCTATCTGTGCAAACAGAGAATCTTTTTTTGCAAAAACATGTACACGACCATAGCCCGGCTGATAATAACTGCCTGCATAATCTTTCAACGGATGCGAAGGTTTTGTTTGTAATATAGAAGGTGCCACTGTAGTTTTTTTGTTGGTTGCAGCCAAAGCTTTTGCTTTCTCAACTTCTTTTTTGGCATCACCATTCCAATCGTAGGGTTTTAAATTCAGCATCCGGTCAGCGATCATATTGCGCACAAGACCGGGCACTCGTGAACTGTTTTGATTGGTAAGTACAATGATGCCGATACTGTCAGTGGGGAAGAATGATGTACTTGCAGAAAAGCCATCAATATTGCCACCATGCTCTACCCTATAATGACCGCGGTAAGAAGCCAGAAACCAACCAAAACCATAAGTGGAAAATTGTACATCAGGTCTTTCTTTAGATGGTAATCCGGCACCTACAATAGCTTGCGAAGAAATAGCCTGTGTAAAATAAATTGCTGGAATAATTTCTTTGCCATTCCATTTGCCTCCATTGATCCATGCTATCACCCACTTCGCCATATCATTTACATTGCTGTTGATACTGCCTGCAGGCCCCATTGCGTCTATATTATAATAGGGAAGTTTTTTAATGAGGGAATCTTTTTTTACACTATATCCCAATGACCCGTCAGTATTTTTTTGTAAATCAGAAATAGAAAAATTGGATGAAGACATGCTAAGCGGTATAAAGAACTTTTCGCGGATATTTTCTTCCCAGGTTTTTCCTGTTAATTTTTCTGCGATGCTGCCCTGTGCCAGAAACATGAAATTGTTATACTGCCACTTATCCCTTACACGTGCAGTGGGCTGTTGAAATTGTAATCGTTGTATGAAACTATCTCTTGATGGTGTATTAAAAAAATACCAGGAATAGTCGTGCCGGGGCAATCCTGTGCGGTGGCTCATCATATCACGAAGCGTAATGGCATTATTCATTTCATCAGTTTGAAATTGCAAACTATTCAAATATGTATGCGCCGGTTTGTCAATATCCAGCTTGCCTTCGGCTTGCAAAAGCCCGATCAATGAAGCCGTAAAAGCTTTGGTGCATGAGCCAATTGCAAATAAAGTATTAGGTGTAACAGGAAGTTTTTTTTCAACATCTCTATATCCAAAACCTTTTGCATAAACGACTTTGTTTTTTTCTACTACGGCCACGGCAAATCCGGCTGCCTTCCAGTCTTTCAGAACTTGTTGAAATGCTGCATCGAGACCGTTGAAGCGCTTATCCACAATGGGTTTTTGTGCATTACTGATGAAAACGCTGTTGATGATGATTGTGAAAATTATTTTTCTCACTAGTGGTGTTTTAGCCATACATTTTTATCATTAACTATTTAAATAAAAATTTGGTATCAAATCTTTACGAATTCATAAGGCGTGAATTCTACAAAGTCTGCCACTCTTACCGTGATGGATTTAACCTTACCATTTTGTACCTGCACAGGCCACACCTTCACCCCAAATAACGGATCGTTGAAAGTCGCAAGAAAGCGGGATCCGCCCAATGATTCTAATGTAGCAAAACGGCCTTTATGGTGTTGGAATATGGCAACTGCCTTCCCTTCTTTAATGCTGATTGTCATGTTGCCATAAATAGAATGTTTGTAAGTTCCAGAAAGAGCGGCAAGAGATACATCTGTTTTTAATTTCATTGCAATGGTATCTTTCTTCTTACCAATTTCTGTTAGTCTTTGCATGTCCCCTGACTTTTGCCCTTCCTGGTAATGTCCGCTGTAGTTGCGATAAGGAAGATCCATATAAGCATCCATGATCTCAAGCCGCAATGCTTCATAAAAATTATTTGCATCTGTATTGGTGAGTACAACGATGCCAAGGTTTTCCTCCGGCACAAGAGCCACACTGGAAACAAAACCATTTACACCACCGGTATGTGCCACTATTTTCCTACCGTTGTATTCTTCCAAAAACCAGCCAAGGCCATATAAGGCAAAATGCGCTTTATTGAATTCATGCCCTCCATTGCCTAAAATAGAATTTGGTGTACGAGTTTGTTGAATCGCAGAAAATGGAATGATCATATTATCATTAAATTTTCCATTGCCTAATTGCATTTGCACCCATTTACTCATATCAGATATACTGGAAAAAATACTTCCTGCAGGAGCCATGTTATCCAATTTTCCCCAGGCTATTTTTTTTATAACATCATCCACTATTGTATGAGCCGATGAAATATTAGTAGCAGCCTTCATTTCCGCAGTTGATGTTATCGTACGGCTCATTCCCAATGGTAAAAAAATATGCTCCCTTATGAATTCGCTCCACGATTTTCCGGTGGCTTTTGGAATTACTTCTCCGGCAGTCAGGAAAGCTGCATTGGTATATCCCCAACGGCTGCGAAAACTATACAACGGTTTTATCCTGCTGAATTTATTTCTTACTTCTTCTTTGGTAAGATCGGAATCGAAGAACATAAAGTCCCCCTGAAATGTTTCCATTCCCAACCTGTGGCAGAGCAGGTCGCGGATGGTGACTTCTTTCGCTACCCATGGATCGTATAATTTAAAATCGGGAAGCCATTTCTGCACTTTATCATCGAGTGAAATCTTTTTCTGAGCATCCAGCAAAGCAAGCGCTGTTGCCGTAAAAGCTTTTGTATTCGAGCCAATTCCAAACAAAGTATGTTCATCTATTTTATTCTGGCTGCCCCATTCTGCTACACCATAACTTTTCATCATTACAACCTTTCCATCCTTCACTACACAAAAAGCTACGCCCGGTATTTTCCAATCAGTAAGTGCTTTCTCTACATAGCCATCGAGGCTATCATTCATAAATGCCCGTGTACCATTTTGCCCTTTTGCTCCCTGGATAATGCCAAATAAAAAGAAGAAGCTTATAAATTTTATCATGTCATGTCAGTTGTTTGGTTTTAGTTAGAAATATTTGCCTGGGCTGCACGGAATATGCGTAGAAAATTTCCGCCAACAATTTTTTTTATATCTCGTTTCTTATAACCCCGTTCCAATAAAGCTTTGGTGATGTTGGGCATATCAGCTACATCATCCAACTGTAGCGGTGTTGATTCCACGCCATCAAAATCTGACCCGAGACCAACATGATCTACACCCACCAGTTTTACAATATAATCGAGATGATCGAGTAAGGCAGAAATTGGAGGACGTAGTGCCTGCATATCTGCGGGGTGCCTGCGTGCCATCCAGAAATCTATTTCAAAAGATTGCCATTTTAGTTTTTTTAATGAATCAATTTGTGCTGTATTTTTCTTAATAAAAACCTCTTTTCGTTTTTCATAATTGCTATCGAGAAAGCCTGAATAAAAATTCAAATGAATAACGCCTCCATTTTTTGCCACTGCTTTTATCTGCTCGTCTTTAAGGTTGCGGCGATGAGGCGTAACAGTATAAACACAGCTATGAGAAACGATCACCGGTTTGGTAGCCACTTCCATTACATCCCAAAATGTTTTTTCACCTACATGACTCAGATCCACCAGCATACCGAGCTCATTCATTCTGCGAACCACTTGCTTTCCAAAAGGAGTAAGGCCGGCTCGCTTTGAGGAGTCTTTCAAAGCCCTCCCTTCATGAGGTTTTGGGTGGTCTTCTTCATCTTTAGCCGAGCTCGCCCACGATGTAGAATTATTCCACGTAAGTGTCATGTATCGAACGCCTCTTTCATACAACCTGTTAAGATAGTCAATGCTGTCTTCTATCATATGACCGCCTTCGAGTCCGATCATAGCACCGAGCTTTTGCTGACGTACTGCCTCTTTCAATTGTTGCGTTGTCTTTACGATCATCATTTTATCTGGGTTACGTTGTACTACAGCATAAAGGGAATCTATCTGCCTGTTGGCATAATTAAAACCCTTTCCTTTTTCATATCGTTCATCGCTCCAGATTGAAAATATCTGTACATCAACTCCCCCTCTTTTAAATCGGTTCAGATCAGAATGCGTTTTGCCTGTGAGATCTTTAGCAAGGTCAAGCCCTTCAAGCATAGAGATCATTACATCATTATGTGTATCCACTACCAATGCTTTTTCATGTAGCTTTTTATATTCCTGGGAACTACATGTACAATGTTGGAATAGTAAAAGGAGCAGTAATAGTTTTTGTAACATGCTACAAGTTAGCACTCAATTCTAAAAAGACTTACCGCTTTTAAATTTTTCAAAAGCTTCTTTTATAAAAGCCTGGAAGTAATAATCGTTTGTGTACAGAGTAAATTCATAGGAGGGGCGATAGAGCGACATGAAGCGGTTTTGCTCATCGCCTGTAAGGCCGGTAAGCCGCAGCACCAGCCCTTTGTTAAAGCGGTTGTCTATGAAACGATCCCTTTCCTGTTGCAGCAGGCGATCCTGGAAGCGGAGTGTTGACTTATTTTTACGAAATTGGAAAAGCCGGATCAATTCATTGATATCAATACCTGCACCCATTGGGCCTATTGATGTCATGCTTTCTACGTTGGGTCTTCTGTAGTCAAATACTTTTGCATAATCCCGCCGAAATTGTATAGAATCAATTTTGTAATCACGGCGCTTGACGATCACTTCCTTTAAAACATTTATGGGTATTCTTAATGCAATATCAAATTGAGATAGATCTGCGATTTTCAGTACAGGAAATTTTATGGTAGGCTTACCGAGGTAAGAAAACCAGAGAGAGTCTGTTTCCCTTATATCTATTTCATAATGCCCGTCTCTGTTGGTAATGGTGCCGCCTCCCCTTGTATTCATTACACTCACAGCTTCGAGCGGGTAAGTGCGGGAGCTATCGTACACAGTACCTTTTACTTTGTACTGTGCAGATGCAGTCTGCAACATTAACAGACTTGCTGTGAGGATTGCAAATCTTATATTGTTAAGGGACTTCAAGTGAAGCAAGTAACAAAATGAAATGTAAAAGGGATGGTAAAGTGGAGAAGAAGATGGATGATGGTTGAAAGTGAATTACCGGTGTAAAAGATATTCCTGAAATATAATAGCCCTTCTCTTTCTATTCCAACAACTTTTTAAAATATTCGCTCCCAAACCTGTTCTTTTAAATATGATATACCGACGTCTATAAGTCGGATGTCTTTATCAGTAAAAAAGGATATTATCAAAGTGCAGTCCACTCTGACAGGAAGGTATTTTCAAATCCGGTGTACAAATCCTGCATCTTAAAGCTGTGTAAATTCACTTCTGCCTCCCCATATAGAAAAAAGCCCGTAATACGAGCTTTTCCCAAGTTTTTCAAATGATAGGTTACATTAAATAAGGTAATGGAATTGTATATTGGTCTTTCAAAATTTCGTTTCGCTAAGTACAAATATCAAGCCACAAAGACAACTACTTGACTACCATATCTCACCGTATTTTTTCCACTCCTAACTATCTAATAACAGGATTTGAATCATGCTCTTAACCAATTATTTATTTTTGTAGCTATGGCCTTTCATCTTATAGCTCCATACAAACCTGCAGGTGATCAGCCATCCGCCATACATGAGCTTACTGAAGCCATTAAAAGAGGAGAACCTGACCAGGTCCTTCTGGGTGTTACCGGTTCCGGCAAAACTTTTACAATGGCCAATGTGATCCAGAATGTTCAAAGGCCAACACTCGTACTCACACACAACAAAACACTCGTTGCCCAATTGTATGGAGAGTTTAAAAGTTTTTTCCCGGACAATGCCGTTGAATATTTTGTAAGTTATTATGACTATTACCAACCGGAAGCATACATGCCGGTAAGTGATACTTATATTGAAAAAGACCTCAATATCAATGAAGAGCTGGATAAGCTTCGATTGAGAGCTACAAGTAGTTTACTTTCCGGGCGGCGTGATATAATAGTGGTCGCCAGCGTAAGCTGCATCTATGGTATGGGCAACCCCACTGATTATGAAAGCGGCATTATTCGCATAGCCAAAGGCGAACAACTCTCGAGACAAGGATTTCTTCATTCACTTGTAAATTCTTTATATAACAGAACGTCAGTTGAATTCAACCGCGGAAGTTTCCGGGTGAAGGGTGATACGGTTGATATCAATCTTCCTTATGTGGACTTCGGTTATCGCATTACATTCTTTGGAGATGAAATAGAAGAAATTGAAAGCATTGAAATTCAAAGTGGAAAACGGATCAGCAAACTCGATGATGCAGCCATTTTCCCTGCTAACTTATATGTTGCCCCTAAAGACATTATGCAATCTGTAATGTACGAAATACAGGATGAGATGCAGGCACAAGTTGATTATTTTAAAAGTTCAGGAAAATTCATAGAAGCACAACGCCTGAAAGAAAGAGTGGAATACGATCTTGAAATGATCCGTGAGCTGGGATTTTGTAACGGCATTGAAAACTATTCCCGGTTTTTCGATCGCCGCAAACCCGGCACCCGCCCCTTTTGCCTGTTAGATTATTTTCCCAAAGATTTTTTGTGCATGATAGATGAAAGCCATCAAACAGTGCCCCAGGTGAGCGGCATGTATGGTGGCGACAGGAGCCGCAAGCTCACACTCGTGGACTATGGTTTCCGGCTGCCTTCAGCATTGGACAACCGCCCACTTAATTTCCATGAGTTTCAGGAGTTGATCAATCAAACAGTATATGTAAGCGCAACACCCGGAGACTATGAACTGGAGCAAACCGGTGGCGTGGTAGTGGAACAGGTAGTGCGACCAACTGGATTGTTGGAACCTCCAATTGAAATACGTCCGAGTGTAAACCAGATAGATGACCTGCTTGATGAAATAGATAAACGTGTAAAGAAAAACGACCGGGTGCTTGTGACAACACTTACCAAACGCATGGCGGAGGAAATGGATAAATACCTGAAGCGCATAGACATAAAATCTAAATACATACATAGCGAAGTACATACGCTTGATCGTATTGAAATTCTCCGTGATCTGCGACTTGGTAAAATTGATGTGCTGGTTGGTGTTAATTTATTACGTGAAGGATTGGACCTGCCGGAGGTTTCACTGGTTGCTATTTTAGATGCGGATAAAGAAGGTTTTTTAAGAAATGAACGTTCGCTGACCCAGACCGCAGGCCGTGCTGCCCGGAATGTGGAAGGCCTGGTAATTTTTTATGCAGACGTCATTACAGAAAGCATGCAGCGAACAATAGATGAAACTACACGACGCAGGGAAAAGCAGGTGGCTTATAACATTGCGAATAATATTACACCTACAAGTGTATTGAAGTCAATAGACCAGGTAATGGCGCAAACATCAGTGTTGGATATCAAAGGTTATGATCCGGATTCGCCTTATGCCATAGATGAAATAGTGACAAAGGCAGCAGAAAGCGAAGCAGAATATACCACGATACCGCAACTCGAAAAGGCAGTGAGTAAAACAAAAAAACAAATGGAGAAAGCAGCCCGCGATCTGGACTTTATGGAAGCGGCCCGGTTAAGAGATGAAATGTTCGGCATGCAGAAAAAGCTGGATGAAATGAAGGTGAAATAAACTGGAATGGTAAAAAATTCTCGGTATCAAACTCGAAAAAGAATTCACAGATTTTAAAGCGCAAGCATAAAATAATTAGTATTATAGCCCTTTAAAAATCAAAGTCACATTAGCAAAAAATGCCTGGAGGCTTTCAGAAGATGCTTGCAATTGACATCCGCTGATCTTAAAAGCACTCTTAAAAACTTTCTTCCCATGCAACAGGAATTTCGACCTTAGTACCGCCACTTGTGAGATCAGTTATTACCACAGTTTCATCCTTGCCATGTTCTTTATTGAATAATTCAATTCTTTTAAGTGTGATCTCAATACCGTGAGAAGTATGTTTTGTAAGATAATCTTTCTTAATCATTCTTGATTTTTCCCTTCCTATACCATCATCAGTCACAGTGCATAATAAAAGATCGTCTTTATGCACTAAATCTATTTTAAGTAAACCTTTTCTCGCCAGTGGTAACAGCCCATGAAGTATAGCATTTTCTACAAAAGGCTGGATGATAAGCGGAGGCAATTCGACAGTGGATGGATCTATCTGATCATCTACAGTTATCTTAAAATCAAATTTATTTTCAAAGCGTATACTTTCAATCTGGATGTATAAATTCAACACGTCCAACTCATCAGATAATAATATTTTCCTTTGTCTGGAATGATCCAGAATGTACCGTATAAGTTTTGAAAATTTAGATATATACTGATGTGCCTGTGTAGTTTCATTACGGCTAATGAATGAGTTAATAGTATTTAATGAATTGAAAATAAAGTGGGGATTCATCTGGGTGCGCAGCGCACTGTTCTCCAACTCATTTAGTTTGATCTCATAATCACTTCGGATTTGCGCATTTTTATTAATTCTTATTATTCTGCTTCGGTAATAAACATAACTAAGCCCTGCGGCTAACAAAAACAAGGATATCCAAAACCACCAGCTTTCTGAATAATGCTTATTAATATGTATGCTAATGCTTTGCCCTTTCCCATTCCACTCTCCTCCCATATGCCTCGACTGCAGCTTCAATGTATAATCACCGCCAGACACATTGGTATAAGATCCTGTTCTGTTTTTGCCAAGGTACTGCCAATCCTTATCGAAGCCTTCCAGTTTATATGCATATTCAATATCTCCGGCTTCCTGGTAATCGAATGAACTAATCTCAAATGAAAAGAAATTCTGACTGTTCTTTAATCTTATTTTGCTGGCACCACTAATGGCTGCTTCCATTTCCAGGGGTTTGTCTGATACCAGGAAACTTGTCAGGTATGGTGGTGTCGACATATTGTTACGTCTAATTCTTTCACCATTTATTTCATAATAACCTTTATGGCTTCCTATAATTATTGTTCCTTGTGGAGTGAGGGTAAAAGCGCTGGGAATGAATTGCACATTCGATAGTCCATCCCTTTGCCCTATAAAAATCAACTTACCTGTTTTTCTATGCAAGCGACCTAATACCCGAATGTTGGACAACCAAATATATTCTCCATCAAGAACCATACTGCGCACCTCATCCATCAAATTGTCAGGATGTCTCAAAGAATGCACTTCTGCCAATACACCTTTTTTTAAAATTACAAGTCCAACATTGGTACCTAGAAACAATTCATCATGATCTGCAATGATTTTATAAATCGCCTCAAGACCTTTTACCCCTTTCAAATAATTTGACCGTTCCCACAATTGCTTCTCTTGAATATCATATTCATACAATTTTCCATTGCCGGTAGCAAGCCAGATATTCTTTTTTTCATCATAACAAATGCTCGATACACCGGTCACGTTGAAAACTTTGTTCGTATTATTTCTTTTTGAAGTGTATTCAAAAGTTTTGGTATTGAATATTCCGGGAAGTCCGAAACCAATCGTAAAAAGATTACCATCAGGGAGCTGGAGCAGATCGGAAATGCCATCATCATGCAGTGGGTAAGGCTTTGTGACCCTGCTGAAACATTGAAAAGTTTCTTTGATTTTATCGTACCTCATCAAACCCAAACGATTGGTCCCAATCCAGATGTATTTTCCATTTTGGTCGGCCAGCCCAATTTGTGCATATTCAAGGGGAGCATCGATACCAGTAGTTGAAAGCCCTTTGAAGTTCTTGTATTTCTTTGTGGTAAAATTGAAAAAACTCGGCCCCTTATCTGTGCCCACAAAAAGAGAATTACTATCTGTGACTACTAAACTTAAGACTTGCCCCCTTGGAATAGAGCCAGGGTTATAGTCATTTCCCGCAGTAAATTTCACTACGTTATCATCCGGATTGAAACGATAAACTCCTTTGCCTGATGTACCTACCCACAGGTTATGTTGCCTGTCCTCATACACGCAAAGGGCGCTGTTTCCATCAAAACTGTAGGGATTATATGGATCTTTTTCAAAAGTCACTGTTCTGTTTTCTGTGGGTAAGTATTCGGCTAAGCGGAAATAAAATGAAGCCATCCAAATGCGGCCTCTACTGTCTTTTAAAATATCGTAAACAGTATTGTACCGGATGCTGTCGTTTTCACTTAAAACTCCGGGTATCTTAAAATTTTCCTTTGTTTTTGTATTCACATTTACTATCCCATGAGAAAGAAGTCCCACCATTAGCAGGTTGTTGTTTATTTTTTCTATACCATAAGTATTGGGACAACATGTATCATTGACATTGATAAGTATACTATCAATGCTTTTCGTTTTAATGTTGATTTCAAATAAGGGAATATTGCCGGAGGTAGATGCATATAAAAGATCATCTGTAAAAAACTTCAACCTTCGTATTCTTCTAAGTCTTCCGGGTTGTGATAAAATGTTATTCACACTTTCCCACTTCTTCTCAATGTTTAGATAGCGAAAAACTCCTCCAACCGTGGCAACATAGATATTACCATCGCGATCTTCTTCGAAATCAGATATGGAAGCCTTATCAATCTCAGCCCCTTCTTTATAGCTTGTATCGAAATGCAAAAACTTTTGTTTTGCAAAATCAAATTTTACAACCCCCGTAGCTGTTCCGATCCACAGTTCACCTTTACGACTGGCATATAGAGATACTATGCTATTGGAGGGTAACCCATTGTTGCCTTGACTGGAGTGGAATGTTTTAATGCTGTACCCATCATACCTGTTTAATCCGTTAGGTGTGCCAAACCACATGAAACCGTAATGATCCTGTACAATGTCGGTAACCCGGGAATCTGAAAGACCTTTGTCTAGAGACAATTGAAAGAAATTATAAGGTGATTGACCCCTGCTAAAAAAGGTGATAAGGATTAATGGTAAAATAAAAATCCACCTCATTGTGGTGGCAAATTAATGAATGGAAAACAATACCTCAGCAAATTCATTAAGTGAATAAGCCCTTTTGTTAAGTAGAATGACTGTTTTGTTGTGATTCAGCTATAATAAGCTTTAAGTTTAGGATTTTTAAATCACAATGAAAACCTGTTGAACTTCTTCCGGATATATTTAATTTTTTTCCTCTTCATTTTTACAGGCTTATTTCTGTGTGGATCAGCGCAAACAAAAACCATGATAAGTACATCATGGAAGGAAACTAAAGCAAAAGGAAGCGGCAACATTTCAATTCTCTGGTATGACATAGAACCATTCATATATCGAAACTCTATAGGAGGGATAATGGGAGTAGAGTATGAATTGATGGAGGGGTTTAAAGGTTTTCTAAAACAGAAATACTCAATAAATTTAGATATAGATTGGATGGATGCCGGTGCATTTGAAAATATTTATCCTGAAGTAAGAAAGAGCAAAGAAAAAGGCCTTTTTGGTTTGTCCTTTTACTCCATTACTGATGAAAGGAAAAAAGAAGTAAAATTTTCACCTCCTTACATGCCTGACTTGAATGTATTAGTAACCAATAATAATCTACCAGTTTATGATTCGGATACTGCATTTATAAATGACCTAAGTAAGCTGAAGGGCTATACAATGAAGCAAACAACCATGGAAGAAAATATTCTGAAATTAAAAGAAACTCATTTTCCGGCTTTGCCGGTTTTTAATGAGCTTGACGATTATAGAGTATTGCAGCAAATAGCTATTTATCAAAATTCCTTTGGGTATGTTCCGGTAAGTATTTACGTAGTGGCCCTCCAACGTGGGATAAAAATAAAAAGACAAAGAGTGCTTGCCACAAGGCGGGAAGGATTTGCAGCGATTTATACAATGGTCAGTGATTGGGATGAACCTGTTCATGCTTATTTCAACAGTGCTGAATGCAAAGTATTGGTGTCAGGTCTTATAAGAAAATACCTGGGCTCGGAAGTAGCAGAGATTATTACAAATGTATCGGCTCAGGATACCAGGCCTGGCGGCTCCTCCGATATAGAGTTGCTTACCAAAGAACGGGAGATTGTGACACAGCGTCTGATCAATACTGCTCTCGATGCTGAACGTTCTAAAACGAGAAGTAATATTTTTTTTGTAATAGGCTGCGCCACACTTCTGATAGCTGTAATAACCTATTCCCGGTTCAGAACAAAAAGTCGCCTAAGTAAAGTTTTACAAAATAAAAATCATCTTATAGCAGATCAGAGAAAGAAACTGGAAGAACTAAATGTGTTGTTGAACATGAAGATTTTGCAGTCACGTTTGAATCCTCATTTCTTATTCAACTCACTGAATGCGATACAATATCATATAGGTGCTGATGATAAAAAAGGTGCTCTTCATTATATTACCCGCTTCGCAACATTTCTGAGGGGAGTATTACAGAGCAGTGATGAAATCTTAATTTCAGTCCCTATAGAAGCATCTCTTGCAGAACAATATTTATGGCTGGAGAAAAACCGTTTTCCGGACCGTTTTCACTATAACATAAATGTGATAGATGGAGCAGGCACAGCAAATACTCCTCCTTTGCTTTTGCATAGTATATTACAGGAAGCACTATATAATAACATATTGAATGGCAACCCGGCAACTATGCATTCACTAACCATTGATTTTATGAAAAAGCATGATCACTTGCTGATCCGAATTTGTGATAACGGAATAACAAAAGAAGAATTGTTAGTTGTTCAAAAAAAGAAAGAAACCCCTGCCACTAATAACGACGTTTTCAACCAAAGGATAACCGCCATTAACAAATCTGCAAAACAGCCTGTAACCTTTACTTATAGAAGGAAAGGCAATGAAAATGTTACCGAACTTATAATTCCACAACCCCTTTTTAATAAATAAAACTAATTCAACATGCAAGTAAAAGCCATTATCGTAGAAGATGAATTACGAAGCAGGGAATTTTTAAACAACCTTGTAAAAGAGTATTGCCCCGGGGTACAAGTATTGGCAATGGCAGCTACGGTAGATGAGGCCATTCAAGCGATTAACACTCATAAACCTGAGCTTGTATTTTTAGATATAGAGTTACATACCGGCACGGGCTTCGATGTATTGGAAAGTGTAGAGGATACCAATTTTCATGTAATATTTACTACAGCTTATGATCATTATGCTGTGAAAGCCATAAAGTTTAGTGCAGTTGATTATTTACTGAAACCAATTGATGTTGACGAATTGCAATCTGCAGTACAAAAAGTATCAAATAAATTGAGTGGGAACGATCAACAAGCCCTGCAGGTGCTATTGCAAAATCTACGTAAGCCTTTGGGAAGTGATTTCTCTATTACACTTGCGACATCAGAAGGTTTAGAATTCGTGCCCTTGCAACAGATCATTCGGTTAGAAGCTTCAGGCCCTTATACACATTTTTTTCTGAAAGAAGGTAAGAAGATTATGGTGAGTAAAAATCTGAAGGAGTACGAACTGCTGCTTACCGAACATCATTTTTTTCGGGTGCACAATTCCCATATCATTAATATGAAGGAAGTAAAAAGAATGATAAAGACGGATGGTGGGTACGCGATTATGAATGATGAATCAATGATCTCGATTTCTCCAAAAAAGAAGGATGAATTTATGCAACAAATGGGTCTGCGGCTTGTTTGATCTCCTTGCTATTCAAGGTTTATTTTTTGAAAGTAAAGTTCCTTTCTTTTCGATGATAGTTTAACTTGAACTCCTGTATTCATCCAGATCAAATTCCCTGTCAGCAAAGTTTCTATGCCTGAGCAAGGTTTATTAATTGTTCCGCATTTGCACGAAAAAACTGGAAGTCTCCTAATAATTTTTCATATTCCTTTATTGTACAAGGGCTTTTTATTACCCCTCCGTCTTGCATGTGTAAAACACAACATTTGCCTTCTGCTTGTACAATAATCACTTCTCTGAGCAATACATATGCCCTGCCATCCACTTTCTCTATGGCAATATGTATCGGTTTATTGTTGTTAGTAAGTGTTTCTAATAGATAACTAACAGCAGCTTGCTTATCATCTTGATTTACGTTCTCGATTTTTTTCACATAACCATTCAACTCGTCAGCATCAATGGGCTTTTGTAGAAAAGGCACTCCGCTTAGCTTAATAATTTTCATTGCATGATCCTCTAAAGCGGTGGTAAAAACCACATAAAAATTATGGGTTTTTAATCTTCTCAACACTTCAAAGCCTGTACCTGTATGTAGTTCAATATCAAGAAATATAAGGTCCGGATTTAATTGCTCTATAAGATGAATAGCATCTTCCTGGGTTGTTGCTTCAGCTAATAAGTCTACTTCCGGAAACCTTTTCAGCAGACTACGAATATATTGCCTGCTCAAAGGCTCGTCTTCTACTATGATTGTTCTTAACCTCATGTAATAATCAAACCCTGGTGTCTTTTAATTCCTCTACAGCCAAAAGGCAATATTGTTTTACAACGTCAAAATTATTTTTTAGTGTGTCAATATCAAATGCAGCCTGAGCAAGTTTTTCCATAGCGACTAAGGTGCCGCCGATCTCAGGAGACAAACCAAAGAGGCTGGTACTATTTCTTAAGGCATGCACTTGCTTATAAATTTTATGAAAATCAGAATTTATTATTGCAGCTTCCAAAGCCGACAAATCTTTTGGATTCTCATTGATAAACATATTTATCATTTCCTGAATTGACTCGAGATCATTCCGTGTTTGTTTCTTAAGGAAACTTAAGTCTGTAAGTTGGGCTGTAAGGGGAGTTTGTTCAGTTTTAATTGATGAAGTTGGAGGGAGCCATTTTGATATGACAGTTAATAAATCCGATTCAGAGAAAGGTTTAGGTAAGTAGTCATTAATCCCTTGCTCAATGCATTTTTCCTTTTCACCTGCCATTGCATGAGCAGTCATAGCTATTATTGGAGTAGTAATATGAAGTTGATCACGTATAATGCAAGCAGCCTGGTAGCCGTCCATTACGGGCATTTGAATATCCATTAAGATGAGATCTACTTTCTGATTTTTTAATATTGTTACTGCCTCACTACCATTCTCTGCAAGCAAAAAATCGAAACCGTTATTCTTTAAGATAATAGTAGTTAATTTTTGATTCAGGTAATTATCCTCCACTACTAAAATGACTGTTGAAGCCAGAGCAACAGCTCTCTGAATTCCTTTTTTACCTTCAAAAAACACCCCTCCTCCAGGTGCTTTTGAGTATTTAAGTGTGAAAGAAAATTCTGTACCTGAACCTTCGCTGCTTTTCACTGTAATGCTGCCACCTAATAATTCAATCAGTTGCTTTGTAATTGATAATCCCAAACCTGTACCACCATACCTTCGGCTGATGTTTGTGTCAGCCTGGGTAAACCTTTCAAATATTAGTGGCATTTTTTCTTCAGGTATTCCGATGCCGGTATCGGTTAATTTAAAATTGACATCAGCTTCATTTTCATTTTCACTTAAGATATTACAGTAAAGTGTAATACTGCCCTTATCTGTGAATTTAACTGCATTGCCCACCAGATTCACCAGTGCTTGCGTTAACCTCATAGGATCGCCGTATACTGAGTAATTCAAGGCGGTATCTACTAAAGTAGTGAAGTGTATCTTCTTTTGATTCGCTTTTGTACGAAACATTGTTTCGACGTTATGTATTAATTGTGGCAGATTAAAAGGTACATTTTCAATAGTCTGTTTACCTGCATCCAACTTTGAAAGATCGAGAATGTCATTAATAATGGACAACAAATTGCTTCCTGAGCTGTTGATAGCATCGAGGTATTCAGTTTGTTCATTGTCTAATTTTGTTTTGCTCAACAATTCGGTGAACCCTAATATTACCCCCAGTGGTGTCCGAAGTTCGTGACTCATATTCGCAACGAAATCTGCTTTTGCTTTTGCCGAACTTTCGGCCAGTGCTTTTGACTTCTGCATTTCTTCCTCCACTTTTTTTCTTTCAAAAAAAGTCGGTATATCATAGGAAGTTCTTTGGCCTATTTTACTCTTAGTCTGCTTGTGAAATCTATCAATATGATCTTGAATCCTATGAGGGGGCGACATTATGAAAGTACAGTTCTCATCACCCTTGGCTATACAGTTTACCTCAACCGCCGTTAGTGGAATTCCAAAACTTTCCTCGCACCACCCTGATGAATAACCTGCGTTCATGATACATACGGGTGTTTCAGATCTTTGCCCGGACCTTATCCATGAGTCAGCTTCGAATGAGTAAGGATGATTATAAATCAGGTAAAAATCTTCATCTGGCGATGGGTTACTCTCAATGAGTATTTCTACAAAGGCCCAACCAGTATATGCAAAATGAATGGGTCCTGCAGAAAGCCTGGCGATTGGTTCTGTCAGGTTCATCTTTGAATGAAAGTTTTTTGCATCGTTGATTCCGAGAGCATGAGAAATGTCAAACAAGAAATTTTTACCAATCAATAATGCTTCTGCTTCACTTCTGTCAGAATAAAGATTGCCGATTGTATCGAGAAAATCTTTTGACAAAGCAGAAGCCCGCACAAGCAAATAGCGTTGATCATTAATTTCAATAGTGCCGGTACCGGGATCCATTTTTAAATTAGTGAAATAGTCTCCCACAGTTTTTTGTGCAATATCAAAAAGAGGTTGAAGTTCAGGTGGCACAATTACAGAGATGTTGCGGGATTTTTCAGCATAGTCTTTTCGCAAAATCCTGTTTTCTTTTTCCAGATCTTTTAAACGATTTTTCAATTCTTCAGAGTTGTTTTTCATTTTGATATGCCTTAAATCTATCGCTCATATTTCTGCTCCATTATTAGGTGTAAAATAACTTAAACCAATTGATATATTTCTCAGTTTGCAAGTAGGCAAAGTACTTAATTAATATAAGCAGCAGATATAAAAAGAATTGAAAAACATCATTCCTTAAGTCAATTGGCACATCCGTTAATTGTTCATTGTATACCCTCATCCAGAGATACATCTTTGTGTAGTCAATGAAATAAATACAAAAATTTACAATCAATTTTAAAAACAAAAAATCATGAAAGCGTTCAATTTAAAATCAGTTTTTTTTAGTTCTTTAGTAGCAGTACTTGCCTTTTCATCTTGCAAAAAAGACAAAGATGATGCAGTCGCACCAGTAGTGCCACCCGTAGCAAAAACCGTAGAAGGCACCTGGCTTGGAAAGTATGGTAGTGGAAATGCAGAGCCCAATACTTATTATAGTTTCAATATAAAAAAGGACGGCACTATGACTGTAACAAACGATGCGAATAATCCCACAAAAGGCACCGGTACATGGAAAGTGGATGGTGGTACATTTACAGGCGTTTATTCTTACCCAGGATTATTTCAGACTTACAATGTAGCTGCTAAATTGGATATTGAAAAAGGCACAATGAATGGTAGCTGGGGAAGTGGAGCGAACAATCCTGATGATGGTTCTTTTACTATGAACAGACAATAATCATTTTATACCCAGGTTAATTAATGCTTCCAATCGGAAGCATTTTTTATTTGTATATAAGCATAATTAAATTTTCGAATGCATTAATCACAATGTTGGCTCACCAGCAAATACTCTGATTGTAATTAAGTTATTATCCTTCCAACACTCATTTATAAATCTATTAAGTCAAAAGGCGCAATTGTTAATTGCCGGGTTGAAACACCTTAGTTAAATAGGAGATTTGAATATTCAAAACAATTAAACTAAAATCATGCAACTACAAAATAGAAACCTCTCAGCACCGATTGCATTTCTGCAGAATATCATTTCAAAAGGAGGCCCGGAAAAGCCGGAATACGAATCATTAAACAATGTATTTGATTTACTTTCCCGGGAGTATAAATCCGGCGGATTAAAAGAAGCGGAAATGATGGTATTGCAAAATGGCTTTGGAGATGAATGCCTGCAAAATACCATGCACGGTCATATTAAAAGCAAACCTTTTGGCTATGCAGGAGACTTTATGATTATTGATAAAATCTATTGTGAGCAGGTAACGGAAGATGACCGTTTTGCCAAATGGGATATTTTCTGGAACAATCATTCTGCAGCAAAAGCGGTTCGAAACAGAAAAGAATATTTTTTAAAAACTATCAGCTCCCGCATTAAAGAAAACGGCCATCTCCATTTACTTAACGTAGCCAGCGGACCGGCAAGAGATTTAGCAGAGCTATATCAGGTTATTGATCCTGCGCAGTTGTCTACCGTTTGTATAGAAGCAGATAAAACAGCCATTGAATATGCAAAAGAATTAAACAAGGGAAATGAAGAATACATAGACTTTATTCATAAAAATATTTTTCGTTACCAGGCAGAAGAAAAATTTGATATAGTATGGAGTGCAGGATTGTTCGATTATTTTGATGACGCAATTTTTACAAAGTTGCTTCGCAAATTTATAAGCTGGACAAAGCCTGGCGGCGAAGTGATTATTGGAAATTTCAGCAATCAAAACCCTAGCAGACATTATATGGAATTGATTGGCGACTGGTTCCTGCACCATCGCTCAGTTGAAAACTTGCGACAATTCGCTTTGAATGCTGGTGCATCAGGCGAGCAAATTACTGTAGGCAAAGAAATGGAAGGTGTGAATTTGTTTTTACACATAAAGGTTTAGTATATCTCAAATCATCCCGGCATATAGCAATAGGAGGCCTTAATGCTTTCTTTTTGGATTCGTTAAGTGAAGTGCCTTGTTGGTTAGAGAAGCATCATGCACTTTCTTTAAAAAAATAGCTTGCAGTATAATTAAACAGTACAGTCATGAAAAAATTATTTCCTTTTTATTTTATCATTCTTTTTATTATGGTATTCTTGTTTGCATGTTTTGGCGGCCATGCGCAAGATGGTTGCCCAACCCCATTTAAAAACTGTAATGCAGATTCATATTCAGAGTTACTTTCAAATGATCAGTCATCGTTCATTCAGCATGGCGATGATAGATATAATACCGTTCTGATAAAGCCCTTTCTTGAATCAGAATCTGATGCTTATTGCAGTAACGGAAATAAAAATGAAGGTGTGAAAATCCTGGCATCACCCTCCTATTTACCAACCAAGACAAAACATTCTTTGCAAGGAAAGATTGTCTTTTTCAAAGTCCTTCAATTACAAATGAGTAATAGAATTGAATGGAAAGCCGAGTGCAAAAAAATACCATTCCCATACCAGTGAATAATTTTAGTCCCGGCGTATATTACCTGGCATACAATGAGGGGAAAGAAAATAACGTAATCCGTTTTATAAAACAATAATCATAATACATTTTTAACTGCTAAAAACTCCGCTTATAAAGCGGAGTTTTTTTTTTCACCGGGAGCGCAGACTAACTAATACATACCTTCGCGGCAATGGAAAAAAAGTTGTTTTTGCTTGATGCAATGGCGCTAATCTTTAGAGCCTATTACGCACTAATACGCAATCCCCGAATTACTTCAAAAGGAAAAAATACAAATGCACAATTTGGGTTTACTAACACAGTTATTGAACTAATTAATAATCAAAAACCAACGCATATGGCTGTCTGCTTCGAATCGGCAACGCCAACTGAAAGAGCCATTGAATTTAAAGAATACAAAGCCAACAGGCAGGAAGCTCCGGAAGATATTTCCTCATCCATACCGGACATCCAGAGGATATTAAAAGGGCTAAATATTCCTGTTTTGGATAGTGCAGGCTTCGAAGCTGATGACGTAATCGGGACCTTATGCAAACAAGCTGAGAAGCTGGGGTATGAAGTGTTTATGGTGACCCCTGATAAAGACTATGGACAACTGGTGAGTGAGAAAATAAAAATTTACAAACCCGGTTACCAGGGCGGCGACGTAGAGATAATGGGACCTAAAGAAGTTTGTGATAAATGGTGCATTCAATCTGTGTACCAGGTAATAGATATGCTTGGGTTAATGGGCGATGCAGTAGATAATATTCCCGGCATAGCTGGTATTGGTCAAAAAACAGCATGCAAGCTCATTACTGAATACGGCTCATTGGAAAATATTCTGGCTAATGCGGAAAACATAAAAGGTGCAGTTGGTGAAAAAATTAAAGCAGGAAAAGAAAATGCAATTCTTTCCAAGCATCTGGCGACCATAGTCACTTCAGTACCGGTGGATTTTCATGAAGAAGACTTCCGGTTGAAAGAATGGGATAAGCCTGCATTAAAAGAAGTATTCAACGAATTGGAGTTCAAAGCCATTGGCAGGCGCATAATGCCAGAAGAATTCGGTGACTCACTCACTGGCAGAAAAGGAAGTGAAGGTGTACAGGCTGATCTGTTTTCCAACGGAACAACAACAGCAGATGAGGTGACGGCCGAGAGTCCCAGTATCATTCAACCCACAAAAAACATAAACAACACTCCGCACAATTACACTTTGGTACAGGGAGATGAAGCAATAAAAAACTTAGCTGAAGAATTAAAAAAATATGATGAAATTTCTTTTGATACAGAAACCACCAACATAGATGCAAACTGTGCGGACCTGGTGGGGTTGAGTTTTTGTGTAAAGCCGGGTGAAGGCTGGTATATACCAGTTCCCTGCGAAGACCAGGAAGAAACCAAACGGCTTGTTTCTTTTTTGATTCCTTTATATACTGATGAAACAAAAACCTGGGTTGGTCATAACGTAAAGTATGATATGCTCATGTTGAAGTGGTATGGAGTAGAGATGAAGGGTAAGTTATTTGATACCTTATTAGCCCATTATGTAATAGAGCCGGAAGGAAAGAGAAATATGGACTGGCTTAGCGCTAAATATTTAAATTACGAGCCTGTACATATAGAAGAATTGATTGGGAAAAAGGGAAAGCACCAAGGCTGTATGAAAGATGTGGATATAGAGAAGGTGAAAGATTATGCAGTGGAAGATGCTGATGTGACTTTACAATTTAAAAATGTATTTGCACCCCTGATGAATAAGCTTGAGGTGGAAAAAGTTTTTAATGAAGTGGAAGTACCGCTTGCACCAGTATTAAGAGATATGGAATATGAAGGCGTACGGATTGACATGCAATTCCTGAATGACTATTCTAAAATATTGGATGAAGAAGCTAAAAAGAATGAGCAGGCTGTGTATGAAAAAGCTGGTGTTCGTTTCAACCTGGGCTCGCCAAAACAATTAGGTGAAGTATTGTTTGAAAAATTAAAGCTTGATCCCAAAGCAA
>MWVT01000006.1_pt2 | contig 30649 bp, 23 predicted proteins | sample 1047201 | NCBI WGS metagenome assembly MWVT01 (sample SAMN06349988, study PRJNA376086) | soil metagenome | isolation source: TG5-1 sample Antarctic (ecotone) soil | place: Antarctica | collected 2015-01-13 | reverse complement strand
ATAAGATCAATCGGTTTGCCGAAAAAGAGAGACATCAATTATTTGTTGAACCTGAAGGATGGAATACTGTTGAAGTTTACGTAAATGGTTTCTCCACATCTTTACCGGAAGAAACCCAATATGAAGCGCTGAAACTCGTTTCTGGCTTTAAAAATGTGCGATTCTTTCGACCAGGATATGCTATAGAATATGATTTTTTCCCCCCTACTCAACTGCAATATAATCTTGAGACTAAATTAATATCTAATTTATTTTTTGCAGGACAAATCAATGGCACTACAGGATATGAAGAGGCTGCTTGCCAAGGTCTTATGGCAGGGATTAATGCTCATTTAAAAATTAATGGTCAAACCTCTTTCATATTGAAGAGAAGTGAAGCTTATATAGGAGTACTCATTGATGATCTTATTGGAAAAGGCACTAAAGAGCCTTACCGGATGTTTACCTCCAGGGCAGAATTTCGCACACTTTTAAGGCAGGATAATGCAGATTTACGTCTATCTGAAATCAGTTTTAGAATGGGACTGGCATCTCAGGAAAGAATGGAAAAGGTGGTCCAAAAACAAAAACAAATAAAAGAAATTAAAAAGGCGATGGCTGAAATGCTCTTGGAGCCTGATGAAGTCAATGCTTTTTTAGATGGAATAGGTAGTGCCCAAATTAAAGAAAAACAACGACTTGATAAAATCATTTTGCGGCCAAATGTGTACCTGAAGGATCTGGGAACGAAAATTCCTAAAATCAATAATGCTTTATCCGAATTCGATACACATGCCATAGAACAAGCAGAAATACAGGTAAAATACCAGGTATATATTGACAAAGAAAATGAACTTGTTCAACGAATGAGTCAACTTGAAAATCTGGCAATACCCGTTCAATTCGATTATCAAAGAATAACAGCTTTAGGTGTTGAAGCAAAAGAGAAATTGATAAAAGGCCGTCCTACTACACTTGGGCAAGCAAGCCGTATTTCAGGAATAAATCCATCGGATGTTCAGATCTTGATGGTTTATATGGGACGGTAATTTATTTATAGTGGAATGGAAATCAATTCATTACATTAACCGATGTTTGTGTTTTTGCTTCATTCAATTTATGATATTGTAAAGCTACCCGTAGTTCAAAAAAAGAAAATTCATTGCCCAATTCACTTCTAAGTACTCCTAATTCTGTTGTTTGGATTGAGTGACTTTTATCTATAATAAGGTCAATTTTTTCTTTAGAAATAAAATGTTCGGGTTCTATTACACCCTCACCGACCGCAGTAGCAAGATGTCCCTGAATAGTGCTCACAGCAAAATTTCTTTCTTTGGCAATATCTTCCATTGTGAAGCCCTGCTTATATAAATCAAATGTAATTTTATGACTTGCAGGTTTCTTCTCTTCATTACTTTTTACTTTTCGTTCCCGTTTTGGTATTTTCTGATCTATACTACTAGAGAGATTATGTTCTGATGAATAAGCCTGGATGATTTTTAAAAATTCAGATCCATATTTTTCAACATTCGTTTTTCCAAACCCACTGATCTTAAGTAATTCGCTGGGTGCTTGTGGCAAATATGTTACCAGCTCGTGAAGTGTTTTTCCTGAAGCTACCAGGTAAACAGGGATATTTTTTTTCAAACATATATCATCCCGTAACGTACGTAGCAGTTGGTACAATTGCGGATGCTCTGATGTTTCACCACTAGAAGCAGATGCAGTAGCATACGCATTCACAGTTATAGAAGGTGCTACAAAATTTTTTCTGGCTTTATAATAATTGGAAACAGAAAAGCCATGAGTACATGAAAGAATTAAATGGTACTTTATTGAAGTCTGCAAGTATAGGTTTTTATAATTTTCATTATACTCTTTAGCAAGTGTTTTGCTATCGGTGACACCGCTTAAGTTTTTAAAATCATTACGCAAAGTGATCATTTCTTTTTTAAAATGAAGGACTGCTGCCTTGATTTTAGTTTGCAGTTCTTCACTTTGTTCTGGGAATTGAAGGGAATCAAATTTGCCCTTCATATAATTACAAAAACGAATGCCTATTGAATAGAGAGCTTTGTATGAATTGATTAATTTCTCTATTGCAATAAGTAAATCGGGGTTGAAAGCTTCTTCATTTTTTTTAGTGGCTTCATAAAAGGCACCTGCCTCATTAACGATCACACCAAAATCAAAAATTTCCAATAATATCTTTTGTTGATAACGATGCTTTGCAATTTCCAGCAATTCATGCAACTTATCCTGAGGGGATTCTGTTTGCGAAAATTCAATGATACGGTTGTCGTTTGCAAGACGGTTTTTAGGAATAGCGCTTAATAAAATAATGCCTTCCATATTGGTACAACGGCTAAGCGCTACATATACCTGGCCAGGCGAAAATGCTGCACCAGCATCTATGATCACCTTGTCGAAGGTTAGCCCCTGGCTTTTATGAATAGTTACAGCCCAAGCAAGTCTAAGGGGATATTGTGTAAATGCGCCAACAACCTCTTCTTCGACCTGTTGCGTAATTTTATTGATCGTGTATCTTATGTTTTCCCATGTTTCCCTCTGCACTTCTATTTCGTTTTCATCACCGGGGCATAGCACTGCGATTTCATCGTTTGTAATCTTTTTTATCACCCCTATCTTCCCATTGAAATAGCGCCGGACCTTTTCAGTATCGTTTTTTACAAACATTACCCTTGCGCCTTCTTTTAAATGGAGTTGCTCTTCTGCCGGAAAGTTTCTGTCGCTGAACTCACCTTCAATCTTTGCCTTGAATGTATAAATTCTGGTCTTCAATTCTGAAAGCCTTTGATTGTTTACAGCATCTGCTTTGTAGTTATGTGTCGTTAGAATTATATGTTCGTCATTCTGAGATAAAACATAATCCGGTTGAAAGAGTTTTTCTAATTGATGAGAGACGTCTTCGCTTTGCACATTATGTCGCACCTGGTTGAGCAGGTTTACAAAGGCCTGATCTTTTTGCCTGTAAATTTTATCAAAAGCGATATGGATAGGTGGGGCTTGCTGCATTACTCTGCTGTCAAAGAAATACTGGCTTTTATAATTAGCGGAAATAATTGACCACTCGTCTTCTTTCACCACAGGAGAAAGCTGATACATATCTCCGATCATAAGTACCTGTACTCCTCCAAATGGCTCTGAATGCCGAAATCGAAAATGGCGCAATACAGCGTCAATGGCATCTAAGAGGTCGGCACGCACCATGCTTATTTCATCAATGATCAGTAACTCTAATTGTCGAAAAACCTGCCGGCGCTCATTATTGATCTTTAGCTTTCCAAAGAATAAAGAAGTATCGTTGTAGTTGAACGGTGTAAAAGGCAGTTGAAAAAACGAATGGATAGTAGTACCTCCTGCATTGATTGCTGCCACTCCTGTTGGAGCGACCACTGCAAGATTCTTTTCACAAGTCTCTTTTATATATTTTAAAAAGGTGGTTTTTCCCGTACCCGCTTTGCCTGTCAGAAAAATAGCTTCATTACTGCTGCATACCATCTCCTCTGCCAACTGAAACATTTTATTGGTAGTATCCGGTGTTTGCATTAGCTGATCAAAATTAGTCAAAGAGGGAGGGAAAGAAGTAATGTAACCGGAATTTATTTTTTAATAAGCATAAAAATGCCGGCACTTTTTACTAAGCACCGGCAATGTAATAAAAGACTTATTTAGTAGCTTTCTCCCCCAGTAACAACACTTCTGCGACCTGAACTTCAGTTATGTATTTTTTATTCCCTTCCTTATCGGTAAAGTTCCGGTTAATTAGTTTGCCTTCGATGGCCACTTCAGAACCTTTCACCAAAAACTTTTCTGCAATGTCGGCCACTTTGCCCCAGGCCACCAATGTATGCCATTGGGTTTCAGTGATTTTTTCTCCTTTAGTGTTGCGGTAACTTTCATTAGTGGCCATACTAAACCGAGCAAGCTTTTTTCCGCCTTCGGTAGTTTTTATTTCAGGTGCGTTTCCTAAGTTTCCAATAAGTTGAACTTTGTTTTTTAATGCGTACATGACTTTTAATTTTAATTGTTATTGATATTATTTCAGTCTTGCAAAGGCGCCATTTGCTTGACAGGACAAAGATGTACCAGCGCAAAAGCCGTAGTCGGCTTTTATTCGTTTGCTTACGTATGTAATCGTTTGTAAACGTTTGTCTATGGATAAAGTATTGATTATCTTAGTTAAAAGAAAAAATGCAAAATCCCGCTGCAGAAAAAAAATGCCTTACCTGCGGAAAAACTTTACAGGGAAGGACCGATAAAAAGTTTTGTAATGATTATTGCCGGAATGCTTTTAACAATGGTCTGAAGTCTTCAGACAGCAACGTGGTGCGAAATATCAACAATGCACTCGTTAAAAACAGGCGTATTCTCCAAAGCATTTTGGGGCCGGAAGAGATGGCCAAGGCAACAAAGGAAAAATTAATTACCCAAGGTTTTGTATTTAAATACGGGACGCATACTTACACCAACAAAAAAGGAAATATTTATTTTTTCTGTTATGAATATGGCTATTTGCCATTGGAGAGTGACTGGTTTCTGATCGTAAAAAGAAAGGAAGAATAAGAGAGAATTTTTATTTCCATGAAGAGGGGAGGAATGGGTAAACAATTATAGCAATTATAATTTTTTTAACCCTATGATGATATCGCTTTTCAAACTCTGATCCAAGTCCATTTACCTTATTTTTATGTGCCCTTGACCAAGATTAATTTTTTGCCCTCTATTTATACCTCATTCCCGGATCTTTATAAAAAATAATATATCTCAATGTTTTTTTGCATGACGGGCATCAAAGTTGCTTAGATGCGATAACTTCAATCAATCTTAAAACAGAAATTATGAAAAAGACGATATTGGCTTTAGCCATTATGACTATTAGTACGACCATCATTGCCCAGGATTCTATGAGAGTTATGAATTCAGATATTTCAGGTAGGGTAGCTGCAAGGGATATGCGTGGCGAAACCGATCCCCCTGCATTACCGGTATTAGAAACTTATCTTCCCCCCGAAGCAATATCCATGGCAACGGGCAAATATGGTAAATCTTTGTACTCAATCAAGCAGCTAAAGGTAGGAAATGGAGATAGTGCTTTCCAGGTTGTTTTATTAGAAAATGGGATGATCAGAGAAGAATGGGTAGGGGGTGATGGAATGGTAGTGACTAATGCGTATAGAATGGACACAGGAGTTATGGCTATGGACAGGCCTATGAATAATAATATTAATAATAATATGAATAATTCAAATATGAATAATATGAATCGAACAGATTCAATGAATAACATGAACAGGGATACGGCGGTTTCTAATATGAATGAACAACCTGTTATGCTGGATACTACTATGAGGATGTCTCCAGAACAAGGGGTAATGGTTGGGGGTTCTATGATGGTGTCGTCAAAAAATATTGTTGAAAATGCCTTGGGTTCTAATGAGCACACAACATTGGTGGCGGCAGTTCAAGCGGCAGGTCTGGCAGAAACACTTAGCGGTACTGGCCCATTCACGGTATTTGCACCCACTAATGAGGCGTTTAATAAATTACCCGCAGGTACAGTTGATAACCTGGTAAAACCAGAAATGAAAAATGATCTGACAAAAATTCTAACATATCATGTTGTATCGGGTGCACTTCGTGCAGCAGACCTGGTAGACGGTCAAAAGCTCAGAACAGTGCAAGGAAATGAATTAATGGTCAGTGTAAAAGACGGTAAAGTAATGATTGATGGTGCTAATGTTACCATTGCTGATGTGATCAGCAGCAATGGTGTAACTCACGTTATTGATACAGTGCTAATGCCGAAGAACTAATCCTTCAGATTATTTTAAGCTGGCTGCCTTCTAAAGGCAGCCATTTATCTTGGCGCATGGGGAATGATGAAAAAGCTAAATTGAATGGGTGCCACAAAATGCGAAACCGCCTTATAAGTGATTGACTTACAAGGCGGTTTCTTAATTGATGGTGGTGCGGGCCGGACTTGAACCGGCGACCAACAGATTTTCAGTCTGTCACTCTACCAACTGAGTTACCACACCATCCTTGAAAAAATGAAAATCAATAAATTAATGTTCAATAATTCAGGGCAGCAAAAATAAGGAACTAACTGAGAATGTGGAAAAGAGAATAATAGATAAACTATTAATTGCCAAACACACTTAGAAACTTGATCCGCATGATCTTTAATTGCTCCATATTATAATTACTATCAGAAAGTTCCTGTTGCGCCACTTCTAATGAAGACGTTTCACATCCTTTGAAATAATCTATAATCTCTACCTGCTCTTCTTCATCCAGCATCAGATCTATTGCATAATCCAAATTCAATTTAGTTCCGCTTCCTGCAATGGTTTCCATTTCTTCCAACAGGGCATCTATTTTCAAATCTTTTGACCTGGCAATGTTTTCCAGAGGGATTTTTTTATCTACCTGTTGTATGATATGTACTTTGTGGCTGCTTTTACTGATCACACTTTTCATTACGAAATCATCAGGCTTTTCAATATCATTTTCCTCTACATACTCAGAGATCAGGTCTAAAAACGGTTTGCCATAGCGTATAGCTTTCCCTTTACTTACTCCCTGGCATTTTTCTAATTCCGACATTGTGGTAGGATACATAGTAGCCATATCCTGTAGTGAAGATTCCATGAAAATAACAAAGGGCGGAAGATTTTTCTTTTTCGCTTCGCGGCCTCTCATTTCTTTCAGCATGTCGAAAAGAACTTCATCAGCTGCAGCACCTGCCGATGCTTCATTGCTTCCCTCATCATCATCGGCATGAGCTTCTTCAAATAAATTGCTGAGCACTATTTTGAAAGACTTAGGCTTCTTTAAAAACTCCTGGCCTCTTTTTGTAATTTTTAAAACCCCATATTCTTCAATATCTTTTTTTAATAGCCCTTCAAGCAGCATCTGGCGCACCAGCGAATTCCAAAAATGCTCCGGCTTTGCCTTGCCTGATCCAAAGACCTTTAATTCTTCATGCTGATACATTTTGATCTGCGGTGTAAGATGTCCGGTAATAATTTTCACTGCATATTCGGTAACAAACCGTTCATCAAGGGCTACAATAGTTTTGAGCATGCAAACTATTTCCTCTTTTGCTTCAATTTGTTCCTTCGGATGTTTACAATTGTCGCAACTGTCGCAATTTTTATTTCCATATTCTTCTCCAAAGTAGGACATCAATACTTTTCTGCGGCATACCCCACTTTCCGCATAAGCCACTGTTTCATTGATCAATTGACCAACGACCTCACGTTCGCTTAGGGGTTTATCTCTCATAAGATGCTCAAGCTTACTGATGTCTTTGTGTGAGTAATAAAGTAGGCACTTGCCTTCTAACCCATCTCTGCCGGCTCTTCCTGTTTCCTGGTAATAATTTTCTATTGATTTGGGTATGTTGTAATGAATTACGAAACGAATGTCAGGTTTGTCTATGCCCATGCCAAAAGCAATGGTAGCAACGATGACCTGCATATCCTCATTCATGAATTGGTCCTGCCTTTCTGCACGTACTTTGGAATCTAATCCTGCATGATAAGCAATAGCTTTAACCCCATTAGCTACGAGCATTTCTGCAAGTTCTTCTGTAGTTTTTCTGTTTAATGTATAAATGATTCCACTTTTGCCTTTATTCTGCACTATGAACCGTACCATGTTTTTAATAGTATCTTCTTTTTTTACTTTGGGAAGTATTTCATAATAAAGATTTGGCCGGTTGAATGAAGAAATAAAAATTTCAGCATCTCTTAAGCCCAGATTTTTTACTATATCGCTTTGCACTTTGGGGGTAGCCGTGGCGGTTAATGCTATTACGGGTACTTCTGCATTGATCACGTCCATCATGTCTCTCAATCGCCTGTATTCAGGGCGGAAATCATGCCCCCATTCCGATATGCAATGTGCTTCATCCACAGCAAAAAACGAAACATCCAGGTTTTTAAAAAAATCAAGATTGTCTTGTTTGGTTAGTGTTTCAGGTGCTACGTAAAGCATTTTGGTGCGCCCCGACTGCAGGTCGTCCTGCACCACTTTGATTTCTTTTTTTGTAAGTGTAGAATTTAAAAAATGTGCAACATCGTCTTTACTGCTGTAGCTGCGCACCAGGTCCACCTGGTTCTTCATTAGTGCAATAAGCGGACTCACAATAATGGCTACTCCAGGTAGCATTATGGCAGGTAATTGATAGCACAAGCTTTTACCACCACCGGTGGGCATAATTACAAAAGCATCCTTCCCTGCTAACACAGTTTGAATTATAGCTTCCTGCTCGTCTTTAAATTTTTCAAAACCAAATTGTTCCTGAAGTGCTTTATGGAGATCTTTAGAAGTATATGTAGATTTTCTAATTGAAGTTGAGGTTTTCTTTTTACTACTGGTCTTTATTGCGGTTTTCATTCTTACATAATATTTTAATTGCTTTAAAAAGCAAAGGAGAAATTGTAAAAAGCTGTTGATCGTGGAAGATTAAAAGTAATTTCGGATAGGCAGCTGTTTTTTACAGAATATCAAGATAGCGAATTTAAATCAAGGGTTTTAGATTTACTTAATTAAAAGGTTAAAACCCCCTTTTTCCATTGCATACTCCCATGCTTGTAAAAGACTACTTTTGAACCCTTGAAAAATGAAGTGAACATCGTATCTGCCGCTTTGCGCACCATCAATCTGGAAGCCGATGCTATAAAAACGCTTGGTGATCAACTTGAAGGATTTGAAGAGGTGATCAATGCTTTATCAAAATGTAAAGGAAGAATCGTAATAAGTGGTATTGGGAAAAGTGCAATCATTGCTCAAAAGATAGTTTCCACATTAAACTCTACAGGCTCTCCCTCTATTTTTTTACATGCAGCTGATGCCATCCATGGTGACTTAGGCATAGTGCAGCATGAGGATGTAGTGATACTGATCAGTAAAAGTGGTGAAAGTCCGGAAATAAAAATACTGGTTCCACTCATTAAAAACTTTGGCAATAAAGTAATAGGAATGGTGGGTTCTATGACCTCTTACCTGGCACAAAAAGCTGATCTGATATTGAATACAACAGTAGCCCAGGAAGCATGCCCAAATAATCTTGCACCTACTACAAGTACTACAGCCCAATTGGTAATGGGTGATGCAATAGCAGTGTGCCTTATGGAAAATCGCGGATTTGCTATGGAAGATTTTGCCAAATTACACCCTGGCGGGGCTTTGGGTAAAAAGCTTTATTTACGGGTAATTGATCTATGCGCAGACAATGAAAAGCCTGCAGTTCACATAGACCAGTCTCTGAAAGAAGTAATAATGGAAATGACAAAAAAGCGATTGGGTATAACAGCCGTTCTCAACAATGCGGGTGGGCTCGCAGGTGTAATTACTGATGGCGATCTGCGACGTATGCTTGAGAAAACAGAAACGCTTACTAACATCCAGGCTGGTCATATTATGAGCCAAAATCCTAAAACCATAGAGCCGCACCAAATGGCTGTAGAGGCGCTGGATATAATGCGCCAAAATAATATTATGCAATTAATAGTAGCAGAAGGAGATACCTATCTTGGGGTTGTTCACCTGCACGAACTGGTAAAAGAAGGATTGCTTTAAACCAATAGAAAAATTTGTGAAAACTATACTGAACAATCATACATATGTTGCCATCATGGCGGGAGGAATAGGCTCACGTTTCTGGCCTGTAAGCAGAACAGATTATCCCAAGCAATTCCTTGATATTTTAGGTACAGGCAAAACACTTATTCAGCAAACCTTTGATCGCTTCAAAGGAATAGTTCCTATTGAGAATATATATGTCGTTACATCGGATGAATATATATTTCTTGTAAAAGAACAGTTGGATGAGATACTACACGAAAATATTATAGGTGAGCCATTCCGCAAAAACACGGCGCCCTGTATAGCTTATATGTCTTTTAAATTACAGAAAAAAGACCCCGAAGCTTCTTTGATAGTCGCTCCGGCTGATCATCTTATATTAGATGAAACCAAATTTTTAGACGTATGTGGTAATGCTTTGTCATTTGTAAATCATTTTAATGCACTCCTTACGATAGGCATTAAACCTACCCGTCCCAATACGGGCTATGGGTACATTCAGCACGACACTACAGAGGCTATTCCCTCAGTATATAAAGTAAAAACCTTTACCGAAAAACCAAACACGGAGCTGGCGCAGGCTTTTATAGCAAGTGGAGATTTTCTTTGGAATGCAGGCATCTTTGTCTGGCAGATAAAGCGAATCATAGAAGCCTTTCAGAAACATCTCCCGGAGATGTATGATCTTTTCGTTACTGAAAAAGATCAGTTTAATACACCTGATGAAAAAACAGCAATAGAGACTATTTATCCTCAATGCACCAATATTTCTATTGACTTTGGCATAATGGAAAAGGCTGATAATGTATATGTGATTCCTGCAGATTTTGGATGGAGCGACCTGGGCACATGGACAAGTGCCTGGGATAATATGGAGAAAGACGAATATGAAAATGCAGTAGCAGGTAAAAATGTGATGCTCATTGATGCCAATAAATGTATTGTGCATGCTTCCGATGAAAAACTGGTACTGCTACAGGGTCTTGATGATTTTATAGTCGTTGACACGAAAGATGTGCTGTTGATCTGCCAGAAAGAAAAAGAACAGGAAATAAAAGATTATGTAGCTGAGATAAAACGAAAAGTAGGTGACCAGTTTTTATAAACGAGATTTAAATGTTCGCTTATGAAGTTCAATAATATTTTGTTCCTGGATATAGAGACCGCCTCCCAGTTTCCTTCTCACGATCAGTTGCCGGATGATTGGAAAGAACATTGGACATCAAAAGCCATCCAGTTGCTGCGAAATAAAGAAACAGAAACCGTTGAAACTATTTATGACCGTGCTGCTATTTATGCAGAGTTTGGAAAAGTGATCTGTATTTCCTGTGGTTTGCTCCAGGGATCGGGTGGTGATAAAAAATTGACCATTAAATCCTATTATGGAAATGATGAAAAAACTTTGCTGAAGGAGTTTGCCGAAACGCTGGTGAAATGGTGGACCTCACCGGAAAAATCTCTTTGTGCCCACAATGGAAAAGAGTTTGATTATCCTTACATGTGTCGCCGTATGATCATCAATGGTGTGCAGGTACCTGAAGTATTGAAGCTGCATGGCAAAAAACCCTGGGAAGTGAAGCACCTAATGGATACAATGGAAATGTGGAAGTTTGGCGACTATAAAAGTTATACTTCCCTCAAATTGCTGGCTCATGTGCTGGGTGTGCCTTCTCCAAAAGACGATATTGACGGGAGCATGGTAAACCAGGTGTACTGGAAAGAAAAAAACCTGGAAAGAATTGCTACCTATTGCCAAAAAGATGTGATCACACTTACACAGATTTTATTGCGGATGCATTGTGAACCGCTGCTTCAGGATGTTCATATTGAAATAAAAAGTACTGGTGAACCAACTACCCTTACAAATCATACAAGGGAGGTTATGTAGGATATGGGATATGGGCTACGGAGTAAAGAAATTTAGCCGATTGATAGCAATCCATTTTTTCATCATTATAAAACGGGTGCTATTAAATAAATAACTTTTAAAATGATTATTCAATAACTACTCGCAAGGATTTTTCTCTACTCATTAAAAACCATATTCCTTTTTTTAAATTAAACCCCTTGCAACCTACCATAATATCAAAATTACCCGCAGCAGGCACTACTATTTTTACTGTAATGAGTTCGCTGGCGACGGAATATAATGCCATCAACCTGGGCCAGGGTTTTCCGGATTTTCCTATGAATGAAGAATTAATAGGATTAGTGAGTAATGCCATGCAGGCCGGAGATAATCAGTATGTGCACATGAATGGATATATACCCTTGCGGGAAGCAATAGCAGAAAAAGTGGGTCATCTTTATAAAACGATCATTAATGCAGATACACAAATAACCGTAACGCCGGGTGGAACTTATGCCTTATATACAGCACTGACAACTATACTTCAACCCGCAGACGAAGTGATCGTTTTTGAACCAGCTTATGATTGTTATATCCCGGCTATCCAATTGAACGGTGCCGTGGCAGTAACAATTCCATTAACGTTTCCTGAATACGCTATAGACTGGAATGTGGTGCGAAGTAAAATAACAAAATATACAAGAGCTATTATTATCAACTCGCCACATAATCCTACAGGCGCTGTGCTCTCGTCAACTGATTTGAATAACCTGGTTGAAATTACAAGGGAGACAAATATTATCATCGTTAGTGATGAAGTGTACGAGCACCTGATATTCGATGGATTGCCACATGAAAGTGTTTTGAAATATCCTGAGTTGCTTGCTCGCAGCTATATTTGTTTTTCTTTTGGTAAAGTATATCATTGCACCGGTTGGAAATTAGGATATTGCATTGCCGGGCCAGATTTAATGAAAGAGTTTAGAAAAATTCACCAGTTCAATGCTTTTACCTGCGATACTCCCAAGCAGGTTGCTTTGGCTTCCTTTTTACAAAAAAGCGAAAATTATCTTGAATTAGGATCCTTCCTTCAGCAAAAAAGGGATTATTTTAAGAAAGCCATGCGGGACACTAAATTTAAACCTCTTAGCAGCCATGGCAGTTATTTTCAGTGTTATTCCTACTCAGGTATCAGTGACGAATCTGAAAAGGATTTTGCAATTAAACTAACTAAAGAATATGGAGTTACCACTATTCCGGTTTCAGCTTTTTATGAAAAAGAACAAAACAATAAAGTACTAAGGTTCTGTTTTGCTAAAAAAGAAAGCACTTTGGATGCTGCTGTAGGAAGATTGCGAAAATTATAAAAGTGATGAATCATATTAACCCTGCCTGCCTGCTTATTTCCATCATCCGGTCCAAAGATTTTTTAGCCTGCAGTCTCAACCCCTCTTCCATAATAATTTCAGGCTGCTCATATTTCATACACAGATAAACCTTTTCAAGACTATTGCGCTTCATGTGCGGACAGTCGTTGCAGGCGCAACTATTATCTGGAGGCGCTGGTATTAGAGTTTTTCCGGGTGCCTGCTTCATCATCTGGTGAATGATGCCGGCTTCGGTGGCAACAATGTATTCCTGGTGGGGAGTATTTTTAGTATAAGCAAGCAATTGAGTGGTAGATCCTATAAAATCAGCAATACGTAAAATGGGTTCTTCACATTCAGGGTGTGCTATTAGCTTTGCTTCTGGATGACGAATTTTTAATCGGGTTATTTTTTCAAGACTAAAAATTTCATGCACCATGCAGGCTCCGTTCCAAAGCAACATATTTCTTCCGGTCACTTTATTGATCCATGCACCAAGGTTTTTATCCGGTGCAAAAATTATTTTCTGATCTTTTGGAAAACTTTCGACGATCACTTTAGCATTAGATGAAGTACATATCACATCAGTTAATGCTTTTATGCCTGCACTGCAATTGATATAAGAGATCACCGCGTGATCAGGATGCTGCTCCTTGAACTTTCTGAATAGGGGTGGGGGACAGCTTTCACTTAAGGAACAACCGGCCTTTAAATCAGGAATTACAACTTTTTTCGAGGGGTTTAATATTTTGGCTGTCTCTGCCATAAAATGCACACCTGCAAACACGATCATATTCGCTTCTGTTTTTTCCGCTTGTTGAGCCAGGCCCAAACTATCGCCAATAAAATCAGCTATGTCCTGAATATCAGGTTCCTGGTATAAGTGTGCAAGAATGATCGCATTCTTTTCTTTCTTGAGGTATTCTATTTCTGCAAAGAGGTCAAGTGTAGGATCAATATCTAAATCGAGAAATCCTTTTTCCTCTACCTCATTTTGGGCTATCAACACTTCTTCATGCATATAATAATGTATAGTATTCTTTATTTTATATATTATCTCTATTACTATTAAGGCTGTGGATTAGTGGATAATAAAAAATTAAATTTAAAAATAGTATTCATCAATTCAGTTATACACAAGATCCGGCCCTTTAATTAACAACGAAGTTATTTAAGAATATAGATTAAGAAGTTTTTTCAACAGGGTGTGGATTAACCAAAAAGAATAAGATAAAAATTATATTATAAATAAAAATCTGGAATGTGTATCTGATAATTAGTGTCTAATTGAATATGTTTTATAAAAAACCCCGGTCACCATATTTTACTTTCAAACCACACACCTTACAATCCTCAATTACTGTTCATTATCCCCAACAGCTGAATGCTTGTACACAGCATTATTTTTAATTTTTTAGGCTCACTAAAATTTATTGAAAACATATACCTGAGTATTTTTTAAAAGAATAGAGATGAGATGCTTTCAAAGACAGTATTACCGCGGTTTTCCCCAGTTTGTGCATAAAAAGCAATTACCCTATTTTTGCCTCCCCATTTTTGGGTTATCAAATCGGAAAATTAATATGTCAGTCATTCAAAGTATAAGGGATAAGTATGCACGTTGGGCCGTTGTAGCTATTGCTATTTCTCTTTTGGGATTTATATTAATGGATGCTTTTTCAGGACGCAGTAGTTTGGGTGGAGACTCTTCTACTACTATTGGTAACATCAATGGAAATGAGATAGATTATATAGATTTTGAACGTAAAGTAAAAGCCCAGGAAGAACAGGCACGTGCACAAGGATATGATATGGGCGATGCGGGCAGGCAGCAGGTAATAGAAAGTGTATGGAATGGAGAAGTAACACAGACCCTTATGGACGAACAGTTTAATGAACTTGGGATGACTGTGGGCAAAAAAGAGATAAACGATCTTTTGTTTGGAAATAATCCACCTGCTGACTTAAAGCAGCGCTTTGCAGACCAAACCACAGGACAATATAATGCTATGGCTGCTCAACAGTTTATAAATGAAATAAAAAAAAGCGGAAAGCCGGAAGACAAGGCACAATTGAATGAATATCTTGGAAGCCTGGAATTTAATCGTAAGATGGAAAAATATACTGCGCTATTAACGAACAGCACTTATTTTCCAAAATGGTTTTTAGAAAAACAAAACGTAGATAATAGTCTGATCGGACGTGCTTCTTATGTAGCAGTGCCCTATACCACTATTTCAGATTCTGCGGTAAAAATTTCTGATAAAGAAATTGAAGACTACATACAAAAGCATAAGAAAGACTTTGAACAAAAAGAAGAAACCCGTTCTATTAATTATGTAGTATTCAATGCAGCGCCGAGCACTGCAGATAGTGCAGTAGTACAAGCACAGGTAGCAGACTTAAAAGATGATTTTTTAGCAGCTACTGATGCGGGTTCATTTGTTACCCAACAGGGTTCTACATTACCATATGCAGATGCATATTTTGGAAAATCTCAAATACAGGTGCCTTTTAAAGATTCTATTTTTGCTTTAGCAAAAGGCCAGGTATTTGGGCCCTATAATGATGGAAAAAATTATGCATTAGCTAAAAAGATAGATGAAAAAAATCTTCCGGATTCAGCAAAGGTGCGGCACATACTCGTGCAAACTTTTAATCCGCAATCGCAACAGGTAATGCTAAGTGATACACTTGGCAAAAAAAGAATTGACAGCATAGCTCTGGCTATTAAAAATGGCGCAGGTTTCGATTCACTTGCCGCTCGTTTATCCGACGATCAGGGAAGTGCAGCTAAAGGAGGAGTATATGAATATACAGCACAGGGTCAATGGGTGAAAGCGTTCAATGATTTTGCTTTTGAAAAGCCAGTGGGCACAAGAGACGTAGTGAAAACGGAATTTGGTTATCACCTTATAGAAATATTGGGACAAAAGGGTTCTCAACCTTATTATAAAGTGGCTTATTTAGGAAAGCCTATTCTCCCTAGCTCAGAAACTGATCAAGCGGCTAGCAGTGCGGCCTCACAATTTGCCGGTGAGAGCCGTGATCTTAAAGCTTATAATGCCAACTTCGATAAAAAGTTAAAAAACAAAGGGCTGAATAAATTAATTGCTGCTGATATTCGTCCGGGAGATTATTCCATTCAAGGTTTGGGCGATGCACGGGGATTGGTAAAAAAAGTTTTTGACGCCAAAAAAGGTGAGGTAATACAGCCTGAGCAGGTAGGTGATGCCTATGTGGTTGCAGCCATTACGGAGATCAATAAAGCCGGCATGCAAAGTGTAAGCAAAGCCCGTGGAGAAGTAGAGCCAATCTTACGCAATCAAAAAAAAGCAGAACAAATAAAGAAAAAAATTGGTAAGATAACAACGCTTGAAGCAGCTTCTGCAGCTTTGGGTCAACCGGTGCAAGCCGCAGATAGTCTCCGTTTCAATGGTCAAAATGCAATGCTGGGTTTTGAATCAAAAGTAATAGGCGCGGTTTTCAATACAGCAAATACGGGCAAAGTTGTACCTGAATCTATAGAAGGTCAGGCCGGTGTATATGTATTACGGGTAGAATCTATAAATAGTACACCAATTCAAAATGCTAGTATAGAGGAACAAAGAACAATGTTGCAGGCACAGGTAAAACAAAACATGATGTACAGGTCTCCTATTGAAGCATTGAAAACAAGCGCTGATATTAAAGACAACCGTTCAAAGTTTTATTGAGGCGAGAAGCTGATGGGACGGTTAGCTGATGTGGCGATATGCCGGTTAGCTGATATGGAGATATGCTAATGTGACGATCAAACTGTATTAACTTTTAAACCTGTCAACACTTCAACTGAGCCTCAACTACAATGGCGACCTTTCAACTCCCTTATTAGTGATCTTGATAGGTTTGATGAAACCATTATCATCAAAATATAAACGTTCAATGCAGGTAACACGGTGATTTGCTTTTGATTCCGTTAGTGGCCTTCTGTGGTAAATAATGTACCACTCATCTTTCTTCGCATTATGAATTACAGAATGGTGTCCTGCACCGGTAGCCACTTCAGGGTCTTGTGCTAATATTTTACCTATGCGTTCAAAAGGACCAAAAGGAGAATCGGCAATAGCATAAGCCACTGAATAATCAGGACCAGTCCATCCACCTTCTGACCACATAAAATAATACTTACCATTTTTTGCAAACATAAAAGGGCCCTCCACATAGCCTTTCGGTGTAATTTCTTTGAAAGTTACACCATCTTCAAAAGGAATAAAACCGGTAAAATCATTTTTTAATTTAGCAATGTTACAATGCCTCCATCCACCATAGATCATATAATACTGCCCATCTTTATCCTGGAAAACAAACTGGTCAATAGGCTGCGCTCCATTATGAAATTTATCTATTAATGGCTTTCCAAGTAGGTCTTTAAAAGGGCCTTCGGGTTTATCAGAACCAGCAATTCCGATACCCCCCTTTTCAGTATCTTTTTGTATATCATTTGCACTAAAGAATAAATAGTATTTCTTTTCTTTTTTAATAATCGCTGGGGCCCACATGGCACGTTTTGCCCATGATACCTGCACTGTATCTATTATCCGCGAATGTTTGGTCCATTGTATCAGATCGGGAGATGAAAAAGCATCTAAAAAAACCTGATCATTATACGGTGCGGAATAGGTAGGATATATCCAATATTTTTTATTAAATAATACACCTTCGGGATCGGCATACCAACCCGGAAAAATAGGGTTACCTGAAAAAGCATTAGATTTTGCTGTTTTTTTTGCCGGTACACAGCTTTCGAAAACCATAAAAACAAAGACAGCTATCAGTATATATCTAAACATAATTCTAAGCTTTGAATTAATAATAAAGAATATAACACTACTATAAAAAATTATACAGGCTCTATTACGCCTTCAGGCAAATAAGGCGGCTCTTTTAAAATTTCAATTGCCTTCTCAACATGCTCTTTTGCCACCATAAGTTTAATACCTGCAATAGCGGAAACCATAACCGGATCAACAATAAGTGAGCTAAGATGCTCATCCCGTAACCAGCAAATAATATCATGTGCTTCTAATCTGCCTTTTAAAATGTGTGCATCTATGTAGTTATCAAAAGTTTGAAAGATTACAAATTCCATATGACTCATTATTTCACCGGTGTAAGGCGTAATAGAACACCCGGGTTTTCTACCGATACATAAATGTATCCGTCGGGTGCCATTCTTACATCTCTTACCCTGCCTATGTTTTTAAATAATAATTCCTGTTTTACCACTTTATTGTCTTTAATCTCACAGCGGTTCAGGTACTTAAATCTTAAAGATCCAACTAATAAATTGCCTTCCCAACCTTTGTATTTATTTCCTTTTACAAAGGTCATTCCTGAAGGAGCAATAGAAGGTATCCAGTATAACAGCGGTTGCTCCATACCCTTTTGTGCTGATATCTTAGTGAGCAATGTTCCATTGTAATTGAGACCGTAAGAGATAACAGGCCATCCATAATTCTTTCCGCTCTGAAGAATATTTATTTCATCGCCACCACGGGGCCCATGTTCGTGTGTCCACACCTTGCCGGTCTTAGGATGAATAGCCATTCCTTGCTGGTTTCTATGTCCATAACTATATATAGAAGGAATGGCGCCGGGAGTTTGCACAAAGGGATTGTCGGTAGGGATAGAACCATCATCTTTCACCCGGTGTGTTTTACCCGGAAACGTATTTAGTGTTTGAGGAAATTGTTTTTCAGTACCCCTGTCACCTATGGTGATATACAAAGAGCCATCTTTTCCAAATACCATACGGCTGCCGTAATGGTGACGGGTCCTTGCATAGGGGAGGGCTTCAAAAATTATTTTTTGTGCTGTTAATGTATTGTTCTTTAAAACCGCTTTTGTAATTGCAGTAGTAGATAACAGCAGATCGTTTTCTTTTTTTGATTTTGAATATGAGAGATAGATTACGTTGTTAATCTTAAAATCGGGATGAAGAATAACGTCGAGCAAACCTCCTTGACCCTGTGGATTTACTTCCGGCACTCCTTCTATTAATTGCAGCCTTTTGTTTTTACCTACTCTAAACAGCCTGCCGTCTTTTTCAGTGATCAGGAAATCGCCATTAGGTAAAAAAGCAGCAGCCCATCCGATACCAAACCCTTTGGCAACAGTATCTAAGCGTAGAGTAAGCAGTTCAGTTTTGAATATATTTGAACGAATGGATTCTGTAGATTCATATCGCTTCACATTTTTAATACCCGTGATTATATAATCAACAAGGTCTTTGATTTCTTCATCGGTGAAAGTGCTGTCAAATCCTGGCATTCCTTCATCGGGGTAGCCGACTTTAATAGCTTTGAAAAGATCTTGTTCCGAATTTCCATGCTTCCACCTTCTGTCAACAAAAGCATCCATTTTTTCACCGTGACAGCCGCCACAATAATTCTGGTAATTTTTTTCAGGGTTAGGTGCAAATGCATTTGAATTATCCGTTACGTTGAATGTGGTTATAGAATTGCCTTTATCAAAGCTTCTCTTGAAACTGCATTGGGCTAACCATCCCACTGCAATAAACAAAAGCAGAAAAGCACAGATTTTAAACTTTGGGTTCATATTAATATGATTATGGGTATTTTAAAATTGTTATCATAATTGTGCCTACGCACAACTTCAAGTGTCACTTTTTAATAAATTCCCCAAACAGGTTAATTATAAATTATTTTCAAGTGTTTACAAAAATACGAAGCATAGATAGGCAAAGTAATTGTATATGCATTGTCCATATTCATTGCCTCAAGTTAGGGTACAAAATTAAATTCATTACATAAGAATGATAAGTTGAAAACAATTAGCACTATAGCTTATAAGAATGATTTTGTGCAGCATTTCAATGGTGACCAGAGCGGCAACCTTAAACCGCGGCAAACGCCCGGTATGTTTTATGCCAAAGCACTACCTACACCTGTACCAAAAGTGGAGCTGCTTGCCTGGAGCGATGATCTTGCAAAGGAATTAGGGATAGAAAAACCCAGTTCACAACAAGACATAGATATTCTGGGAGGTAATGTAGTTACACCGTCCATGCAGCCTTATGCTGCTTGTTATGCAGGCCATCAATTTGGCAACTGGGCGGGGCAGTTGGGTGATGGTCGTGCCATTACTCTTGGTGAATTAAAAAACCCAAATGCTTATCAATGGGAATTACAATTAAAAGGGCCGGGGCCCACACCGTATAGCCGCAGAGCTGACGGACGTGCAGTACTTCGTTCATCTATCCGTGAATACATGATGAGCGAAGCAATGTATTATTTAGGGGTACCAACCACCAGGGCGCTAAGCCTGGTGGGCACAGGTGAAAATGTATTACGCGACATGTTTTATGACGGACATCCACAGTACGAGCCCGGCGCAATAGTGATGCGTGTTGCACCTACATTTTTACGTTTCGGTAATTTCGAAATGCTTGCTGCAAGAGGCGAGATTGAAAACCTGCAAAAACTTGTGGACTGGACTATTGAAAAATATTTTCCAAACATAGGAGGTGAAGATAAAATTATACAATGGTATAAAGAAGTAGTGGACCGCACTGCAAAGTTGATGGTAGAGTGGTTGAGAGTAGGCTTTGTGCATGGTGTGATGAATACTGATAATATGTCAATCCTTGGGCTCACTATTGACTATGGCCCTTATTCATTCGTTGATAACTATGATCCTCTGTTTACACCAAACACAACTGACCTTCCCGGTAAAAGATATGCATTCAGCAGGCAGGCATCTGTAGCAAAATGGAACCTTGGCTGCCTCGGTGGCGCTATTCTTCCACTGCTTCCGGATCAGGAAATTCTTTTAAAAGTGTTGGATGGTTACGATAACATATTTTGGAATAGCTACTATAGCATGATGGTAAATAAAACAGGTTTGGATTCACTAAGGCAGGATGATGTTTCATTATTAAATGATCTGGAAAAGCTGTTGCAACTAATAGGTCCTGACATGACTATTTTTTACCAACTGCTTATTGACATGCCAATGGAATTAGAAAATAAAGAAATGGCAATCGCACATTTTGAACCTTCTTTTTACAACGAAATATCAGTTGCGCATGCAGATATACTTTTCGATTGGATAAAAAAATATATTCATCGGACAGAGAGCAATTCTATAAGTCCGCAAGAACGTACACAAAGGATGCGGAAAGCATCGCCTCGTTTTATCTTAAGGAATTATTTACTGCACCAGTGCATTGAAGAATTGGAAAAGGGTGACCATTCACTTTTTCAAAAACTACAGGAAGCAATGAAAGAACCATATTCAAATAAATGGGATGAATTTTTTGCAAAGCGACCTTCATGGGCCAGCGAAAAAGCAGGATGCTCCCAGTTGAGTTGCAGTTCGTGATCTTTAGTTTTGATTGCATTTGTTCAATAGAATTCACAACTGTAAAAGTGTGCCCCGAATCAAGTTCGGGATAAACTGTGCAACAAAAGTTGATAGTAGCATATAGTTAAGTAAAAAAAGTTACACCTCCTCTCTCAAAATTTCCAATGGCGGACGGCTCACTACCGAACGGCTGTTGACCAAGCCAATAAGCACGGTAAGAAAACAAATCGAAATGAATACCATAAAAAGAGGCAGCCATTGAGGAGTAAAGGCTGTTTCAAAAGAATACTTTGCAAGTATCCAGCTTGCCGCCAGTGACAGTATGATACCTGTAAATGCAGCGAGTGCACCAAGAAAAAAATATTCAAAAGCAGTGATGTAAAAAATTTGTTTCCTGCTTGCGCCAAGCGTTCGCAACAACACACTTTCCTGTATGCGCTGGTACTTGCTGATCAGCACTGAAGCTATCAATACAACGAGCCCCGTGATCATACTGAAACCAGCCATAAAACGAATTACAAAACCGATTTTATCGAGCAGTTTATCAAGTACATTCAGCACAAGTCCAAGATCAATAATTGAAATATTTGGAAATTGTCGCACTACTGTTTGTTGAAAACGGGCAGAGGCTTCTTTGTTGGGTACACGTGTGAGCAATACCAGAAAATGCGGCGCTTCTTCCAAAACGCCTTTTGGAAATACAACAAGGAAATTTGTTTGTATTCTATTCCAGTCCACTTCACGTAAGCTGCCTACTATTGCAGGCACTATTGAACCCTGCACATTGAAGGTCATAGTATCGCCAATATTTATACTGTTGCGTTTTGCAAAACGTTCTTCCACCGACACATGCACTATGCCTGAAGACGGATCAACAGACCCTGTCCATTTGCCTCTTGTGATCTTTTCGGAACTACTTAATGTATCACGAAATGTGACCCTGTATTCCCGGCTGAAGACCCATTTCTGCATTTTGATTGTACTGTCTCTTTCAAGAGTTTCACCGGTTATATTATTGATGTTTTCGAGCCTCATGTTTACAATAGGCACAAACCCCTCAACTGCTATTCCCTGTTGGCTTGCAACTGCCAGTACTCTTTCTTTTTGAGCCGGTTGTATGTCAAACAATACAGTATTGGGTTGGTTACCGCTTGCAGATAAATTAACACGATTCAGCAAAAGAGATTGAATAGAAAACAAGATGCAGATGAAAGCAGTGCCCAAACCAATAGACACAATCAATATTGTTGTTTGGTTATTAGGACGAAAAAGATTCGCTAAACCCTGCCTGCCGATATAAGGCCATGCATTCGGAAAAAAGCGTCGTACAGTCCACATCAGCAAAGCTGCTGTACCATACAAAATTCCGAAAGCTGCAAGTACTCCTCCTGTGAAAAAAAGCGCCTGCTCTGCACTGCCCAATTGCAACCAGCTAAATCCAAAAATCAATAACAGAATAACTGCCCATACGATCCACTTTGCTACATCTTTGAAAGATGAGTGGGGTTGAACAGAAAGGCGGAGTGTATTCAACGGCGAAACATTACGAATAGAAATTAACGGTAATAATGCAAAGAGGAAAGAGATCACAGTACCTAATAAAATGCCCTGTGCAACAACTTTAATTGAAAACGCCGTATTGATGGTTACCGGCAAAAAATCTTTTAATAAGAGTGGTAAGAATTGTTGGATAACCGTACCCAATAATGCACCGATTACAGATCCTATGGCACCAATAACAACGATCTGCAACAGGTAAATAAGAAATGCCTGAGCACCTTGAGCGCCCATACAACGGAGTATAGCTACTGCAGTTATTTTTTCACGTACATAGATATGTATAGCGCTGGCCACACCCATACAACCCAGCAATAAGGCAATGAAACTTACGAGTGATAAGAACTTCGTAAGGTCGCTCAACGAACGGTTGGTATCTTCTTTTTGACTTTCAACAGTATCGTAATTCAATCCTTCCTTTTCAAGTTGTGGTTCAATCCTGGTTACTATATCATCAACCCTTGCACCTTTATCGAACCTGAAGAAATATTTATAACCTATGCGGCTTCCTTTTTGCGAAAGTCCTGTGGCCTGGAGATAAGAAAGTGGTATGTAAACAATAGGTGCAACAGAAGCAGAAATTCCTGTTTGTCCGGGAGCTCCTTCCAGACTTCCTGCTATTACGAAACTGATATTTCCAACTCTTACTGAGTCGCCTGCTTTAGCCCCAAACTGTAACAACAGCGTTTGATCTACTAGTGTTGATTGTGATTTTCTAAAACCTTTTGCTGCCGATACTGGAACAGTTTCCAGATCACCATAATAAGGGAAATCACCAGCCAGGGCACGTACCTGCACCAGCCGCGATCCACCCGTTTTCGGAAAATAGATCATGGAAGTAAAGCTGCGTTCTTCTGATTGCTGTCCACCCAGTGAAAGCACTAATTGCTTTATACTGTCACTTGGCTCTTTATTGCTGCTGATCTCGAGATCAGCGCCTAAGAGCGAAGCGGCCTGTTGATCAATTTCCTGTCGCAGATTATCACGCAACGAATAGATAGCAACAAGCGCAGCAATACCCAATATGATTGAAGAAATGAAAAGCAAAAGCCTGGACCTGTTTCGGCGGCTATCCCGCCATGCCATTTTAAGCAGCCATGAAAAATTTAAATTTGGTGTTGCTTTCATTTATTCGTCTTTCGATCTTAAACTTGCTTTTTTATTTTTTACTAAGCTATAGTAGTACTATTAAGCGTCCCTTGTGTCACACCCTTGTACTTAAGGTAATTCTATTCAGCTTTACCACAAAGCTCTCTATGTTTAGCACGAAGGACACCAGGCTTTGTGCTCGTGTGTATTCCTTCGTGCTCCTTGTGGTAAAATATATTTCACAACAACCCGCAAGGAAGGGGGAAAAACTTAGTGTTTCCCGGTGCCATAGCGTCTGAGTGGCTCTCATGAGGCATAAGCATTTTGAACAGTTTTTTCATCTGATAAAATTCTTCCGCCTTTTAATTTTATGATTCTTCCGGTTTTATTTGCCAATTCATAATCATGGGTAACCAAAATCAATGTAGTGCCGGCTTCCTTATTCAAATTAAAAATCAGCTCAATTATTTTTTCACTTGTTTCTGCATCAAGATTTCCGGTTGGCTCATCTGCAAATAATATCTGAGGCTTGTTGGAAAAAGCCCGTGCCAATGAAACCCTTTGTTGTTCGCCACCGCTTAACTGTGCGGGATAGTGATGCCCCCGGTCCCCCAGACCCACTTTTTGAAGCAAGTCAACAGCCCTTGCTTTTGCTCCTTTTTCACCACGCAGTTCCATCGGTACCATCACGTTCTCAAGGGCAGTAAGCGTAGGCAGTAATTGGAAATTTTGAAATATAAAACCCACATGTTTATTCCGCACTGCTGCCCTTTGGTCTTCAGATAAATTGTCCAGCTTTATGCCATTCAATTCCACTGTACCATTCGTGGAGCGATCTAAGCCTGCGGCTAGTCCCAGTAAAGTTGTTTTACCACTTCCGGATGGACCCACAATAGATAAGGTATCACCAGCCGCTACCGAAATATTGATGTCTTCCAGCACGGATAGGGTACGACCTCCGCTTTGATAGGTTTTGCTTACGTTATCTATATTTAGTATAGTACCCATTTTTTATTATTTAACCACAGAGACCGAGAGACACAGTGGTTCACAGATTTCATATTTCATCTAACTCCCTATATCATCTTTTGCTTCAATAACAATAAAAATACCTGAATAGTTTAGTTTTAATGTTTAGGTATCGTTATTTAAAATGGAATACAAAATATAATGAAAGGAGTCAGGATTTTTTTTACAATAGCGGTTGTCTTTATTATGATGCACTGTAACAATGAAAAAGTTTCCGGCAATGCATCTAATGAGGCAATAAAAAAAGACACTTCAATTGTGCAAAGGAAAACAATAATTTTTTTTGGAAACAGCCTCACCGCAGGTTATGGATTGAGTCCATCGCAGGCTTTCCCGACCTTGATTCAAAAGAAGATTGATTCTTCAGGCTTGCCTTATAAAGTGGTAAATGCAGGGGTAAGTGGCGAAACGTCTTCTGGTGGCAACAGCCGTATTGACTGGATTTTGCGTCAGCCTGTACATATTTTCGTACTTGAGTTAGGTGCAAATGATGGGTTAAGAGGGGTACCACTTTCTGAAACAAAGAAAAATTTGCAGGCGATCATAGATAAAGTAAAATCAAAATATCCTGAGGCTAAACTGATTCTTGCCGGCATGCGGATTCCTCCGAATATGGGTCAGCAATATGCAACAGAGTTCAGAAATATATTTTCGGATCTGGCGACGAAAAACAATACAATACTTATTCCTTTTCTTTTGGAAGGTGTTGGCGGGGAAAGGCTTTTAAACCAGGAAGATGGTATTCATCCGACTGCAGACGGGCACAAAGTTTTGGCAGAAAATGTTTGGCGTGAGTTAAGGCCCTTGTTGTAGTCAAACTCCAGGACTGCTTTCAATTCGTTTAAGATACTCAACCGAAATTGGTTGTTGAAATTATAGTAGGAAGAATAGTAATGTTGAAATACCAAATGAATGTTGTAACCCCTGGATTGAATCCCAAAATTTTCTTTATATTTTTCTACACATCCTTCTAACTAACTTTGCGCCATGAACGATGTGATCGTTAACAAAGTTGCTGCCAGCGGACTTATTTCTATTGACCTGGAAAAATATTTACCCCAACAGCAGATTGAAACCTTTGATTTAAAGGAATATCTTTTCATGGGACTTATTTTAAAAGAGAAAGATTTTCGTGAATCATTGAAAACAATTGATTGGAATCGCTTTTCGAATAAATATGTAGCCATCACTTGTAGTGCAGATGCTATTATTCCTGTATGGGCTTATATGCTCGTAACTTCTTATGTACAGCCATTTGCTTTAGATATTTATCTGGGAAATGCCAGGGAGATGCTAAAGCACATTTTCTTAAAAAATATTTCTTCAATTGATTTTAAGGAATACAGCGATCAAAGAGTAGTGGTAAAAGGATGCGGTGAAGTGCCTGTTGATAATTATGCTTATGCCGAAATTACCAAGCATCTTTTGCCTTATGCAAAAAGCATCATGTATGGAGAGCCCTGCAGCACCGTTCCTGTATTTAAAAAGAAATGAGAAACAAACTAATTATTGTCTTTACTCTTTCACTATTGCTGGTGGCATGCAATAACGAAGCAGATGTAAATGAACAAAGCGAGGACTCAACCCTTCAAGGGATTGAGGTTTCAGGAAATGAAGCAGCCGGCAGCTTTCAGACGGTTTTTCCTGAGCTTTCTAATTTCTACGATCAATCAGACAACTCTTTCGAATATACACAATTCAATAATGAAGGCACTCGCAACAGTATGGATTCAGTGAAAGAATATGCAATCGTGAAAGAACAATTGAAGCCTTACGCATATCTTTTAATTTATAATAACGATAGCTCCCAGGCCATTGATCTTTATTCTTATAACTATATTGAAACAAAAAAGGGAAATAATAGAAATTGGGAGCAGGGAGAAGCGGATACAGAAGTTGCTCTGATTGATTTTAAAAAAAATACGCGTAGGCGACTTTATTTTTCCGGACCTTCTTATGCAGTTTTAGATGCCAAATGGATCGGCGATGACTCAATTGCTTTGGCAACAGCAGAAATTATTTCCGACCAGAAATGCAAACCATCATTTATCAAATTGTACTTAAAAGAGAAGCAGCAGGAAATTATTGAATATGGGGATACGCTACAATTGGATATAAATAATTATGTTGAAAAAAAGATGAACAGAGTCAGAACCACCCCCGCCTTTTAAACATAATAAGCATCCACACAGGTATCAAAAGCATTATACCAACTGCAGTATAAAAGCCCCATTCATTATGTGCCGTAGGGATTACATCGAAGTTCATCCCGAATATGCCGCCGATCACTGTTGCCGGTGCCAGAATGCAGGTTACGATCGCCATTACCTTCATCACTTCATTCATCTTCAGGTTTACATTATTGATATATAGATCCTGCATCGTCAGCATTACATCACGATAGTTTTCACTCAGGTCATAAGCCTGTGTAATATGGTCGTGAACATCTTTGTAATATTTTGTAGTGGCATCATCCAACAATTCACTTTCACTGCGCAATATGCCACCAATGAGATCTCTTACTGGTGCAATATTTCTTTTCAGGACAATTAATTCTTTTCTCAGCTGGTTAATTTTGGCAAGGCCACGTTTATTACTGTTGCGGATAATTTCTTCTTCCAATTCTTCTATCTTTTCACTCAGGCCTTCCATTACTAAGAAGTAATTATCTACTATAAGATCAAGCAATGAATAGCACATATAATCTGCCCCCCGCTGACGAAGCTTGCTATGTGGTTGTTTGAGCTTTTCGCGAATAGGATTGAATACATCACGATGAGGGTCTTCCTGAAATGTGATCACAAAATCTTTCCCCAACAAGATGCTTACCTGTTCCAACTCTACAGCCGAATCTTTTTCATTGAAATAAAGCATGTTCAGCAGGCAGTACAACAAGTCATCTACTTCATCCATTTTAGGACGTTGGTTCATGCTCAAAATGTCCTCTACTATCAATGGATGGATATTGAATTGTTCAGCAATGACTTCTACATCTTTTTTTACCAAACCATCTATGTTTATCCAGGTTATGCTATTGTTATGTTTAAAAGAAACACATTCTTCAATGTTTTTTAATTCATGTTCATTGAGAGAATCTACTTTGTAATCATAAACCGTGATTTGAATTTCCGGTGCATCCGTCCGGGACTCTGTAAGGGTGGGATTGGAATTAAGAATTTGTTTGGTGCGCTTAGAATTAAATAAATAAGACGGCAGTATATAGCGTAAATATTTTTTGGAAGTCTTTACTGGGTTCATGAAAAAGTATGAAAAATTTATTTTAGCGAATTGATGAATTCGACTGTTTGTATCAATTGATCTTCGGAAGAAAGTTGGTTGCTGATCTTTTTTAAGAACACAGATAGTTCGTTCGCGTTTTGTGGAAAAATTTTAGATAAATCTTTTGGCTTCTTTATTTCAATAAATTTATTTTGGAAAAGGACAAAATATTTTTCTCTTGTCTCGATAAATTGCCTGGTAGTTGCAGAGCCATAAAGCCTTTGTTTATTCAAAGTTTTAAAATACATTTTATACAATTCTGCCTTTCCCGTGATAAGCCACAGATACCAGCCCGCTTGTATGTTTTTAATCTCAGGTGAGAAGGCAGTGTGGTGCACAAAACGATAATTCTTTTCTACAGCGCTATCTGAAATGAATATTTCTTTGATCGGGGGGACAGCTATCATTTCATTGCCCCTGACATCGAGATAATGGATTTGGTTATCGAGGAGATTGAGTTTTATTGAAATGTCTTTGAATATTTGTTTATCAGCTAAAACCAGGTAGGCTTTTTTCCAGTCATTTGTGAAATAAGGAGAGCCTTCCATTAATTCTTCGTACGACTTTGTCATTACAGGAATGCCATCCCTCATATAAAACAAACTGCTTGCTTTGATATCTTGAAAATCAGCACGTGTAGCAGGTTGTGCTTCACAAGTATAGCTTATAAGAAAAGATATAATAAAAAAGAAGATTCGCATGGCTGAAATATTCTCACAAGTTAGGAGGCTTTTGGTAAAAAATGAAGTTGTTGATTGCTGCATTTTACCCAGCGCTGCATATACTTTGTCATTTAAAAAAAGTGCGGGCTATTATCAGGTCATCAGGCATATTGATATCAATACCGATAGGTTCAGTCAAAGCCATTTTCAATGGCAGACCATTTTCCAAAAACCGGAGACATTCAAGTTTTTCAGCATCTTCCAAAGGGCTCACAGGCCACTGCACGAATTGAAGAAGAGCAGCTTTACGAAAAGCATAAACACCAATATGCCGGTAATGCTTTACCCCGCTTGCAGTATTCCGAGGATAAGGAATAATACTTCGGCTAAATAATAATGAATTCATTTTGTTATCTACACAGACTTTTACCACGTTCGGATCTTGCATAGTTTGCGTGTCGCTAATTACATCCATGAGAGAGCCTACCTGCACAGTTGCATCATCAAACAATATCAATAATTTTTCCAATGCCTGCCTGTTGATAAAAGGAGTGTCACCTTGTACATTTACTATTACTTCTGCATCTATGTTTTCAATTGCTTCAGCTATCCTGTCGGAACCACTTTCGTGATTGCTGCGGGTCATTTTTACAATACCTCCATACGATTCTATTTCATTGCGAATGGCATCATTATCTGTTGCCACGATCACTTCATCAAACAACCCTGTGCTTTTGGCTGCAAGCCAGGTTTGTGTAATCACTGTTTTATCCCCTAATAATTGCATGAGCTTACCAGGGAAACGGGATGCTTCATATCGGGCAGGAATAACAGCGAGATATTTCATTGGTGCAAAGATAGATTTAAGAGCACTTTTTGATCAGTTAGTTCGCTCAATTTGTTTAACAAACCAAAGAGTACCAAAAGGCAGGAAAGCGGCTAAACCACCGATGAAAAGTTTCTTCAAAGGCCAGTGTAATATTTTTGTTACAAGTATAAGGTGAATACAATAAAGAATAAAAAGTATTCCATGAATCCACCCAACATACGTAACCAAAAGGGGCTTGTTCCAAATGTATTTTAAACGGCATGGCTACAAGGAGTAAAATGAGCCAGGAAAAGGCTTCTGAATAACCCAACCAATGCAGCCTTTTGATCGCTGGATGTTGCATGTGGTAAAGATAAAGGGATGGCTACTCCAATTTTTCAAATGGCTTGCGCATCAACATCATAAAATTTTCATCTTGTTCATTGGGATAATAACGGTCTAAACCATATTTAATCAGCGAAGGTGATAACTGTTTATATGTCCCGAACAGGCGGTCCCAAATGGCTAATACTGCACCATAGTTACTGTCGGTATAAGGTTGTTGCCAGTGGTGGTGCACTTTGTGCATGTTGGGCGATATGAAAATCCAGCTTAGTAATGCATCTGCTTTTTTAGGCAAATTGATATTAGCGTGTGTGAAAGACACAAAAAGAATAAGAAATGTCTGGTAGATCATTACGGCATACATAGGCGCACCCGCCAATAAAATACCAAAGAAAAAAAATAGCCCCCTCAATACACTCTCCACAGGATGGTGCCGCAAGCCGGTAGTTACATCTACATTGTTATCAGCATGGTGCACAATATGAAAGCGCCAGAGAAATCTCAATTTGTGTTCTGTGATATGCACTGCCCATCCACCAAAAAAATCAAGTGCCAAAAATGAAATGAGAATACTTCCCAACACACCTGCCCCTGTCCAGTAAACGATTCCAAAATGTGCCGATTTACACCAATCAGAAATAACTACGATTAAAAGGGCTAAAAAAGTATGGATGACGAGATGCATGATTGTAAATCCAAA
>MWVT01000009.1_pt1 | contig 31060 bp, 26 predicted proteins | sample 1047201 | NCBI WGS metagenome assembly MWVT01 (sample SAMN06349988, study PRJNA376086) | soil metagenome | isolation source: TG5-1 sample Antarctic (ecotone) soil | place: Antarctica | collected 2015-01-13 | reverse complement strand
AATGCCAAAGGTACTCCTGCAGTAATACTCATTGCAGGATTACAGGGTAGTGGTAAAACCACTTTTAGCGGCAAACTTGCCAGCTATCTTAAAAGACAGAAGCTTTCACCCATATTGGTAGCAGCCGACGTGTATAGGCCTGCAGCCATGGAACAATTGCGCATATTGGGAGAACAGATAGGTGTGGATGTTCACATTGAACTCGAAAATAAAAACCCGGTTGAAATAGCGCAAAACGCTATTCGTGAGGCACGCAGCAAAAACAAAAATGTTGTGATCATTGATACGGCGGGACGTCTGGCAATTGATGAAGCGATGATGACCGAGGTGGCCAATATTAAGTCAGCAGTCAATCCCCAGGAAATACTTTTTGTAGTAGATAGCATGACCGGGCAGGATGCAGTGAATACAGCAAAATCTTTCAATGATCGGCTGGATTTTTCCGGTGTGGTATTAACTAAATTGGATGGTGATACCCGGGGTGGTGCAGCACTTTCCATTAAGTACACAGTAAATAAACCTATCAAATTTATCAGCAGTGGAGAGAAGATGGAAACCCTCGATGTGTTTTATCCCGAAAGGATGGCACAACGCATACTGGGCATGGGCGACATTACTACATTGGTAGAAAAAGCGCAGGAACAATTCGATGAAGAACAGGCACGCAGGCTCGAAAAGAAAATGCGAAAGAACCAATTTGACTTTGCCGACTTCAAGCAGCAACTGGAGCAGATAAAAAAAATGGGTAACCTCAAAGACCTGATGGCCATGATACCGGGAGTAGGCAAAGCCATTAAGGATATTGATATCAGTGATGATGCATTTGTAGGCATTGAAGCGATCATTAATTCAATGACCCCTTTTGAAAGACAGAATCCTGATGAGATAGACAGCAGCCGTAAAAAGCGGATCGCAAAAGGCAGTGGAAAAGATATTTCAGAAGTAAATGCATTTATGAAGCAATTCGATCAGATGCGGGATATGATGAAGCAGATGAATAAAATGCCGATGGGCAGAATGATGCCGGGGATGATGGGAAAGAAATAACATCTTCCTACTTTATTCAGAAAATAAACTCAAAAAAATATTAATGTTTAAACATTAATCAGAATAATTTGTTTTACATTTGAAAAAAATAATAAAATGGGAATAATGAAAGCAAATATTTTAGGTATCCTATTCATGTCCGCATTAGTATGGACAGCTTGTTCAGATGCTCCTAAAGGGGATAAAGCAACTGTCACGGATCAGCAGGAAGCGTCTGCAGTAGCAGGACAAACATTTAATGTGGATACCACCGAATCACGGATACGATTTACAGGAAATGGTGTAGGCAAAAACCACCCGGGCATTTTCCGCCTTTCCTCAGGTACAGTAGCTATTGCCGATAATAAAGTAACCGGCGGACAGTTTACCATCAACGTGACTTCTATGGAAATGGAGCAGAAAGGCGATATGATTACCGGAAAATTGCGCCCCCATCTTTTAAGTGGCGATTTTTTTGATGCGCAAAAATTCGGTACGGCTAAATTTGAGATCACTAAGGTGGAGCCTTATGCAGCCTCGGGTTCTGATACTTCAATAGTAGATGGCGCTAATTTCAGTGTAAGCGGGAATCTCACCATTAAAGACGTAACCAAAAACCTTACATTCCCCGCAAAGATTGATCTTGATGGCAATACATTAAAAGCAAAAGGCAATTTTAATATTGATCGCAGACAGTGGAATATGGCTTATGGCAATGATAAAACGCTTGGTGATAAATTCATATCTGAAATAGTGAATATTGAATTAGACCTCGAGGCTAAACAATAAACAAAACCGTAATTACATATTTTAATCTATTCTTTTGTTTGCATTTGATTCTCCAGCGAGTACATTTGCACTCCAAAGTAATTTTTATTTATTCACGCATTTAAATTTCTATTTAAGATGCCAGTTAAAATCCGACTGCAAAGACACGGGTCAAAGAAGCGACCCTTTTATTTTATCGTTGTTGCCGATGGACGAAGTCCCCGCGATGGTAAATTCATTCAGAAATTAGGTACTTACAATCCCCAAACCATGCCTTCAACGATTCAGTTGGACCGTCAGAAAGCTCTGGAATGGCTGGAAAAAGGCGCACAACCTACAGATACTGTACGTAAACTGCTTTCTTATAAAGGAGTACTTTATTTAAAACATCTCTTACGTGGTGTTGGCCTTGGTTTGTTTGACGAGGCTACTGCAATGGAGAAGTTTCAAAAGTGGCATTCTGAACATGAAGAACAGTTTAGAAAAAAACAGGAAGCTGCAATGCGGCAAAGAAGGGCTCAGAGAAATCCTCCCTATCAACGTCGTGATCGCAGGCCTGCACCCACTGAGGGTTCTGAAGGCTAATACAAACATGAATATCTTTAATCCCGTCAGAATTTTTTTTTGACGGGTTTTTTTTGTCTCTCATTCTTTAAAGTGATTAAACACGCAGTAACAGTTGTTGATTTTACTTACTTTCCTTGTGGTAATAAATCATTTAAGAATAAATATATTTCCTGCTTATGACTGAATATTTTAAAACAGGGAAACTCGTAAGTGTTTTTGGTTTAGGGGGTGAATTTATTTTAAAACATTTTTTAGGCAAAAAGACATCCCTGAAAGGTTTGGAGGCTGTGTTTTTGCAGGAAAAAAAGGGAAGTTTTATTCCTTATTTCATTGAAAGCACCCGTATAAAAACTGATGACGAAATATATCTGAAGCTGGAAGGGATCAACGCAAGAGAGCAGGCTACATTACTTATACAACAAGAAGTGTGGATGCAGGAAGAAGATTTCAAAAAATATTCAGCGAGCTCATCGCCTTTGAATTTATTGGGTTATGAAATAATAGAAGGGGAAAAAAACCTGGGAAAAATTCTTGAAGTGATAGAGCAACCACATCAGTTACTCTGCCGGATCGAAATTGATGGCAAAGAAGTGCTCATTCCTCTGCATGAACAAACGATCATAAAAATTGATAAAAAAAAATCACAGGTTATCGTGCAGCTACCCGAAGGATTACTGGAAATTTATCTGTAGCCACCCCTGTTGTTTTCAGTGTATTGCGGGCTTGTATCATGTGTCTTTGTTCATGCGCTATAAGAAAACGAAAGATATCTCCCAATTTCAGTTTCAGCATTTTAGTTAGTGTAATTGGTATCCTGATTGTGTTTAAATTTGATTCTCTTGCATTGTCCAGCAACTGAAGCATTTTTTGTTGTTGATCCAGGAACTCATTCACTACATTTTCCACGTTCAGGCTATTTTGAAAACTATAATCTTTCATAGCTTTCATTTTATTTTTTATTTCATAAACGTTCGTCGGCTTCATTGTACTTATAAAATATTCACCCATACGCCCGGAAGTAAACCAGGCATCTTTAGGTGCATTTCTTTCAGAAACTGAGGTTTCAATGAGCGGTAAATAATATCTGCCATAAGCATTCAAATGCTCCAGCACCTGCACTACACTCCACTTATCCTTAGCAGGCTGATACACCAGCTTACCTTTTTCAGAACCCTTTATGTATTCAGCGGCGGTTAAAATGTTCTGTACATCTGCTTTAAGTTCATTAATCAGCTCTTCGCTTTTAAACTTAGCCATACCTACAAGTTTTGATACAAAGCTATTGACTTTAGAAATGCAGACCAACTCAGGAGTTTTGAACTTTGTATGAAATTATTTATAAGGTTGAATCTTATTCATCTATTATGCAATGCATTAAAAATCCAATACTAATATTTTTGTACTACCAACCTTCCTCTGAAGTAATTACTAAATTTGATATGGGTGGGAGATCAACAAAGACATATTGCTCATTTTGATCTGGATGCATTTTTTGTATCGGTGGAAATGCTGAAAGATCCGTCGCTAAAAGGCAGGCCAATAATAGTGGGTGGTGACGGGCAAAGAGGAATAGTGGCTGCCTGTAGCTACGAAGCCCGGAAGTTTGGTATTCAAAGCGCAATGCCGTCAGTAACTGCCAAACGACTGTGCCCACATGCTATATTCATAAAAGGCAGCTATCATGATTATAGCTATTACTCAAGGAAAGTCACGGATATCATAAGGGAGTCAGTGCCTATTTTTGAAAAAGCTTCCATTGATGAATTTTATTGTGACCTTACAGGAATGGATAAATTTTTCGGCGTAAGCCAATACACCCGCGAATTAAGGGAAAAGATTATAAAAGAAACCGGATTGCCAATTTCTTATGGATTGTCAACCAGCAAGCTGGTAAGTAAGATGGCTACTAATGAAGCAAAACCAAATGGGTATATTGAAGTTGCAGCAGGAAGAGAAACAGCATTTCTATGGCCGTTAACTGTTGATAAAATACCAATGGTTGGTAAGCAAACTCAGCAACAATTATTGAATATTGGCATTCAGACCATTGAACAATTAGCAAAAACAGATGTAGAGCAACTGGAAAAATTTTTGGGAAAATGGGGGACGAGACTTTGGGAAAAAGCAAATGGTATAGATGATCATGGAGTGGAAAATTACAGCGAACAAAAATCCATATCGCATGAAAACACATTTAACGAAGACAGCAATGACACTGTTTTTTTGCATGCTGAATTGGTACGACTTACTGAAGAAACTGCTTATGAGTTACGGAAAGAAAAAAAACTTACAGGTTGTGTTGCTATCAAATTACGGTACGCCGATTTTACGACTGTGTCGCGCCAGGAAGTAATGGATTATACCGCTCTGGATAATATTTTAATTGAAAAAGTTAATGCGCTGTTCAATAAGTTGTACAAGAAGGGTGAAAAAATAAGGCTTGTTGGCGTACGTTTCAGCCATTTGCTTCCCATGACCGTTCAGATGAATTTGTTTGAAAATGCAAAAGAAAAATTAGAATTATACAAAACGGTGGATGGCATTAAAAATCAATTTGGGAAAGATGCAGTTACGAAAGCAATAGGATTGAAACCGCCTAAGAAGTAAGGTAAACCCTGTCAGGAAAAGCTGATTACTTATCTTTAATTCACTATTCACATAAAAAGAACATCATGCAGGTTTGGAAAGAATACCAGGAAAAAAATAAAGATCGTTTTTTGGAGGAAATGCTTGAGCTCTTACGTATTCCTTCTGTTTCTGCTAAAAGTGAACACAAAGAGGACATGAGAAAATGTGCTGAACTGGTACGCCGGCGACTGGTAGATGCAGGTGCAGAAAAAGCTGAAGTAATGGAGACTGAGGGACACCCGGTTGTATATGGAGAAAAAATTATTGATCCTGCAAAGCCAACGGTACTGGTTTATGGTCATTATGATGTGCAGCCTGCTGAACCGCTTGAGCTTTGGGATAGCGGGCCTTTTGAGCCTGTAATAAAAGATGGTAAAGTATATGCCAGGGGCAGTGCTGATGATAAGGGTCAATTCTATATGCACATAAAAGCAATGGAGACATTGATCAAAACAAATTCACAGACCACGAATATTAAATTTTTATTGGAAGGCGAAGAAGAAGTGGGTTCTCCCAACCTTGGAAAATTTGTTGCCGATAATAAAGAACTTTTGAAAGCAGATGTGATACTAATCTCCGACAGTGCAATGTTATCCCTGGAACATCCTTCACTTGATGTGGGTGTACGCGGATTATCGTACATAGAAGTGGAGGTAACAGCGGCCAACCGCGACCTGCATAGTGGTATATATGGAGGTGCAGTTGCCAATCCCATAACCATTCTTGCTAAAATGATTGCAAACTGCCACGATGAAAATAATCACATTACTATTCCCGGTTTCTATGACGATGTGTTGGAAGCAACAAAAGAAGAAAGAGCACTGATGGCTAAGGCACCATATGATGAAGATGATTATATGAAAGACCTGGGCGTAGAGGAACTATGGGGAGAAAATGGTTTCACTACAAACGAACGCACCGGAATACGTCCTACGCTGGAAGTAAATGGCATCTGGGGTGGATACACAGGCGAAGGTGCAAAAACAGTGTTGCCCTCTAAAGCAACTGCAAAAATATCTGCACGGTTGGTGCCGAACCAATCGTCGGCGAAGATCACTGAAATGTTACTGGAACATTTTCGGAAAACCGCTCCTCATACTGTAACAGTGAACGCTTTTGAACACCATGGTGGCGAAGCTTATATGACGCCTATTGACAGCAAAGCATATAAAGCTGCTGCAGCCGCAGTGAAAGAAACATTTGGCAAAGAACCAATACCATTGCGTGGTGGCGGCTCTATTCCTATTTGCTCAATTCTGGAAAAAGAACTTGGAATTAAAATAGTTTTTATGGGCTTTGGATTAGATAGTGACAACCTTCATTCGCCGAATGAAAAATTTAATCTTGAAAACTTCTACAAGGGCATTGAAACGATTCCGCACTTCCATAAGTTTTTTGCAGAGATGTGAGGAAGTTGAGAAGTGATGCATTCGTTTATGCCAATGATGTGCAGAAAGAAGTAAAGAAAATAATTCTCGAAGATTTGAAAAACAAAATTAATAAGTTACCTGAGGAAAATGCCTGAAAAAGAAAAACTTCGGCTTGATAAATATCTGTGGGCTATACGCATTTTTAAAACGCGAACCCTGGCATCTGCAGCATGCGATTCCGGAAAAGTAAAAGCGATGGGTACTAATGTAAAGCCATCAAAGAATGTGGCTGTTGGTGATGAATATGAAATAAAAACGGAAGCAAAAAAATGGGTGATAAAAGTAACCGGACTGCTTTATAATCGCCAGGCTTATACTGAAGCTATTAAATATTATCTTGATTTAAGCCCGGAGGAGGAAGAAGATAAATTGCAATTTCAAACATCATCCTTTCATACCGGAAAACGCCAAAGCAAAATCGGCAGACCTACCAAAAAAAGACGGAGAGAGTTGGATGATTTCGGCCCCCTGTCCCCCGGTGGATAAGGCCCCCTTACCTTTGTCACATGCACATAGATGTACTGAGTGTGATTCCTCAATTGCTGGAAAGCCCTTTTTCGCACTCCATGATGAAGAGGGCACAAACAAAAAAATTGCTGTATGTATCTGTGCATAACCTACGCGACTGGGCAGTGAATGAATATGGGCAGTTAGACGACTACCAATACGGAGGTGGTGCAGGCATGGTGATGATGTGTGAACCTCTCGAAAAAGCAATTTTGGATTTGGGAAAGAGTAAGATCTTTGATGAGATCATTTATCTAACACCGGATGGTGAAACTTTAAATCAAAATCTGGCAAATCAATTGTCACTAAAACAAAACCTCTTACTGATTTGCGGTCATTACAAAGGCATAGATCAGCGCATAAGAGATCATTATATTACAAAAGAAATTTCCATTGGTGATTATGTATTGAGTGGCGGAGAACTTGCTGCAGCGGTACTAATAGATGCTGTAGGGCGCTTGTTGCCCGGAGTATTGAATGATGAAACCTCCGCGCTCACTGATTCGTTCCAGGACAATTTACTTGCACCCCCTGTATATACCCGTCCTGCAGAATATAATGGATGGAGGGTACCTTCTGTTTTATTAAGTGGGGATCTCAAAAAAATAGATGAATGGCGGTATGAAGAATCTTTGAAAAAAACAGCAGAACGAAGACCGGATTTGTCAGATCACATTGATCATTGATGTGTTTTTCTTATTGAGAACCCTTTATTCAGGCAGGCCTTGTTATCAATTGTTGCGCTTCCTGAACAGCTCTTGTGCATACATATTTTACTTGTTGCAGGTCTTGATTATAATGAGCTGCCTTTTCGTTCATTGCTGATTCAGTTTCCATTCTTTGAAGATATGGGTGAAGTTTCTCACCAAGTCCCATATAAGCAACGGTGCTTTTAATGCCATGAGCCAGACTTTTTATCTTCAGCATATTCCCTTCTTTTATTGCCATTTCTATTTGTTGAAGTTCGTCCGGCATTTGTGTTATAAACTGCCGGATGATGGTATCCTGAAAAGCAGTATCACCTCCACTAATTTCTTTAAGATAAGTGAGGTCTAAAATTATTTCCTGCTTTTTCATGTAGAAGATTTATTGCTAAGTGGTTAGCTATAAAAGATTGAGCCGCTTATTGAGTGTATTGCGATAAGTATCGGCCACAGGGATATTGGCTTTCGGCATGGATATCACTGCTTCATGAATAGAATCAATTTTATTGAGCGATACAATATAACTACGATGGACCCGTAAGAATTTTGAGGATGGAAGCTTTTCTTCAATTGACTTGAGCGTAGCATGAAGCACATGAAACTTTTGTGCTGTGTGCACTTTTACATAGTCGCCCATCGCCTCCAGGTATAAGATATCATCTACGTTTATTCTTTTCAAAATGCCATTGTCCTTAATAAATACAAACTCCTGCTCCTCTACTTTTACTTCCTGTTTATTACTTGCAAAAGCGTCCATTGCTTTTTCTACAGATTGCAGGAACCTGCTTGTCGTTACCGGTTTTACAAGGTAATCAACTACGTTAAGTTCAAAGGCTTCTACCGCATAGTCCTTTTTTGCTGTTGAAAAAATGATCAGAGGTTTTTTGCTCCCAAGATTTTTAATAAGCTCTAAGCCGGTCATACCGGGCATTTCAATATCAAGAAAAATCAGGTTCACACATTCTTTGTTAATGATATTATATGCTTCGAGTGCATTGGCACATTCCTGCACCAGTTCAAGTTCTTTTGAATGACTGATCAATTGTTTCATGGCCATGCGGGCCATTTTATTATCATCTACTATTAGGCACTTCATTAGTTGAAGATGTTGAAAATTAGTGTACCAGTGAGAGACCCACAGGTTATAGAAAAATCATTAAATATGAAAAGCGAATTTATCATACTTCTAAAAAATGAGAAAACATGAAACAGCCAATCATAGTTTGGAGTAATTTTTAAAAATCACATGATCCTTGCATTAATAACAGGCAATGCTTTTTGGCGCACCAATTCATTGAATGCAGGTACATCTTTTTCCTTTACTACTTTTAGTTTTGCCAATTCTTTATCCACCTGCATAGCAAGGTCTGTGTAAACATCACGTACCTGCTTGCTCGGCGTCATATTTCCACTGTTAGCTGCGTCGAATAATCCGCTCAATTTATCGTTTAACTTAATGGGATAATTCAAAACATCCTGACCGCTTTTGGCTTTGGTTTGATAAAGTGTTTCTTCTATGCCATTCAGTTTTTTATTGATACTGTCTGCAGACACTTTCACTTCTTTAGGAATATCTTTTCCCTGGCGGCCTACGAAATCATTGATCTGTGTACGCAACATCCGTATCTCCTTGATTGCAGTTTGTGTAGCATTAAATTTATTTCTTACATCTGTCAAAAACTGGAATTGATTATCATAATCCTGCTGCGTTAATTTATAATTCGGATCTGCTTTGATGGTGAATGGCACTTCAGACGAATCTTTACCCACTTTCACTCTTGCAAAATAATTACCGGGCGGTGCTACCACACCACCGGGAAGGCCATTCCATAAAATCATTCCTTCTATCCGGTCGCCTTCGGGATACAACATATTCCAGACAAATTGATTTATCCCTTTGCTTATTTCCATTTTTGCATTGGGCTCTTTTGCATCTGTGCTGAATGTTTTTATTAATTTTTTATCCCTGTCCAAAATAGTTACTGAAGCTTTTGCAGAGTCTGCAACATCTTTTACATAATAATTGATTACTGCACCTGCAGGCGGATTGGCACCCGCATTACGTGGTTGTCCAAAATTAGATGCAAAGGGATTTCCACGCATACGGTATGCAGGGCGCACATCGAATACATGCAGGTTCGATCCTGCAATAGATGGCTTTATCTGTTGCATCACACTCAGGTCATCCAGTACATAGAAGGAGCGCCCCTGCGTAGCCACTACCAGATCATTTTCTTTAATAGTAAGATCAGTGATGGGCACTTCGGGAAGATTTAATTGAAAGGATTTCCAGTTGTTGCCATCATCGAATGAGACATACATTCCGTATTCTGTTCCTGCATACAATAGTCCCGGTCGTTTAGGATCGGCTCGCGTAACTCTTGTAAAATGCATTCGGTTTATTCCATTAGTTATTTTTTTCCATGTCTTTCCATAATCTTCAGTTTTATATATGTATGGAGCAAAATCGTCACTCTTATATCTGGTGCCTGTAATATATGCTCCCCCTTTATGAAAAGGATCTGCATCAATGCTGTTCCACATCATCCATTTGGGAGCGCCTGCCGGAGTTACATTCTGCCATGCCTTTCCCCCATCTCTGCTCATATATACAAGACCATCATCACTGCCTGTCCAAAGCAGGTCTTTTTCATAAGCTGATTCAGTGGCAGTGAATATGGTGGAATAATATTCTACTGAGGTATTGTCTTTTGTAATAGGTCCTCCGCTGGATGCCTGCTTGGATTTATCATTAGTAGTAAGGTCTGGCGATATTTCTTCCCAGCTTGCACCTTCATTTTCTGTTACGAATAAATGGTTGCCTGCTGTGTATAGTTTTTTAGGATTATGTGGCGAAAAGAATATGGGAAAGTTCCATTGAAAACGGTATTTCAACACATCAGCACCGGCACCCATAGGATTATCAGGCCAAACACTTACAGCTCTATTCTCTCCTGTCTTATGATCTAATCTTGATAAATAGCCACCATAATTTCCCCCATAGACTACATCAGGATTAAGCGGATCAGCAACTACATATCCACTTTCACTTCCAGCAGTACTTTCCCAATCTCTATCGGTGATGGCAGCACCTGTCGTACGGCTTTTAATGCGCAGTGTCGAGTTGTCCTGTTGTGCACCCAATATACGATAAGGAAAAGAATTGTCTGTAGATACCCTGTATATCTGCGCCGTCGGCTGGTTCATATAAGTGCTCCAATTGGTGCCACCATCAAATGATACTTGTGCCCCGCCATCATCAGCTACGATCATTCGGTTTGCATCTTCCGGATCAATCCATAGATCGTGATGGTCACCGTGCGGAGTAGGTATGGATTGAAAGGTTTTACCACCATCGCGGCTGCGCATGAAACCTACATTTGGAGCATAGACCGTGTTTTCATTTTTAGGATCTACAAACACTTTTGTATAATACCATGCCCTTTGCCTGATGTTATTGTCATTGCTTGTCAGTGCCCATGTTTCGCCACCATCATTTGATGCATACATTCCTCCTGCTGCATTTTCTAAAATTGCATACACTCTATCCGGATTACTGGGGGCTACTGCTACTCCTACTATGCCCCAGACTCCTTTTGGCAAACCTTTTTTTGCAGTTATGTTCATCCAGGTTTCTCCACCATCTATGCTTTTCCAAAGACCACTGCCATCTCCACCACTTTCGAGTGAATAGGGAGTACGTATCAAGCGCCATGTGCCTGCATACAATACCATTGGGTTGCCAGGTTCCATCACTAAGTCAGAAGCGCCGGTTTGGTTATTTACATATAAAACTTTTTTCCAATTCTTTCCTCCATCAGTTGTTTTGTAAACCCCACGCATTTCATTAGGGCCAAATAAATGTCCCATTACTGCTGCCCATACTATATTGGGATCGCGGGGATGAATGACTAACCGAATAATATGCCGCCCTTCTTTTAATCCAATATTCTTCCATGTACGACCTCCATCTTCACTACGCCATACACCATTGAGACCTTCGCTTACATTTCCCCGCATTGAATTTTCACCTTCACCCACATACAATATATTTTCATCGCTGGGCGCTACAGCCACAGCGCCGATGGTGCTGCCAAAATATTTATCTGAAATGTTTTTCCAGTTGCTGCCACCATCTGTTGTTTTCCATACTCCTCCACCGGTAGCTCCAAAGTAAAAAGTATTCCTGTTTGTATAACTACCTGCCACTGCAGCGCTTCTGCCACCGCGCCAGGGACCTATAAGGCGATACTTCATTTTAGAAAATAATACATCATCATTATTCTTGACTGATGTAGTATTATTTTTTTGCGCAGCAATAGAAAAACTGATCAGACAAAAAAGAAAGAATAATATCTTATGCATATTTGAGAATATTAAAAGTGAAATTTACGAAATCGAACCAATCAAAAAATATTTATGCAATTTTCAGTAAAAGGAAAGCTGGTTGATGTGCACCGGAAACTAATTTATTCAGCAGAGGTTTTTATTGAAAATGGGAAGGTTACAGAAATAAAGCCTGGTCCTGCTGAAAAAGCGGCATTTTTTAAAGAGTCATGGCAAAGCGAGGTGAGTGCGCAGGTCACTCCCCCACCGGGGGAGCCGGAGGATGCCGGGCCTTTCATCATTCCCGGTTTTATTGATGCACATGTGCATATTGAAAGCTCTATGTTGATTCCTTCTCAGTTTGCAAGGCTTGCAGTAGTGCATGGTACAGTTGCAACAGTGAGCGATCCGCATGAGATAGCCAATGTGTGCGGAATGGCGGGAGTGGAATATATGATCGCAGATGGAAATACAGTTCCATTCAAATTTTATTTTGGAGCACCAAGCTGTGTACCGGCAACGACTTTTGAAACTGCAGGAGCCGCTTTAAATTCGGTAGACGTTGAAACTTTACTTCAAAAGAAAGAAATTAAATACCTGAGCGAAATGATGAACTTCCCGGGTGTGCTGAATGGTGATGAAGAAGTTTTTAAAAAAATAACTGCTGCAAAAAAAAGGGATAAACCTATAGATGGCCATGCACCGGGATTGAGAGGTGATGAAGCTAAAAAATACATTGAGACAGGCATTTCTACCGATCATGAATGTTTTACAAAAGAGGAGGCATTGGATAAATTGGAGTTGGGAATGAAGATCATGATCCGTGAAGGAAGCGCTGCTAAAAATTTTGAAGCACTTATAGATTTATTAAATGATTATCCTGATGACATTATGTTTTGCTCGGATGACAAGCATCCTGATAGTCTGGTAGAAGGACATATCAATTTATTATGTTCCCGTGCGGTAAAAAAAGGGATTGATGTATTTAAAGTGTTGCAGGCAGCTTGCATAAACCCGGTAAACCATTACAGACTTGAAGTGGGATTATTGAGAGCAGGAGATTCAGCCGACTTTATCGTCGTAAAAGATTTAGAGAATTTTGAAGTCCTGCTAACTTATGTGGAGGGAACCTTAATAGCTGAGAATGGAGCGAGTAAGATTATATCGAACCGAATACTTCAAAATGATAAGCCTATAAATAATTTTCATTGTATCAAAAAAAATATTGAAGATTTTGCTGTTCATGCAGCATCTGCAACGGTTCAAAACATACCCGTAATAGAGGCTATGGATGGACAGCTAATTACAAATAAAATATTTGTCACCCCAAAAGTTATACAAGGAAAAATTGTCGCTGATATTGAAAATGATATTTTGAAAATTGTAGTTGTGAATCGCTTTGAAGACAAGCCAATAGCTAAAGCATTTATTAAAAACTTTGGATTAAAGAGCGGCGCTATTGCTTCTTCTGTTGCACATGATTCGCACAATATAGTAGCGGTGGGTGTGGATGATGAAAGCTTGTGCAGCGCTGTCAACCTCATTATTACAAATAAAGGAGGCATCAGTGCTGTTGATGGAATAACTGAACATTTTTTGGCCCTGCCTGTAGCTGGCTTAATGAGTACAGGAGATGGTTACTTGGTAGCGGAGAAATATGCTGCACTAGATAAAGCTGCAAAGGAGTTGGGAAGTACATTATCTGCTCCTTTTATGACACTATCTTTTATGGCTTTGCTTGTGATCCCGCATTTGAAATTGAGTGATAAAGGATTGTTTGATGGGGATGAGTTTAAGTTTGCAGAGATGTGAGTTGAAATAATAATCTTAGCAGCACATATTTCATACGCCTTTCTTAGCTTTGGCTCCATGGTCATAAACCTTAGCAACCAACATTCACTGCTCACCAACTGGATTGCAGAAATACGCGATGAAGCCATTCAAAAAGACAGGATGCGCTTCCGGCGCAACCTCCAGCGTATCGGTGAGATAGCAGCCTATGAGATCAGCAAATTACTTCCTTACACAGAAGTGGAAACGCAAACACCATTAGGCATTTCTACTTCCCGCATTTTATCAGAACAGCCTGTGCTTACCACTATCCTCCGGGCAGGATTGCCACTGCATGACGGCCTGCTCAATTATTTTGATAAAGCTGATTGTGCTTTTGTATCTGCATATCGCAAACATGGTAAAGATGGAAGCTTCGAGATCAGCCTGGAATATTTTTCTTCACCCGATATTGAAAACCGAATTGTGATCATTTCCGACCCGATGCTGGCAACAGGTGCTTCTCTTGTAAAAACGATCAATTACCTGCGTGAGGAAGGAGAACCGAAAAACATTTACATAGTGACTGCCATAGCCTGCACTGTTGGGATAGAGTTTGTGCGACGAAATATTCCAGGCTGTACTATCTGGTGTGGCGCCATTGACGATGAGCTTACTGCCAAGGGATATATAGTACCCGGCCTTGGTGATGCGGGAGATCTGGCCTTTGGGCAAAAAATTCAATCTTAAAAAAAGAAATTTATTTGTTGATAGTTTCATTATTTGTAAATTACCGTCCAAGCATTAGATGAAAAATATTTATTGTTCCCTCATTTTTATTTTTACTGTACTGATCGCCACTGCGCAGGATCCTAATTTTTCGCAATTTTTTGCTTCGCCACTTACCCTCAATCCAGCCATGACAGGAAAGTTTGACGGACAATACAGGGTAGCGGGAAATTACCGCAATCAGTGGCCTACTTTCAACAATGCATTCACCACATATACCGCTTCATTTGATGTGGGAATTTTAAAAGACAGGATACCTGAGACCGATCAATTCGGCGTAGGTGTAATGATGTTCTCAGATAAAAGCGGTAATGGCATTTTACAAAATAATTATGCGTCAATTTCAACAGCTTATCACAAAGGTCTGGATGAAGATGCGAATCACCAGTTGGGGCTTGGCTTTCAGGGAACATATGTAAGCAAAAGGCTTGACGTGTCTAAAGTATTATTTGAAGATCAATTGCGATCAGATGGATTTACAGGCATTACCAATGAAAGTTTTGCACAACAACAATTAAGTCTTGCTTATTTTGATTTGAATGCAGGTATTTTTTATAATGGCACTACAGATGGTTATAATAATTTTTATTTTGGAGCATCCATGTATCACCTGAACCGGCATAAGGAAACTTTTCAAAAGGGCCAATACCTTTTGGAGCCGCGGGTTACATTTCAGGCCGGTGGCAGGCTTCCTGTCGGTGAAGTGAATGCAATACACTTTAGCGCCAATCATTCGCGTCAGGCAGGAGCAGTAAACACTACTGTTGGCGGCGCTTATGGATTAAGCCTTATTGCAGATGATTACAAACCTGTAACGGTATATCTCGGCACATGGGTTCGTTTCAAAGATGCTATTATTCCTTATGTTGGTTTGGAATATGGTGAGTTACATTTCGGCGCTACTTATGATGTAAATACTTCTAGTCTTAGACCCGGTTCTAAAATGCGAGGCGGCGCAGAAATCTCATTGATCTACATTCGCCAGCCCAGAGATCCTAATTTCAAAAAATTAAATTGTCCTAAGTTTTAAAGATCAATGGTAACAGCAACCAGCAAAAAAGGGTAATGAAGAAAATGCAAACCAGATTCATTATCAATCCAACTTTAGTCATATCTTTTAATCTAATGTAGCCGCTTGAGAATGCGATGGCATTGGGCGGCGTGCCCATTGGCAACATGCTGGCACAACTTGCAGCAAGCGTCATAGGTATGCCGAGCATAAGAGGATGCATACCCGCCGCTTCAGCCAATGAACTTACTACCGGAGCAAACACAATCACCTGTGCCACATTGCTCATAAGTTCACTCACAAAAAGAGATATGAATGTAACCAGAAAGATCAATGTCAATTCATTGAATGCAAATTGCGCAAACCAGGAACCTAATTGCTGGATCAGGCCTGCTTTTTCCAGCGCAGATGCCAGGGCAATGCCTCCACCAAACAGAAGTAATATGCCCCATGCCATATTTTTTGTGTCTTTCCATTCCAATAATTTTTTACCTGTACCTGTACCAAAGACGAAAAGCAGAATAGCGCCAAAAAGGGCGATCATATTATCATCAAGCTTTACGATCCCTATTCTGTTGATCAGGTCGCGGGTGATCCATAAGAATGCAGTAGTCAAAAAAATACCGAGCACTCTTTTTTCTGCAATCGAAAATTTTCCAAGTGCACTGATCTCATTTTGTATCAAAGCTCTTGTCACTTCATCTTTTTTCATTCCATTAGGGTAAAGCCATTTCACCATTACGAGGTACAATGAAAACAACAGGATGATTGACAGAGGTGTACCGATCATCATCCAGTCTAAAAAATCTATGTTGTATTCATATTTTTTACTGATAAAAGCAGCATAGGCTACGTTGGGAGGGGTGCCAATCAATGTAGCAATTCCCCCGAAGTTTGAAGCGAGTGCAGTAGATAACATTACAGCAAGTGAAAAATTAGTAGCTCCTTTTTGCTCGGGATGATTATCTTTTATAACCGCTATTACTGAAAGTGCAATAGGAAACATCATCATAGAAGTAGCCGTGTTGCTCAACCACATGCTGATCAGTCCTGTTGATAAAATAAAACCCAGAATGATACTATCGCCACTGGTGCCGGTAAGCCGCACAATGTTTAGTGCTATGCGCCGGTGCAGGTTGCATTTTTCAATTGCTAACCCCAGCATAAAACCACCCATAAATAAAAAAATAACCGGGTTGGCATAGCTCGGTGCTGTGCTTTCAATAGAGGAGATATTAAAAAGAGGAAAAAGCAAAAGCGGAAGCAATGCTACCACAGGCATGGGCAAGGCTTCAGAAATCCATAGAATGACCATCAATGCAGCAATGGCAATTACTTTGTTGGCAGGTAGCGGTAATTGTAAAGGATTCCAAAAGAACAATGTAATAGCAATGGCAATGCTACTGACAAGAACTATTGTGCCTTTTGTAAAATAAGCATTCAAGCAGCTAAGATTTTTTCTAAAGTACGATGAAGATGATGGTTAATTAATTTTTTCCACTTACAAACTTGTTTCCTTTTATAAAAAAACGGTAATCCCACAAGGCATGATCTCCTGCATAACTCACACCAATTCTGGGTGAGCAGGCAATCATTGATTCATCCATTTTATAACCATCATCTGCGATATGCAATTCATCACTTAGCAGCGATATGCCACACTGTGAAGTATGGAAACCAAAGGCTTTACCTACATTTCCAGGCCCACGTGTTAGTGTATGATCCAAAGATTTTTTTCCTGCCCTTTTCAACATGACATCAATGCCGCTCAGTGGTTCTACGCCCCTGATCAATATCGCATGTGCCTGATCTTTTTTATTGGAAACAATATTGAACATCTGGTGAATACCATAACATAAATACACATATGCAACCCCACCTTCTGAAAACATAACAGTAGTACGCGGTGTTTTACCCCTAAATGCATGAGACGCCTTATCGATCTCTCCCGCATAAGCCTCCGTTTCCATTATACGACCTGTTGTCCGTTCCCCATTCCATGAAGTAACAATGACTTTGCCAAGCAAATCTTTTGCGATCTGTACCACATCATCACGTAGGTAAAAACTAATTGGCAGCTTTCGCATAGATGCATCCTGTTTACAAAACTCTAATGAATATATTTACTTATTCAAATGTAGCGTGCTTAAAGAAATCATTATAGCCATACAATCTTATTTTGAAGCACATAGCTTTATACGCCAGCATAATCTTTGGAAATGGATATTGATTCCCGGAATTATTTATATGTTGCTTTTCTCGGTGGGCATGTATTTTTTCTGGCAGTCTTCCGGTGATGCCGTTACCATGTTGAGTAGTCAATTAGGTTTAGAAACCTGGTTGCAGAAGCAGCGAAGTGAATGGCTTAGTTTTTTATTCGTAATGATCGGTTTGATCCTAAGGCTTGTTCTTGTTTTTTTTTATTTTTCATTATTCAAATATGTGTTTCTCATTATCGGTTCGCCGGTCTTTGCTTATGTAAGCGAGAAGACGGCAGCCATTCTGGAAGGGAGAGAATTTCCCTTTTCCTTCACGCAATTAGTGAAAGATGCCTGGCGGGGAAGTAAGCTTGCCGTACGCAACACTTTATGGCAGACTGTTTATATTATTTCCTTGTTGCTTCTTTCTTTGGTACCGGTATTTGGCTGGATATCACCTTTGATCGCTCTTTCAGTTGAATGTTATTATTATGGCTTTTCCATGCTTGATTACAGTTGCGAACGCAATAAGCTTTCTATGTCCGAAAGTATTGATTTCGTAGGAAAGCACAGAGGTTTAGCTATTGGTAACGGACTTATGTTTTACCTCATGCATGCCGTAATTATTATTGGATGGATATTCGCACCTGCCTATGCAGTAGTAGCTGCCACGCTTAGCTTGCATAAAATAAAACACGGGTGATGACTTCAATAGTCTATCTCATCCCATCACTTTTAGCTGAAGATGTAACAGACCCATTACCCCTTTACATTTTAGAAAGTATAAAAAAATGTTCTGTTCTTTTTGTAGAAAATGAAAGAACCAGCCGCCGTTATTTGAAGTTGTTATCAAAAGATATTGTGATTGATGATTTTGAGTGGTACAATATGAAAGATGTGACTGATGATGTAAAAAATATTTTTACACAAAAAATAAAAGAAGGTAAAATCATCGGCATTATCAGTGAAGCAGGGTGTCCCGGTATAGCAGATCCCGGACAAGAACTGGTGGCAGTTGCACAGGAATTAGATGTAGCTGTAAAACCATTGGTAGGACCAAATTCAATATTACTTGCACTCATGGCAAGTGGAATGAATGGTCAGCAATTTCAGTTCGTGGGATATCTGCCCATAGATGCTGGTGAAAGACTGAAGTCCATTAAACATTTGGAAAATGAATCACGACAAAAAAACTGTACACAAATTTTTATAGAAACACCTTATCGCAACGACCAGTTACTCGAAGCATTGATCAAAAGCTGTGAATCAAAAACCAAAATTTGTGTAGCCGTTGGTTTAACAGGAGCTACAGAAAGCATTCAAACTAAAACCGTACAGCAATGGAAACGTGAACGGCCTGCATTGCATAAACGACCTGCTATATTTTTATTGTATGCCGGGAACTAATATATGATTGAGTACAAAACGAATAAGCTCACAACTCTTGTAGTCATTGCCTTTGGCTTCGCAGCCTCCTTTAATCACCTGGCTTTTTATTGATAATAGTTACTTATATACTTCAACAAACCAAAAATTGCTATCATGCGGAATAGCCGGAGCTAAATGGACAATGCAAATTATAGCAGCCATAATTATTTTGAAAGAAAAAAAGTTGATGTTCTTAAAGAAAATTTCTCTTACCTGCCTGGCAGGATCTGTGGTATTACTACCTTATGTATTGTCCAATGCCAATATAAAATCAGAAAAGTTGTTTCTTGCATCAGTTATCACTTCCGTCCTATTTATAATAATAGGTTATTACAGAAGTGTGAAAAACGTTGGTGTGAATATTAATTGGTATTATGGTTGGCTTGTGTGCCTCGGCATTGCCATTTTACTTCAGCTAACAATCGTTTTCCAGTTTTTATAATCCATACTTATCCACTAAGTAAATGAGTGCGGCCATGTTCAGTGCACCTAATTCCAGCTCCCTTTTGTTCACGGCCTCAAATGTATCGTTGCGGGCATGGTGATAATCGAAATACCTTTGTGAGTCGGGCTGCAAACCAGCTATAGGCGTACCTTGTGTACGATTAAGCGGACCAATATCTGCACCACCGCCTCCTTTTGAAAGTTCTGAAGCGCCATAAGGTGCAAGCAAAGGTTGCCATTGCATTGCCTTTTGAAATTGTGCATCTGAAACAGTGAATCCAAATCCTCTCGGTGTAAATCCACCGGCATCGCTTTCCAATGCAAATATGTGTTTCTCTCCTTTTGCTTTAGCTTCATCCGCATATTTTGTTCCGCCACGCAATCCATTTTCTTCATTGGCAAATAACACAAACCGGATGGTTCTCTTAGGCTTATGTCCTAATGCTTTAAAAGCTCTTAATATTTCTATTGTTTGCACACAACCTGCACCATCATCATGAGCGCCTTCGCAATTGTCCCAGCTATCCAGATGGCCACCAATGGTAATATATTCATCCGGAAATTCTGAACCCTTTATTTCACCTATTACATTATGACCAATGGTGTCCGGTAAAAATTTTCCATTAGTATGTAAAGTAACCGGAAGCGTACCATTTGTCAATGCTGTACTCAGCCAGTCAGCATCCCGTAAGCCAATGGCTACGGCTGGTATTTTTGGAAATGAATCATTGTAAGCCGTACTGCCGGTATGTGGATTATTGTCTGTGCTTTGCGACATGCTGCGCACGATCACTGCAACAGCGCCATATTGGGCCGCACGACTTGGGCCTATTCTTCTATAGATGCCTGCATCACCGTAAGCCTGAAAGGTTTTTATAAATCTTGGATTGAATGCGTAATTATAAAACACAATTTTTCCTTTTACCTGGTCTTTTTTTCTTTCCAGTTCATCAAAGTTTTTTATCTCGACGACATTAGCGGTAAGTGGTTTCATGCTGCCTGCTGAATTGCCCAAAGCCACTACATCCAAAACTTTTTTTGTTTTGCCTTTTATTGCAAATGCCTTATCTACCCCACCACGGACCCAATGCGGCACCATACATTCCTGTAGCCATGCATTCTCAGCCCCTGCTCTTTTCATGCCAGCCAATCCCCAGGCTTCAGCCTTTACCATTTGAGGTGAACCTGCCAGTCGTCCTCCAATATCTTTGGTAAGCGACCGTAGATTTTCATAGGCCTTGCTATGGGTTAATATTTCATCTGCCAACTTCCGCAGAAAGAGAGAGTCTTCATTCTGTGCATGCCCTCCGTGGCATATTATGGATATGATAAATAGTGCTAATAATTTCTTCATAGTTTAAATATAAAAATGAAACTCTATTTAAATTGTAATAATCTGAACCTTCATCAGGAAAAGTGAACAAAATATGGATCACTTTCCAAAACTATTATTTAACAACACCAATAAAATGCATCCGTATTTTGTTACTACCTTAGTTTCTTAATGAACACTTCTATTATGCGCATCGGCATCGTTTGCTACCCTACTTTTGGAGGTAGCGGCGTATTGGCTACAGAGCTTGGAAAAGCATTGGCTCAAAAAGGACACCAGGTACATTTTATTACATATCAGCAACCGGTAAGGTTGAATGGTTTTATACCCAACATATTTTATCATGAAGTGCAGGTGCCTACCTATCCGCTATTTGATTATCCGCCTTATGAAACAGCCCTGGCAAGTACTATGGTAGATGTGATCAAGAATAATCAATTGCAATTACTACATGTGCATTATGCCATTCCGCATGCATCTGCAGCCTTTATGGCAAAATGTATATTGGAAAAAGAAGGAATAATAGTTCCTGTGGTTACCACACTGCACGGCACTGATATTACACTTGTAGGTAAGGATAAAACCTATGCACCTGTAGTTGCTTTTTCCATTAACCAAAGCGATGCCATCACAGCGGTGTCGCATAACCTTTGCGAAGAAACCTACAAAACATTTAAGATCGAAAAAGAAATTCAGGTGATTCACAACTTTGTGGATGTGCAACGTTTCATCAGAAAGCCGATAGATGCTTTCAAAAAAGTAATTGCACCAAATGGTGAACGCATATTAATGCATGCATCGAACTTCAGGAAAATAAAAAGAGTACAGGATGTTGTTCATATTTTTCACAACGTAACAAAAGAAATACCGAGCAAATTATTATTCGTGGGCGATGGACCAGAAAGGGCCATTGCTGAAAACCTCGCCCGTCAATTAGGCATTTGCGATGAGATCCGATTTGTAGGAAAGCAGGAGCAGATGGAAGATATCTTAGCCATTGCAGACCTCTTTTTATTGACTTCAGAATATGAAAGCTTTGGCCTGGCTGCACTCGAAGCTATGGCTGCAGGTGTGCCCGTAATATCTACCAATGCAGGCGGACTGGGTGAAATAATGATAGACGGAGAAACAGGCTTTATGAGTAATGTGGGCGACGTAGAAAAAATGAGTGAGCAGGCACTCGATATATTAAGAAATGATGACCGGTTGAAAAAATTTAAGCAGGCTGCAGCTAAACATGCACACCTCTTCGATATTGGAAATATTATTCCCCTTTACGAAAAAATGTATGATAAAGTACTGGCCGCAGAATTAGTAAATTAGTTTCTGCGCAACCATGGTGCAGGATTTACATTTTTCGTTTCCACCATCAAAATAAAATCTATTTTACCTCCATTACCACCTTCATCATCTGCGGCCGCACGACCTATTCCCTGCCCTGTACGTACAATGGAACCCTTACCCACACTCACCCCGGATAGATTGCTATATGTAGTAAAATATTTACCATGACTAATGGTTACAGCCATAGTACCATCACCCAAATTAAAAACACTTAATACTTCCCCATCAAAAACAGATTTTACTGAAGTGCCTGGAGACGAAGTCGAAATGGTTAAACCCGGATTATCGCCTTTAATAGAAGTACCCGGGATGGAATAAGTGCCATAAGGAATACTTACATATCCATCGCCCACAGGCCATGGAAGCTTACCCTTGTTGTTTGAAAAGCTTGATGAAAGGGCTACTTCTTTTGCGTTCAGGGGTACTGCAACTTTTTTTGTTGTTGCCTTGGTTTTTGCAGGTGCTGCTCCACTGGAAGGGTTTGCTTTTACCAATGCATCTTCTTCTGCTTTTCTGCGCAAACGTTCAGCTTCTTCTGCTTTTCTGCGTGCTTCTATTTCTCTTCGGATGATTGCAGAAATAGAATTCTTTAATTGTGCATCTTTCTTTTTCCGAACAGTGATCTGCTTACTAAGTTCAGATTCTTTTGATTTTAATTTGGATACTACCTGATCTTTTTCTTTTTTCTGTTCTTCTAATTCCTTAAGCTGGTGGGTTTGATTTTGTAAAGCAGAATTTTTTTCTGTCTTTTTCCCTAAAAGCTGGTCTTTGTGTTCTTTTATAGATTCCTGCGTTTCAATAATATTGGCTACCTGGTCTTGCCTGTACGACCGGTATGATTTTAGGTAAGCGATTCTTTTCAATGCATCATTAAAGGTATTAGCAGAAAATATAAAATTCAGGTAATCATAATTACTTCTGGTTTTATAAGCATACACCACACTGCGTGCATACTGGGCTTTCAGGGTATCTAATTGTCTTTGCAGTTTTTTTATTTGCAGGGTATTGGTGTAAATATCATTTGATATGAGTTTGATTTCCTTATTAATATTTCCCACATACCTGTTTTGTACAGCTACTTTCTTTTGAATAAGGTTCAATTGGCCAATGGTTTCTTTCTTCTGACCTTTTACTTTACTATATACATTCTGTATTTCTTTTAACTCTTTTTGCAGGGCTTTTCTTTCGTTCTCCAGGCGTGCCTTATCAGCTGGTTGTGCCTGCACGGTTAATGCTACTAAGAAAGTAAAACCGATTATTGTGAATCTTTTCATGCACACTTTTTATACGGTTACATCATAACGATAAAAAAGGGATTTAATTTCGAGCGCTTTTGAAATTTCGTGGCACAGAAAAGGGAAACTCCACTGCATTATTGAAATCATAACTTTTAAAATCCAACCGGATGTCAAGCTTTTTCTTTTCTACAACATATATCCTGCGCTTCGTTGAAAATAAAGCTCCTTTTTTATTTTCATAATCTGTATAAGTAAGTTCTGCTGTTCTGTTGCGGATAATATCAGCATCATCAAGTTTGCTACGTTGCAAAGTTTTATCTGATGTACTCAATGTGATCAGATTCGTAAACAGTTTTCCGATGCTCGTTAATGATATAGAACCCTCGCCCATAGAATAAGCAACTACATTACTATCGAGATATACAGGGTTGCCCATTATCAAATCCTGAACAGTTGCCAGCCTTAAAGGGAGGGCCGTTACTTCCTGCAGGTAATCCACACTACGTGCACTATAAGTCTTTTCTAATTTATTCAAAACTTTTACAGAGTCTTTTGTGATCAGCACACGCAAGGCTTCTATGCCCAATACAGCATTTGCTGAAATCCAAATGGCGCTGTCCCGATACATTCGTATGATCGCATTTACATTGTAATTTTTATCTGCTGCATCTCTGTAATCAATATTCACTTTGGCAGAAAAAGTGTTGTATGCAATACGATTCGCCTTCAGTTGGTTTAATGTATTTCTGATAAAGATGGATGAATCGTCTTTGGCATTGTTTCTTACGGCCATTCCCGCTGTGTCTTTTTTTGCAATAGCAGTACTAATTTTTTTGGTAGAGCGGCACGATACCAGCGTACCTAAAACTAACATCAGTATAAAGAATCTTATCATAAGTTTATTTTTTTCCTGTAGATCCAAAACCCCCACTGTTTCTTTCAGTATCGGATAATTCGTACACTTCATTTAAAACAATTTTTTCATAACGCTGTATTACCATCTGTGCTATGCGATCCCCGGGATGTATGATCTGCATTTCCATAGAAAGGTTAATTAATATAATCATAATTTCTCCACGGTAATCACTGTCAATAGTACCTGGAGTGTTAAGACAAGTTAGCCCCTGCTTTATTGCCATTCCACTTCTTGGTCTTATTTGCGCTTCGTAACCTTGTGGAATTTCAATCTTCAAACCTGTTGGCACCAGCATGCGTTGCATAGGAGCAAGACTTATTGGCTCTTGCAACCATGCCCGGATATCTAATCCTGCCGCCCCTTCCGATCCATATTGGGGCAAGGGATTATCAGATTCATTTATAATATGCACTTTCACTCCATTCAATAGTGGTAAAGATACGTGCACTGTAAAAAAAGATTTATATACGTTTTAAAATAACGGTTGCATAAGCTACTAATCCTTCTTTCCGGCCAACAAAACCCATTGTTTCAGTAGTGGTGGCTTTGATAGAAATGTCTTTATCATTAATGTCAAGGATGCCCGCAATTGTTTCCTGCATTTGTACAATATAAGGTTTGATCTTTGGCTCCTGCAGACATAGGGTGCTGTCAATATTTCCCACCCTATACCCTTCCTTTTTTACCAGTTCTATGGTTTGTATTAAAATTTTTTTGCTATCAATATTTTTGTATGATGCATCTGTATCCGGGAAGTGTACACCAATATCTCCGAGGCAGGCAGCGCCCAGAAGTGCATCACATATGGCATGTAATAAAACATCTGCATCACTATGTCCTATAGCGCCTTTGCTGTGTGGTATATGTACTCCGCCTAACATTAACATTTTCCCCTCTCCGAGTTGATGATAGTCAACTCCAAACCCGATGCGAAAATCCATGTAAAATAATTTAGTACAAATATCTTCAAACAAAAAGGTGAAGTTTTTTGACTCCACCTTAATATTAATTAATTCACTGCACTGCTTATTGACCCGCTTCAGAACCATTTAAATCAAATACTAAAGAAAAACGAAGTGTATTCGACAAAGGATTTTGATTGCCTCCTGTACCCGAAGGAATAAGGTATGAAAAATTTAATCCGAAAACATTATACTGCAGACCAACACCTGTTGTAAAAAAACGGCGGTTACCTTTGGTTTTATCTTCATGAAAATAACCTGCACGAAGCGCAAATTGATTATTATACCAATACTCTGCTCCCACTGATATTTGAAATTCTTTTAATTCTTCATTGAACCCATCAGGCGCATCGCCAAAAGAGCCAAACCAACTGCCTACTATTCCCTTACTTCTATAATTGGCATAATTAGTTGAATCTTTTACATCATCGCCTGTGGCTACAGGGGGTGTAGGCACTAATAATTTGTTGAGATCAATACCAAAAGATACTTTATTGCTTTCATCTATAACCTTGGTATAAGTAGTGCCTATGCCAAAATTTGCAGGGATAAAATCTTTTTGGTTTGCATTGTCTGTATACGCGATCTTAGATCCAAGATTAGTAAATGCTATTCCAAATGCCCAGCCCTGCCCGGCTTCGTTGTGGCGATTGTGATAAAACCCAATGTCGGCAGCTACCGAATTACCTGCCTTATAAGTACTTCCATTTCCTGAAAACCCCTGGGCCAGGTTTGAATTGATATATTTTAACCCGATACCTAAAGCAGAACTTTCAGATAATTTGCGTGAGTACCCCACGTCTATCCCAAATTCACGGGGTTTACCAGTGTTCAGTACCTGGCCTGTCTCATTGGTAAACTGTATATCGCCCAAACTAAAATATCGAAGAGAGCCTGATATGGCCTGATCATCATCCAATTTATAATAACCGCTGAGTGCAGCCAGATATACATCGTTCACTAACTTTTTCAACCAGGGCGTATAAGTAATGCTTACACCTGCAGGCGATGTATTAAAAGGCACTTTACCTAAATTATAAAATGAAGAACTTGCATCCGGGTTTGTTGCCAATGCCAAATCTCCCATACCGCCGGACCGGGCATCCGGAGAAATTCTAAGGAAGGGAACTGCAGTGGTAACCACATTTATTCTTTCCTGAGCTTCTAAATGAATTGAAAAACTGAAAAAACTGATAGTTAATAAAGCGGTTAATTTGAAAGCAGTCGCATTCATGTTTCTTTATTGTAAGTGGTGTGAAAATATAGAGTTTTGGTTAAATCTTGTAATTGATGTTTGCTGTTCTCATTAACGTAGAATTACGAGTCGTTGCAGTTTAGTGGCTTTTTTCCCATTAATGGTTTGAACATGTAAACGATAAATGTACACGCCCCTACCCACACGATCACCGTATTCATCCCGGCCATCCCATTCGATATCAATGGAACGATTTCCATCTGTATTTATTGTCTTTACAAGTGTCTTTACCTGCCTTCCAGCTATAGAAAAAATGTCTATGCGCACATCCAGATCCTCGCCGGGCCTGTTATGTTCAAACCAAAAAGCTGTTTTGGTAGTGAAGGGGTTGGGATAATTGAGTACATGATCGAGCTGTAGCTCTGCATCATTCACTACATTGAACTCCAGTATATATTCATTGGAATTGTTCAATACATCCCATGCTTTTATTTTCAAGGTATGTGGGCCTGCCGCAAGTGAAGGCAATTGAAAACGCAAACTTCCCGACTGGTAACTATCCAATTCAGTTTCATAAAAATCGTTGAGTACAAAATATTTCCTGTTATCATCATCAAGCGTTGCTATTATATCATGGTCCACCCCACCATTGCCGGTATTGATACCTGATGAATCGAATAGCTTTACGATCAATACCGGGTTTGTATTTGAGATACTGCCGCTTACAAAACGTTCGTCATTTAAAAATGCTTTTATTTCAGGTCCTTCTTTATCCCCTTCATTTCCCTGAGACAAACCGCCGATGATGATGTTAGAGGAAACTCCATTTGCATCTGTTGTTTCATTGGATGCATACAGGCTCAGCTTACCGTTGCCGTATTGATAACTGATATCCTTTGGAAGCCTGAACCGAACTGAAAATTTACCATTTGTTGCAGTTACTTTTCCTTTGAAAAGAGCAGCGGTTTGTGATTGAAAAGTTTGAGGTTTGCTTGTAGCATCATTAGCAAGCGTAGTGATAGATTTTGGTTTGTCAAAAAGTGTAATAGATACTGTGCCATTAAAGTTTGATAGAGCCTGGTCTTTCGTGTCTGTGATTACACCATCAATTGTTACCATTTCTGTTGCACTCAATGTATCAGATACATTCGATATGTTCTTGCCATTTACAAAAGTGGGCTTTACAATATAAACAGGAAAACCCAATGTCATGGCGGGGTCGCCCAATAAGGCAAACTTCCTGTTATTTGTAATATCACCACCGGTGGTATAAGTATAATTTTTTGCTGCCATCACAGCAGCCCCCAGAGATTTGTAACGGTTATTGCTATCGGGTTGCAATGCGATCTGCAAATAATTATTATTTATTATCCGGTTGCTGTAAGCAAACACAACACGTGATGTAGTCATCAATGCAATGGCTCCCGTTTTAGGTCGTATTAATAGATTTTCACCTAATGAATTCAGTGTAGGATTGTCATACAATGCAAAGTCGCAGGTAGCCGTAATAAATAGCGGAAGCCTGTTGGCATTATTAAAACTATTGACAATGCTTTGATCCAGTATCACTTCTTCAGCCAGGCGAAACGGGCCGCCATGTCCTGAATAATTCCATATTAATGTACCTGTATTGATATGGTTGTTGATCACTTCATTTGCCTGCGGATACCTGCCCCCTGCAGCAGTACTTTGTTGCAAAAAAGCATCTAAATAAATTTTATATGAATTTAATTCCGGGGCAACAGAAGACACCGTCGCGGTTAATACTTCTGCATCATCAAGGTGCAGGTTGGCATCTTCATCATCAGCCACAAAATTCAGATTGTTGCGCCAGGGACCGAATGAAGAGGGATGATGGTAAGCAAATACTTTATCTACAAATGTTGTTGCCTCTTCTATATTTTTTACAGGCACTCTGCCTATACCTATATCCAGTTGATTAATGATTACTGAAGAATTGATGTCTTCATGGTCATCCAAAAATCCGAAAAAATCATCGGAAGTATATGTGGATAGAGGGTCGAGAGATGATATACTTTCATAAGCCGGAACAAATGAAGTGTTATTAGAGATCCGGTTTTTATAATCGAAACTTCCTTTACCGAAAAGCAATAAATATTTAGCTGAATCAGTCCAGGTATTTCGATATTTATCGTAATACATTTTTACAAAATCCCTTAATGCCGTAGGATCTGGAAGACCAGCGGAAAATTCATTAAAAATTTGTTCTGTGGTTACAACTTTAGCACGCAGGTTGTTTTTTTGTTTGTGAAATTGAGCCAGCCTTTCAGCTTGTGCTAAAAACTGAGGATAGGTAATAATGATGTAATCTGATCCGGTTGTGTTGTGCAAATCCTGTGTGGGTACACTACCCAGAGCCTTAGGCGTTAAAAATGTTTTACGAAATGCCACATATTCTTTTAAAGTCTGAGCATTATCAGTAAACTTCAATTCACCACTATTTAAAGTAGCAGACATCTTTACCGGATCCAATGGATTACTTATATCCCAGACTTCAGTGGTGGCATCAGCCCCAGTCAGGTTAAAAGTTATGGAAGTATTTCCTACAGATTGCCAATCCCTGAAAAGGATCTGATCATTAGCCGGCAGGAAAAGTTGCCGTCTGTAAAAAAGCAGGAACCAATCAATCCAACCCTGCGCATTGAAACTACCGGGGATGAAATTGAAACTTACATTAATTGAATTTGATAAAATATTACCCTTGCCTGATTGCCGGGCTTGATGCGCAAACAAATCATAAATACCTGTGCCCACTGCAGCCACAGATATTTGCTGATTCAAAGTATTGTTGACAAATACATCAAATCTGCTTTGCGCATTTACCGCTCTTGCAGCCACTTCTGTAGTCAGTGTAAAAGGACTGTTTGGCACCGGGTTAGGAGAAGCAATTGAAAAACTTTTCGACAATGGGCGGCCAGGCATGTTACTTAGCTCTTCTCCAAACCACTCTTTACCGCTGGACAATAAATTCACAGAGTCGAGTTCATGCACAAAACGCTCATCAAATGAGCTCACTGTGAATGAAGAGGAAGGTGGTGCATCAGCCTGATTGGAAATTCGCTTTCCTGTTCCCCCTAGCGCATTGAAACTACCGGGGATGAAATTGAAACTTACATTAATTGAATTTGATAAAATATTACCCTTGCCTGATTGCCGGGCTTGATGCGCAAACAAATCATAAATACCTGTGCCCACTGCAGCCACAGATATTTGCTGATTCAAAGTATTGTTGACAAATACATCAAATCTGCTTTGCGCATTTACCGCTCTTGCAGCCACTTCTGTAGTCAGTGTAAAAGGACTGTTTGGCACCGGGTTAGGAGAAGCAATTGAAAAACTTTTCGACAATGGGCGGCCAGGCATGTTACTTAGCTCTTCTCCAAACCACTCTTTACCGCTGGACAATAAATTCACAGAGTCGAGTTCATGCACAAAACGCTCATCAAATGAGCTCACTGTGAATGAAGAGGAAGGTGGTGCATCAGCCTGATTGGAAATTCGCTTTCCTGTTCCCCCTACTGATAAAAAGTAAAACGTCTTGTCTGAAAATAAATTTTTGTTATAAGAAAACTTTTGATTGATGGTATCCTTAATCCATTGATGGGCACCAGGGGAAAAAAATAAAACATAATCATTGCCATTTATAACTCCATCGCCTCCATCTATTACCTGGATGGCAACTTCTTCAAGGTCATCGCTATACCCTGCACTGTTATTAGATTCTGAAAGTATATACTTACTCCTTCCAAACACTCGAAGCTGTCCAGATGGAATAGAACCAGAAAGACCTAAAGAATTTAATAAAACAGGGTCTAATTTATACACCCCTTCTTTTTCCACTTCTATTTTGAACCAATTACCTGTAGATAATACAGAATGTTGTTTATATGATCTCTGGCCCCAACTACTCTGAAAAGAGATGCAAACAAAACATAGGACCAGCATCAAAATACACTTTACAGCCATAACAACATCACAGAATTAACATAGAAAATATGGTACTTACCCTTTCGCTTTTAAAACAATCCTTTTATATTCGCAAACCATACCTGGAAAACTGATCTGGAATCACAATAATTGCCGTGAGGCGGCGTTAAAGTTATTCCAAACATCTGTTCAAAAAGCATATAAAACCTATTGCGCTTAGTAAAGACAAAAAAATAACAATGCAAGTGAAAAACTTTCTAATCCTCCTATCCTTCGCAGTTTTACTCGGCTCCTGTAAAAATGGAAGCATTTTCAAAAAGAAACCTGATAAGTCCGAGGCTACCGGCTGGAATTATAATGATAAAGATATGGGTGGCTATCAGATTGCCAAATCCCGAGAGCAGGGCTTAGGGCCGGGTCTGGTATTCGTACAGGGTGGCACTTTCACTATGGGGCAAACTGAAGAAGATGTGATGGGCGATTGGAATAATATACCACGCCGTGTTACAGTGAACTCTTTCTATATGGAT
>MWVT01000008.1_pt1 | contig 32494 bp, 30 predicted proteins | sample 1047201 | NCBI WGS metagenome assembly MWVT01 (sample SAMN06349988, study PRJNA376086) | soil metagenome | isolation source: TG5-1 sample Antarctic (ecotone) soil | place: Antarctica | collected 2015-01-13 | reverse complement strand
GGGCACGTTAGAAGAAGTATATGAACCATTTTTAATCCAGGAAGGATTTTTAAAGCGAACACCGCGGGGAAGAGAAGCTACTGAAAAAGCGTACAAGCATTTGGGTAAAACGCCGCCTGCTTATGGCAATTCTGCATCTCTTTTTGAATCACTATAAATAAGGTTACAAAAAATTGAAATTTATTAGAGCATTTAAAAAAAGAAAACCCTGATCAAAAAAGATCAGGGTGTTTATTAAAGACCATTGCTTTTATTATGCTCCCGGCGTGTTCTGCACAACAAGTCTAAACCCGTTGCCATGAATATTCACAATTTCAATATCCGGGTCTTCTCTTAAATATTTGCGAAGCTTGGCAATATAAACATCCATGCTTCTGCCATTGAAATAAGTATCGCTGCCCCAGATGCGCTTGAGTGCTTGTTCGCGAGGTAGAAGATCGTTCATGTGTTCGCAAAGCATTTTCAACAACTCATTTTCTTTTGGCGAAAGCGTTTGCGTTTTACCTTCTACAATCAGTTGACGCAGCTTCGGGTTAAAATGATAAGAAGCGAGGTCAAACTCTTTATTTTCTGCTTCACGGTTCAGTTCTTCGTTGCGTTTTAATATCGCTTTTATTTTATGCAACAACACTTCCGAGTCAAAAGGCTTGGTGATGTAATCGTCAGCGCCCAATTTATACCCCTGGATTATATCTTCTTTCATGGTTTTGGCACTCAGGAAAAACAAGGGAACATCGGGGTTAATATCCCGGATTTCTTCGGCAAGAGTGAAGCCGTCCATGTTCGGCATCATTACGTCCAATAAACAGAGGTCAAAGCTTTCACGTTGGAAAGCAGCTAAGCCTAAACGGCCGTCTCGTTCCAGTATCACATCATAATCATTCAATTCCAGGTAATTTTTCAATACGCTTCCTAAGTTGGGATCATCTTCGCATAATAAAATTTTTGCTTTCTTTCCTTCCATACAATCGGTTTTATTTAGATGTTATAAAGTTAGTGGTTTCCTGTTTAAACACATTTCCCTTTCCTCATTCTATGCAAAAACAACACCATTATGTTTTTCATGAAAGCTAAATGCTCAATATGGTGCTAAAGTGCAAGAGTGCCCTTCGATAAACTCAGGATAAACTTGCAGGAAAACCAAATCACGAATCCTTGCCGGTTTCCTAATTTTCCTTGTCGAAAGAAATGCTGGTTAAGTTAGTTTGTATTTGCACAGGGACTAAATTTGTTAAATGCAGTCAATGATAGATGCGGTTTCGCAGTTGTATAAAACCTGGTGTGGAAAAGATCCTGAACAAGTAGATGTGTTGCCACAGTCGGGCAGCGACAGACGATATTTTAGATTGCATAATAAAAAATGCGAAACAGTGATTGCTACTTTAGGTGCAAACGTGCCTGAAAATGAAACCTTCATTTATTTCTCCGGGCATTTTCAAAACAAAGACCTGCATGTGCCGGAAGTATTAGCCATCAGTGATGATAGAACCATTTATTTGCAGAACGACCTTGGTGATATTTCTTTGCTGAGTGTGCTGGAAGAAAAAGGATATGGTGATGAAACCTATAACCTGTTTCGCGAAAGCCTGCATCAATTGGCCCGGGTGCAGGTATTAGGAGATGAAGATTTAAATTACGATCGTTGCTTAACGAACAAAGAATTTGGAAAGCAGGCCATTATGGCTGATCTGCTTTATTTTAAATTTTATTTTTTAGATGGATTACGCAAGCCTTACGATAAGCAAAAATTGATTGATGATTTTGAAGCCTTAAGCAGCTATCTCACATTTACCGAGTTTAAGTTTTTTATGTTTCGCGACTTCCAAAGCCGCAATATTCAAATAAAAGGAGAACAGGTTTTTTTTATTGACTACCAGGGCGGCATGAAAGGTGCGCCCCAATATGATGTGGCAAGTATGATTTGGCAGGCAAGAGCAAACCTGCCCGATAAATGGAAGGATAATTTGTTGGAAGATTACATGAACTCGTTTGAAAGCATTATTGGTCAACCATTAGATAGGGCGGTGTTTCAAAGCCAGTATAACGGTTATGTATTGATACGTTTGCTGCAGGTGTTGGGTGCTTATGGATTTCGCGGCTTATTTGAACGCAAGGCGCAGTTTTTAACTTCTATTCCTCTGGCGTTAAAAAACCTGCGTTGGTTTTTAGAAAATAATAGTTTAGGTATTTCTGTTCCGGAATTTAAACGGGTGTTGGAAATATGTGTGGAAGAAGAGATCATTGAACGGTTTACGCCAATCCAGGCAGATGAGGATACGCCTTTGGTTGTGAAGATCTGCAGTTTTTCTTTTAAAAAAGGATTACCTCCGGATGAAGCAGGCAATGGGGGCGGGTTTGTTTTTGATGTGCGGGCAATAGATAACCCCGGCCGGCATGATGAATACAAAACCATTCATGGTCGCGATAGACCCGTGATGGAATACCTGGAACGGCAAACACGCATGCAGGATTTTTTGAACGCTGTTTTTGATATCATTGATATCAGCGTGGAAGAATACATCAGACGCGGGTTTTCCAACTTGTCTGTAAGTTTTGGTTGTACAGGCGGCCAACACCGCAGCGTGTATGCTACCGATGCGCTGGCACTGCATCTCAAACAAAAATACAAGGTCAATGTAAACGTGTGCCACCTGGTGCAGGAAGCAAAAGGATGGAACAACCCATTACCCCCAGCCCCTGAAGGGGAGTTATTACAGACCCAACTTTAAAATGAAGCAATCGTTACATGCAGGACCAAATAAATGGATGTATCAAAGAGCAAGAGAATTACGCAATAGTGAAACACATGCGGAATCAATTCTTTGCGGATATTTAAAAACGAAACCATTCGGCTTAAAGTTCCGTAGGAACATCCTTATTCGGTTTATATTTTAGATTTCTATTGTCACAAATTAAAATAAGTAATTGAGGTTGACGGGTCTATTCATTACATCGACACAGTAAAAGAAATGATCAGCAAAGACAAACGCTATTGGAGCAGGATGGACTTTCAGTTTTGCGGTTTAGCAACAAGCAAGTATTATGTCAATTGGAAGAAGTAATAACTCTGGTGGAGGAATATATAAAACAGCGAAATGCGACAATCGAATAGCAGTGAAGTTAAGAAAGGTAAAGGCTCCCCTTTAGGGTTTGGGGGTGCAATGATTTTCGCGGCAGGTTTAGGCACCCGCTTCAAACCGTGGACGGATAAGCATCCCAAAGCATTGGCTATTGTTAACGGCAAGCCCTTGCTGCAACACAATATTGAATACCTGCAACAATATGGCATTACAAATGTTGTGGTTAATGTACATCACTTCAGCTACCAGGTAATTAATGCTATTGAAGAAAATAAAGGCTGGGGAAGTACAATTATAATCAGCGATGAAAAAAATGAAGTGCTGGAAACGGGGGGTGGGTTATTAAAGGCAAGAGCTTTATTAGGCAATGAAACTTTCATTACCATTAATGTTGATATTCTTACAAGTTTAGATTTAAGCAAACTTCTCACTTTCCACAAATACGAAAAAGCGTTGATCACATTATGTGTTGCGGAAAGAAATACTTCCAGGTTTCTATTGTTTAATAAAAACAACCGCTTGTGTGGATGGAGAAATATAAAAGGTGAAGAAAAAATTGAAAAGGTTGTTGTGGCAGATGATAACCTTGTTCAAAAAGCATACAGTGGCATCGCTGTTTTTGAAGCGGAGGTACTGGAGTTAATTCCCTTTAAAGGCAAGTTTTCGTTGATCGATGTTTTTTTGCATTTAGCATCGACACATAAAGTCATTGGGTACGACCATACAGGTGATAAGTGGCTTGATGTTGGCAAGCCTGAAATGGTGGCTGTTGCGGAACAAATGTTTTCCTAATTCACATTTTATTGCAACTTGCATTTATTTCAATGCAAATGGATTTGCCTATTTTCAATTTTCAAGGAATTAATAAGAATGAAAAAAATTTATTTAGCTCTCTTTGCCAATTGCCTGCTTCTTGTTGCATGGGCACAATCAAATTATGATCATCGCAAAGCATTTGATCCTAACTTTTACCCTTACACTGGAAACGAATATCGCAGTGCCGGCGGACAACCCGGCCCAAAATATTGGCAAAACCGTGCAGATTATAAGATCAATGCAACACTTGATACGGCAACCCATAAGGTGTCCGGGGATGTAGAAATTGTATATACCAATAATAGTCCTGACGCTTTAAAATTTATATGGCTGCATGTAGATCAGAATATTTACAAACAAAATTCGCGTGGTTCTGCAACTACTACGCAAACAGGTGGCCGTTGGGCCAACGAACGATTTACCGACGGGCATGCCATCAAAGCAATATCTATAGATGTTGACGGAAAAAAATCTACACCTCAATATATTATCAACGATACAAGAATGCAGGTTTGGTTGGGCGATGCGTTAAAATCTTCCGGTGGAAAAGCCAAACTAAATATAAGTTTTGAATTTATAGTACCCGCCAAGGGTACTGATCGTATGGGATTATTGAAAACGAAGAATGGCGTTGTGTACGAAATAGCCCAATGGTTTCCGCGTATGGCTGTTTACGACGATATACAAGGATGGAACACCTTGCCTTACATTGGAGCCGGCGAGTTTTATTTAGAGTATGGCAATTTTGAAATGAATATAACTGCTCCGGCAAATGTAATTGTAGCAGGCTCCGGCGAAATTCTTAATGAAAAAGAAGTGTTGACGCAAGCGCAGCAGACAAGAATGAACGATGCCCGCAACAGCGATAAAACAGTTATTATTCGGGGTGCAGATGAAATTAAAGATTCTAAATCAAGACCGTCAGCGAAAAACATAACCTGGAAATACAAAATACAAAATGCAAGAGATGTGGCATGGGGCGCATCAAAAGCTTTTATTTGGGATGCAGCCCGTATCAATCTTCCCAGCGGTAAAAAGAGTTTGGCTATGAGCGTTTATCCTGTTGAAAGTATTAAGAAAGATGGCTGGCAGCGCAGTACAGAAATGGTAAAAGCAAGTGTTGAACATTATTCTAAAATGTGGTATGAATATCCATATCCTGCGGCCGTAAATGTTGCGGGTGTGGTAGGCGGAATGGAATATCCAGGGATTGTTTTTTGTAATTATGAAGATGCGGGTGCCAGTTTATGGGGCGTTACCGATCATGAGTTTGGACATACATGGTTCCCTATGATCGTTGGCAGCAACGAACGTAAATATGCCTGGATGGATGAAGGCTTTTGTACGTTTATAAACGGGCTTTCTACAAAAGATTTTAATAAAGGCGAGTTTGCTGACTTTAGTTATTTTCCTGGCGACATGACCAATTATATTTTCAGCAAAGAAATGGACCCGTTGTTAACAACTCCGGACGTGGTGCAGCAGGAAAACCTTGGCATTGCCGCATACGAGAAGCCGGCTATTATGTTGAATGCTTTAAGAGATGTGGTATTAGGTAAAGAGCGTTTTGATTTAGCATTTAAAGAATATATTAATCGGTGGGCTTACAAACATCCTACACCATGGGATTTTTTTCATACTATGGAGAATGTATCAGGTGAAGATCTGAGTTGGTTTTGGAGGGGCTGGGTAATGAATAACTGGCGATTAGATTTTGCTGTTAGGGAAGTGAAATATGAAGAGGGCAATCCAGAAAATGGTGCTTCGGTTATAATTGAAAACATGGACCAGATGGTTATGCCTGTGCCTGTTGTTGTAAAGGAAACAAACGGAAAAGAACACCGCTTTACTTTGCCGGTAGAAGTATGGCAGCGCGGCAGCAACTGGACATTTAGCGTGCCAACTACCAGCCGTATAACAGAAGTAATTTTAGATCCCGATAAAAAATTACCGGATACAAATCGCCTGAATAATACAGGTAATAAGAAAGCTTTTTAGCAACTTTTTTCCGGTTTGTAGAATTATAAGCAGAGCACTCAATCGTAAAAAATTGGGTGTTTTTATTTATTGATCCATTGTTATTGTTAACCCTTCATTTCTGCAGCAATAGAAAAGGATTTTCCCAAAAGTTCAACAAGCGGAAGCTCTTCTAAAATATAGCGCCCGGGTTTTTCTTTTTCAATTTTCCATTCAATCAGCCTGATCACTCCTTCGCTGATTTCTATACCGGTAATATCTCCGTCATCATAGCAGCAGCAACCAGAATTAAAATAAGATGGTTTTATTGTTGAATAATCTTCTGAGACAGTGGCGTACTGAAACTTGCGAAACTCAATTTCTTTTTGAATTGCTTCAATCATGCTTCCATCATTTTGCTTGCGTGCAAATAAAAGCTGCCGGTATAGCCGTTCAATATGTGTGAGGGATTCAAATACGGGCTGATGCGTATGCCCGGTGATCAGCAACAAATCCGATTGCTGCGCACTCCATTCATACATCAGCCTATTATGTGCTGTTTTTAAAGATGCATCGTAAGCAGGTGTATTCGGGTTGATTCGTAAAAAAGCCTGTAGGGGTGCCCATATCTTCGAGATAAAAAATTTACTGAACCAGTTTCCATCACTCACTGCATCTCCCTGGTGCCCATGCGTGCAAAAAATGTTTAGCTTCTTATTATTAATGATTGTTTGCAACACTACACCTTCATAAATAGGAACAGTATGTCCATAAATTTCTTTCAATTGTAAAGAAGCTAAAGGATCGTTTTCCCAATGTAGATCATGATTGCCAAAAACTTTTATAAATGCGTTGTTTGGAATAAACTGTTTTTCTTTTTGGAAAGATGGTTGCTGTGCTTCTTTTATAGCACTCAATGAATTTTCCCAAAGCTCCTCCGAGTCACCCAAGTTTATAAAATGAAAGCCTTGCAGGTAATAATAATCAAGTGCAGAAAGATAGTTTTGTTCGTTGGTTAAAAAATCATCTGCACCATTTTTGCGACCTTTGTGCTGATCGGAGAATATAATGAATTTGCCTGTGGCTATATCAAAGGGAACTACCAAACCTTTCTTTTTTTCACCATTTAAAATGCGGGATAGTAAATCAGAAAGTGCAGTAAAAATGCGTTGCTTATCTGGTCTGGATGAATATTTATTGCTCAGTCTTAAAACAGGTTTCAATAATATTTTGCGAAGAAATTTTCGCATCTTATCGCATTGCAATCATGCTGATCTCTACGTTAACAAACTTAGGAAGTGCTGATACCTGCACTGTTTCTCTTGCGGGAAAATCATCTTCAAAATATTTTCCGTAAATGGTATTTATTTCACCGAACTGGTGCATATCAGTAATAAAAATGGTGGTCTTTAAAACATTGTTGAAATTCATACCTGCTTCACCCAAAATGGCTTTTAAGTTTTGCATTACCTGGTGTGTTTCTTCCTGTATATCGCGGTTTTTTAAATTTCCGGTAGATGGATCAATGCAAATTTGCCCGGAGATGTAAAGTGTATTGTTAGCAAGAATAGCCTGGTTGTAGGGGCCAATGGGCGCCGGTGCATTCTTTGTATCAATGATCTGTTTTTCCATGTTAATTGTGTGAACACGAATTAAAGCCAATTTTCGGAATTATTCCAAAGGATTGTTCTGTTTTCGCTATTTGGCTATTTGCTTTCTTGTTTTAAATCATTAGTTGTGAACCCGATAAGATAACATTAAAATGCACCTTCGACAAGCTCAGGGCGACAAAAACTCAGATTGCCACAGAATACTCTTGTCAGGCTGAGCTTGCCGAAGCCAAATAAAGGATTTAAGGTCACCTATATTTAAGCGCACAGCCATCCTTTCTGCTATTTATAATTAGTGATCTACCTTTCTTTACAAAAAAATTGGGTATGCAGATTATTATTGTTGCTAGCGAAAAGCAGAAAGAAGAATTGCTATCTGTTGGCATTACAAAAGAGGCATCCCTTATTTGGCTGAATGACGTAAAAGAATTAGAACAGCAAAATTCTGCAGATGTATATATTGATTTGCTTTTTGAAAATACACAAAAGCGGATTAAATTCCTGGCACAATTTCTACCTAAACTTGTCATCATTAATAGTGTGAACGATACGCTGGCGGAGATCAACTCTTCGTTTGTTCGCATCAATGGGTGGTCAACTTTTCTATCCCCTAATATTATTGAGGCAAGCTCGTTACAAAAGCAAAATGAATTAGAAGCCGAAGAAGTTTTTACCGTTTTTGAAAAAAGTATAGAATGGTTGCCGGACATTCCCGGCTTTATTACCCCGAGGGTGATCAGCATGATCATTAATGAGGCTTATTTTGCTTTGGCGGAAAGCGTTAGCACTCACGAGGAAATTGATACAGCTATGAAGTTAGGCACAGCTTATCCATATGGTCCGTTAGAGTGGGGCGCAAAAATAGGGTTGCAAAATATTGTAACACTATTAGAAAAACTGAGTATAGAACATCCACGATATATGCCTTGCGAATTATTGGTGCAGGAAACAAACAGGTCTATTTGACCTCGTACAATTCATTCCATCGTGTAGTGTACCGTGGCGAATGAAATTGTTTTCGCATCTTCCAGTTTTGTTTTGTTCCGGAGGAAGCAAACTTTACCACGTCATCCCGCATGCTGAAATTGATGTTGTCTATTTGTACCATTAAATGCCGGTCAACATTTTTTTGTTTCTCAAATAAATTTGCTTGTATGGAGTTATCCGGAACGATGCCACTTAATATAACACCGGCTTTTTTATACTTTTTGCCTTCCTGGTATAATTGTTCAGCTAACTGCATTGCCGGTTTAATCAATTCATTGGTTACACAAGTTGGTGAGGTTAATATTTTATGCCGGCTATAAGTAGGTCCATGTCTGAAATGAGGACTTTCATCCACTTTTTCATTTGTTACAACAAATACATTGATCATGCTGGCCGCACTATACTGGCGGCGCAGCTTTTCCGCTGCACGGGAAGTATAGGTGGATATAGCTTCTTTAATATCGCTTAAACTGGTGACCGCATCACCAAACATCCGCGTGGTTGCAATCATTCTTTTGTCTTTATATTCATTAATTACAATGGCTTTTTCGCCACGTAATTCCTTTATCAATCGTACACCTACAACACCACCAAGATTTTTGCGGGCCCATTCTTCCGGCATCTGGCGCAGGTCCCAGGCGGTATGTATATCAAGCTTCGCAAATTTCTTTGCCGATTGTCCGCCCACGCCCCACAGGTCTTTCACTGCGGTCATTTTTAAAGCCCTGATTATTTTTTCTTCTGTTTCTAAAATTGCAATACAATCGGTCCTGATTTTATTTTCCTTTGCAATGCAGTTGGCCAACTTAGCCAAGGTTTTTGTTGGTGCAATGCCAACAGACACTTTTACACCCGTCCACTTTTCAACAGTTTCTTTCATTTCCAAAGCAAATGTTCGCAGGCTATCCTGTGATATAAAGTGCAGGTGAACAAATGCTTCATCTACTGAATAGACTTCCACATTGCCTTTTCCTGCAATGGTACGCAACACCTCCATTACCCGCCAGCTCATATCGCCGTACAAATTGTAGTTAGAAGAAAAGACTTCTACACCATGTTTTTCAATCAGTGGTTTTGCCAGAAAATAGGGCCCGGCCATGCCAACGCTCAGGTTTTTTGCTTTGTCGCACCTGGCGATAATGCAACCATCATTGTTGCTCAAGACCACTACCGGTTTTTCGTTTAATTCCGGCCGAAATACTCTTTCGCAGGAGCAGTAAAAAGAGTTGCAATCAACAATGGCGTACATGGTTATTCATTAATTAGATTGATTACCAGTTTGATCATTAATTCTTTATTAAGCGGATCGCTTTGCGCTATCAGGAGTGCCAGGGCAACGAGAGCATTATCGTTTATTTTGGCTTCACCCTCTTTCTTTAAAAGATGTTGGTTTAGATGCAGGAACCAAACAAAAAGGAAAGCGCCGATGCGTTTGTTGCCATCAGCAAACGGATGATTTTTAATAACGAAATAAAGCAGATGCGCTGCTTGTTCTTCTATACCAGGATACAAGTATTCACCGCCAAATGTTTGTACTACACTATCTAATATTCCACTAAAAACATCTTCTCTCTGTCTTCCAAATAGCTCTGAGGCCTCACCTTCCGCTATCAGTTTTTTCTTTAATTGTTCAATAGCAGCTAAGGCTTCTTTGTATTTTATTTCATGGGTAAGTTTTTTGTCTGATGGTTCAACCTCTAATGAGTTGCTATCGAATTGATTTAGTAAAACAAACGAACGGGTGTATTTGGAAATGATTTCCAGCAAGCCTTGCGTTTCGTTGCCGGAAAGGTTTTTGGTATCTAATGTTGTTTTTAAAAATTCTACTGTTTGGTGTAATTCTTTAAACTTTTCTTGCTGTTCTTTAAGCCGTTTTTCATTAAGGGTGTACCCTTTTACTAAATGGTCTTTTAAAGTTTGCGTAGCCCAAATGCGGAATTGTGTACCTTGTTTAGACTTTATACGATAGCCTACAGATATTATAACATTTAAGTTATAAAAAGCGGTTGGCTTGTCAGAATTTGCAATATGCAAAAAATGCATATTGCTTTTTTCATCTAATTCTCCTTCAGCAAAAACATTTTTTATGTGACGTGAAATTACAGATTGATCCCTATTAAAAAGTACAGTTAGCTGGTGCTGATTCAACCAAACAGTTTCTTCCTGCAGACGAACTTCGATAGCCGTGCTACCATTACTATTTTCATAAATTACTACTTCTCCTTTCCCTTCCATAAAACCAATTTACACATTATGAATTACATAAGTTACTACGCCCCATACCTTTAACCCGGTTGATGTTATATCAATGGCATTTAGCTTTTTGCTGGCCGGAAGAAGGAGTGTTTTTGTTTCTGTCATCTCTACCTTTCTTATCAGCAATTCTCCATCTACTATAGCAATAATAATTTTTCCATTTTTTACTTCCAGCGATCTGTCCACAATCACTACATCGCCTGTATGTATACCGGCATCGGTCATTGCATCGCTGTTCACCCGCATAAAAAAAGTAGCAGGTTTATTTTTTACTAATTGCTCATTCAGGTCAATGCCGCGTTCGGCATAATCGTCCGCTGCTGCGCCAAAGCCGGTAGCGTTAGCAGTGTGTACTCTTTCCTGCGAAAAATCTTTCGAACCTGTGTAAGCCGATGAAATAATGTAAGGGTCGGTATCCATAAGAAATGAGTTTGATTTACTAAAATTATTAGTAAATTTATGCTAAATATTTGTGCAACGCAATTGATTATTATGAAAGAATTAAAAAATTCAGTTCCTGATTGGGCGGGTGATGGTTTGTGGGAATATTTATTAGTAGTAAATCCAGATGCGGGCGTAAATGAAAAAGTACAATTAGAAAAAAAGTATTTCTTGGACGAATACAAAGAGGAGATCGCGGTAAAAACGAATCCGCATATTACTATAGCCAATTTTCTAGCAAAAGAAGAAATGGAAGAAACGCTCATTCGGTGGATTCAACGTGTATGCAATAGCCAGGAAGCATTTACTACCGTGCTCAACAACTTTAGTGGCTTTCCGGCACACACTATTTATGTAAGAGTGCAAAACGCTCAACCATTTAATAAGTTGGCTAAAGAACTTAAAGTCATTGAGCATTTTATCAGGTCAAATAATTGTCCTCCGGCCCGCTTCATTTCTTCTCCCTACATGACCATTGCACGTTGGTTGCCACAAGCTATTTATGAAAATGCTATTCAGCAATATTCGCGCCGGTTGTTTCAGGCATCATTTGAGGTAGATCAATTAGTATTAGTCAAAAGGCGACATCCGTATGATAAATGTAAAGATGTAAATGTGTTTCGCCTCCCGCCTAAAAGAAATAATCTCTTTAACTAAAAACTTATACTATGGATGCTATTAATGTGCAAATGCCAGGCTACAAATTGAATGAATATTTGTTAGTGCTAAGTCCCCACGAAGAGTTGTGGAATAAGATAGTAAACGTAAAAGCTGAATTTGCTGAGAAATATAAATCAGACCACGCAAGATGGGGGAAGCCGCACATTACCTTGGTAAACTTTGTCAATTGGGGCATGATAGAAGAGAGGTTATTGCAGCGGCTCCAAATTATTGCCATGGGCATAACACCCTTTAAAATCGAATTAAAAGACTTTGGCTCATTTCCTTCGCATACTATTTATATAAATGCAACTACAAAATTGCCCGTGCAGGCATTGGTAAAAGAATTAAAAACCGCACAGCGACTAATGAAACTTAATTCTGAAAATACCCCACATTTTATGGAAGAATCATACTTGACCATAGCCCGCAAGCTAAAGCCATGGCAGTTCGAACAAGGATGGCTTGAGTATTCGCAACGGCATTTTACCGGCAAGTTTATTGCCGCCAGCATGTTGTTATTAAAGCGGCCAGCAGGCCAAAAAAGCGCATACCAAATTGCCAAACGATTCGAGTTTCAAAACTTACCCGTTACTACAAAACAGGGAAATTTATTCAGCCCCCTGTCCCCCGGTGGGGGAACTTAGGTCAGAATTTTTTTATGATAGCAGTAGGTTTATTGCAAAACATTTTTTATGTGGTCAACAGCATTTCTACTATTGAATTTTTGTTGCGTCGCACTCTTTTACTTTTAATAATTCTATTCAGCGTTGTGCAAACCTCATCAAATATTATTGAGTTAAAACTACAATCTAAAACATGCTCCAAAATACAGAAGAAAACACCGATCTAAGTTCCCCCACTGGGGGACAGGGGGCTTACAAAAAAGGTCGCGGTGCACAGTTCAACACCAAAAATAAATTCATCAAAAACGAAAGCACACGGGAGCACATTGAAGGTATTGATGAATGGATAGAAGGGGATGTAAAAACGCAATACATAGAAGTATTTCCCAAAACAATCGTTAACAAAGTAGAAAGCCCCGATGTAGGCATGATGTACAGCATGAACCCTTACCAGGGCTGCGAACATGGCTGCATTTATTGCTATGCCCGCAATTCATTTGAGTATTGGGGTTACAGCGCAGGGTTAGATTTTGAAACAAAAATTTTAGTCAAGAAAAATGCACCCGACTTGTTGCGCAAATTTCTAATGAATCCAAAATGGGAACCAGTGCCCATCATGTTGAGCGGCAATACCGATTGCTATCAACCAGCCGAGCAAAAATTCAGATTGACAAGAAAGATGCTGGAAGTGTGCAATGAATTTAATCAGCCGGTAGGCATTCTTACAAAGAACGCATGGATCATAAAAGACAAAGACATCTTGCAGGAAATGGCGAAAAAGAAAATTATTTCTGCTATGGTTTCCATCACTTCTTTTGACGATAAACTGCGGCAGGTAATGGAACCCCGCACCACAACAGGTAAACAACGCCTACGTGTAATTGAAGAACTAAGCAAAGCCGGTGTTCGTATGGGCATTATGATGGGACCAATGATACCCGGTTTAAACGAACACGAAATGCAGCACATTATGAAATCGGCGAAAGATGCCGGAGCAACTTTTACGGCTTATACTTTCATTCGTTTAAATGGCGCCATCAAATTATTGTTTCATGGCTGGCTCTATAAAAACTTTCCCGACCGTGCCGATAAAGTATGGCACCTGATTGAAGACGGGCACGATGGAAAAGTGAACGACAGTCGCTGGGGTGTGCGCATGCGTGGCGAAGGAGCCATGGCGCAGATTGTAGCGCAGCAATATAAAAAGTATGGAAAGCTCTATGGCATGAATGCAGAACGCTGGGATTTGGATGGAACTAATTTTAGAAGACCGGGTGAGCAGGGGAAGTTGTTTTAGCAATTCACGGAGGTTTTTTTAATACTAATAAACAAATAAACTCCATGGTTGACAAAGAACAGTGGTGAAAATAACATGAGTAAAAAGCAAGAAATATTTCAAAGTTTAAAACAGCAAATCCTCCTGTTAGAGGGTTTCAAAGAACCGTTGTTCACGGAGCAAACAAGTGTAGGCCCCATCAATGAAGCATTTCCAAATTGCGTTTTCCCCTTTTCTGCTTTGCATGAATTTTATTATTCAAATAAAGAGGAAGTCGCTGCTTCTTCAGCTTTCATTGCAGGTCTTCTCTCTTCTCACCTTTATAAAGCAGGCACGATGGTTTGGGTTAGTTCATCGCAAAATGTATTTCCTCCATCGCTAAAATGGTTTGGCATTCAACCTCATCAGGTTTTGTTTCTTCATGTAAAAAAAGAAAGAGACATTTCATGGGCAGTTAATGAAGCATTGAAATGTTCTTCGTTATCAGCTGTAGTAGGAGAGATGCCAGAGATGAGTCTTACAGCTAGCCGTTGTTTTCAATTAGCAATTGAAGATGCTGGTGTTGGAGGTTTTATTCTTCGAAACAATCCTAAGAATTTACTCACTACTGCTGTTTCCCGGTGGCATATTCAGCCAATACATTCGAAAGTGGAAGATGGTTTTCCGGGACTTGGACATCCACGCTGGCGGGTGAAACTTCTCAAGGTTCGCAATGGAAGGCCCGGGAGTTGGGATATTGAATGGTCAAATGGCGGCTTTCGGTATGTGTCCAAACTCGCTGTTATTCATCAAGCGGTACAAATACAAACAGGTTGATATGGGCAAACGTTTTGTATCAATTTGGTTTCCGTATTTGACTACCGACTGGCATGCACGTAAACAACCTGCATTAGGAGATAAAGCTTTCGTTCTAAAAGCTACTGTTCGAAACCGTGTTATTGTTGTTACAGCTAATTCATTAGCACGGGCACAAGGCATTCATAAAAATATGGTACTGGCTGATGCAAAGGCCTTGTATCCTTCGCTGCATGTGATTGATGACAAGCCAGCGTTAACAATGCAATTACCTGATAGAATTGCCGAATGGTGTATTCGTTTTACACCGGTGGCTGCGGCCGATTATCCGGCTGCAGTATTGTTAGATGTTTCAGGGTGTACACATCTTTGGGGTAGTGAAAAAGCTTACTTAAAAGATATAACGAACCGATTATCTAAAAGGGGCTATGCTGTTCGTGTTGCGATTGCTGATACGATTGGCTGCGCATGGGCAATGGCCCGATATGGTAACGAAACAATTGTTGTGAAAGGGACTCAAGTAGAAGCTTTACTGCCCTTGCCTGTGACTGCGCTTCGGCTAAATGAAGAGACGATCAAGGTTTTACAGAAACTTGGTTTGCGGCAAATCAAAGATGTTATTGCTATTCCTCACACATCATTGCGTCGTCGTTTCGGGACTGAACTATTACAACGATTACGTCAAGCCATTGGTGAAGAGGAAGAGGCTATTCTACCTGTTTATCCCATCGTACCTTACAGTGAACGTTTGCCATGCATTGAACCCATTAAAACAAGAGGAGGAATTGAAATAGCGCTTCAACATATGCTAATGAATCTCTGTTCACGTTTACGAAAAGAAGGCAAGGGAATGCGTGCAGCTTTCTTTCGTGCCTATCAATTGGATGGCGGCACTTCTGGTATTGAAATTAGCACTAATCAACCCTCACAAAACGTTGAACATCTTTTTCAACTTTTCAGCATAAAGATTTCTACGATTGAGCCAAAGGAAGGAATTGAACTATTTCTGTTAGAAGCTACTGTGGTTGAAGAGGCTGTAGTAAAACAAGAGGGCTTGTGGCAAACAAACGGTGGCTTACTTGATACGAAAGTGCTGGACTTAATGGACCGCTTTGCGGCCAGGTTTGGACATGAAACCATTCAACGATTTTTACCAACCGAACATTATTGGCCCGAACGATCATTTAAACGAGCTTCTACATTGAATGAAGAAGCAACTACTGAATGGAAACTTGACAGGCCGAGGCCTTCCACTTGCTTTCTCCACCTGAATTAATTGAAGTCACTGCACCCATTCCTGATTATCCACCAATGAATTTTCGACACAAAGACAAATTGCATACGATTATAAAAGCTGACGGACCCGAACGCATAGAGCAGGAGTGGTGGATACAAGATGGTGAACACCGTGATTATTCTACTGTGGAAGATGAAGAAGGAAGGCGTTACTGGCTTTTTCGCTCAGGGCATTACAATGAAAAAACATCGCCAAAATGGTTTTTGCATGGATTTTTTGCGTGACGTTTTATAAATGGTTTGTCATCTAATCGGGTATGAAATATATAGAACTTCAAATTACTACCAACTTCAGCTTCCTTCGAGGCGCTTCTCACCCTGATGAATTGGTTGAGCAAGCTGCTTTGCTCGGATATGGTACCCTTGCTATTACAGATAGAAACACCGTTGCCGGTGTTGTTCGTGCCCATGCTGCAGGAAAGAAAAAAGGTGTTCGTATTATCCCTGGCTGCAGATTGGATTTGCTTGATGGCCCCAGTCTTTTAGCCTATCCAACGAATATAAAAGCCTGGGCAAATCTTTGCACTTTACTATCAACCGGAAATCTTCGTGCGGAAAAAGGAGAGTGTCATTTATACAAGGCCGATGTTTTTCAATTTAGCCAAGGTCTCTATTTTATTGTACTGCCGCCTGAAGCATTAAATAAAAATTTTTTTTTCGATTCATCTTTTGCAAATGAATTAACAACGTATAAAGAAGCATTGGGCGAGTATCTTTCTATAGCAATTACCCGTCGTTACAATGGCGATGATGGTAAGCAGCTTTATCGCTTATCGCAACTTTCAAAGCAATTCTCAATTCCTCTGGTTGCAACAAATGATGTGCATTACCACTATGCCGAACGCCGGCAATTACAAGATGTGCTTACATGCATTCGGGAAGGCTGTACAATTCATGAAGCTGGTTTTCGATTACTATCTAATGCGGAACGCTACTTGAAATCAGGAGAAGAAATTAACCGATTATTTCGCCATTACCCAGAGGCCATTCAGCGCACAACTGAAATTGCAGAAGCCTGTCAGTTTTCGCTTGGCGAGCTTCGATACGAGTATCCCGAAGAAGTAACAACAGAAGGCCGAACACCGCAGCAGGAGGTAGAATACCTTGCATTGAAAGGGGCAAAAGGGCTTTTTGGTGAACCTGTTCCCAATGAAATAGCAGAAGCAATTAAGTATGAATTGACATTCATTGAAGAAATGAATTATGCGGCTTATTTTCTTACGGTTTATGACATTGTTCGCTTTGCAAGAAGTCGGGATATACTTTGCCAGGGGCGAGGTTCGGCTGCTAATTCTACAGTTTGTTTTTGTTTAGGGATTACATCTGTTAACCCGGAAAAAATAGAGTTGCTTTTTGAGCGCTTTATTTCTGCTGCACGTAATGAACCGCCTGATATTGATGTAGATTTTGAACACGAAAGAAGAGAGGAAGTCATTCAATATATCTATGAAAAATATGGCAGGCACAGAGCAGCTATCGTTGCCACTGTAACACAGACGCACGGGAAAGGTGCCATCCGTGATGTTGGTAAAGCCATGGGACTTTCATTAGATGTTGTTGGTAAACTTTCAGGCAGTATTCACCATTTTAGTGAAGCGGTGAATGAGGCAGAGGTAAGAGAAATAGGTCTTGATCCTGCTGATTCTTATTTGAAAAAGATATTGGAACTAACACATCAATATATAGGCTTCCCCCGCCAGTTAGGTCAACACACGGGCGGCTTTATTATTACCAGGGGTAGCCTAACTGAGCTATGTCCAATTCTAAATGCCCGCATGCCTGGCAGAACCTGTGTTGAGTGGAACAAAGACGATATTGATACACTTGGCTTTTTAAAGATTGATGTATTAGCACTTGGTATGCTCACCTGCATTAAAAAAGCATTTGTGCTTGCCAAACAATATTATGCTTTGGATTTAACCCTTGCCAATATCCCTCAAGATGACGGGGAAGTGTACGACATGATTTGTAAAGCTGATACCATTGGTGTGTTCCAGATTGAAAGCCGTGCACAGCAAGCCATGTTACCGCGATTGAGACCAAGGGTGTTTTATGATTTAGTGATTGAAGTAGCTATCGTTCGACCGGGACCAATACAAGGCGACATGGTGCATCCTTATTTACGACGACGTAACGGTCAGGAAGCGGAGGTATATCCTTCAGAAGAGTTAAGAGAAATTTTAAAACGAACCAAAGGTGTTCCGCTCTTCCAGGAACAAGCCATGAAGATTGCCATTGTTGCGGCAGGGTTTACACCTGCAGAAGCAGACGAACTGCGCCGAAGCATGGCTACGTTTAAGTTGCCGGGAAAAGTAGGATCATTTCAGGAAAAACTAATCAATGGGATGATCAGAAATGGCTACGATAAAGAGTATGCCGCGAGAGTGTTCAAACAACTGGAAGGTTTTGGTTCCTATGGTTTTCCGGAAAGTCATGCAGCTTCTTTTGCCTTGTTGGTTTATGTATCCAGCTGGCTAAAATGTTTTTATCCTGATGTATTTGCTTGCGCTATTTGAATAGCCAACCCATGGGGTTTTATCAACCTTCGCAATTGGTGCAGGATGCAATAAAACATGGTGTTGATGTGCGGCCAATTGATATCAACTATTCCTGTTGGGACCACCAGTTAGAAAAGCAAAGCGGTAATTATAAAGCTTTGCGATTGGGCTTTCGGCAGATCAAAGGAATTCGTTTTGATGATATTGAAATTTTAATAACCGCCAGAAAGCAATTGTACAAAAGCATTAATGAACTCCGCACCATTGGGCTTTCCGATGCTGCACTCGAACGACTGGCTGATGCGGATTCCTTTCGCTCTATTGGTCTTGATCGCCGGCAGGCACTTTGGGAGATAAGTACAAAAGATTATTCAAGGGCAATTTTTGCTGATCAACCAACACCGGATGCAATTGGCGAACACATTGCTTTGCCGCAACTCCTTCCATCGGAACATGTGGTGCAGGATTATGCAACAACTGCTCTTTCATTAAAGGCTCACCCTGTAAGTTTTTTGCGGTCACAATTACAGCAGTTGCATATTACAGCAACAGCCAACTTGCCAAAACTTCAGAACGGGCAAGCGGTTAAAGTTGCAGGGCTAGTTTTGGTACGGCAACGACCTGGAACGGCTAAAGGAGTGTGGTTTATGACCATTGAAGATGAAACCGGTGTTGCTAATCTTGTCATTTTTCCAAACATCAAAGAAGCATATCGGAAAGCACTTTTAGGGGCTCGTTTGTTTATGGCAGAAGGAACGGTACAGATAGAAGGAGAAGTCATTCATGTTATTGTCAATGCAGGATATGATTTTTCGAAACTGTTACGTAAGCTCACCCCTGTTGGTAATGAAGATTTGCCGCTACTTACTTTGTCTCGTGCCGATGAAAAAGTTTCAGTGGGGGATAAACGCATAGCAGAACAAAAAAATCTGTTCCCGGATGCAAGGGATTTCAGGTAAATGATTGGAGGGAATAAAACTTAATTGCGATACAATTTTTCAGAAGTGTTTTAATTTTGTTAATCTTACTAATAAATCTAATTGTATGTGCTATTCAACTAGTCGAAAGATTTCACAACGGACTATTTTGAACATTTGGAGAGCGGCGAGAAATACGGTGTATTACGTGACGATTTAATTATTTACAAAGGCTTTGACCATAACATGCACTCGGTTGACAGGCCGATTGCAAATTCGGCCCAAACCGAAAGGGTTAAGATGCAATGGGGCTTTTTGCCACCCTATTTAAAAACAGCAGAAGAGGTAAAGAAATTTCGTTTTAGTTACAAAGATCAAACCGGCAAATTTCACAAAGGCTTTACAACGCTTAATGCCACTAGCGAAGAACTACTCAATAAAATGTACAAAGACGCGGGTTTAAAAAGGAGATGCTTGATTCCGGTACATGGGTATTATGAGTGGATGCATGTGATGGTAGTAGGAAAAAGCGGTAAGCTTTTAAAGACCCCCGAAAAATTTCCTTACCTCGTAAGGCTGAGAAAAGATGAAGAGTTTTCATTGGCCGGAATTTGGCAACCTTGGTTTAACACGGAAACAAAAACAACAATCGATACCTATGCTATTGTTACTACAGCGGCTAATACGTTAATGAAGCAGATACACAATAGTAAAGAAAGAATGCCTACCATTCTTCCCGGAAATGTTGCTGATGCCTGGCTATATAGTGATTTGACTGATCAGGATATTCTTGATATTACCAATTATCAGGTGGCATCGGTCGAAATGATTGCGATACCTCTAGACAAAGATTTTTTAAAAACAGAAAACCCACATGAGCAGGTACTGTATAAAGAAGTTCCAGAGTTGGTTTATAGCTGATACAGTTTATGAGAAAAGTAGTTGGGAAATAAAATTTTTTAACACTACTCATCTCTTCAATGCTTTGAACAAACGATGATCGGATTAGATGCTACAGAAGACTAATCAAAGCGGCGTTTCTGATACCATAAAGATTTTGCCACAAATAGGGTTAGGCTACTCATAAACTACCTGTTCTTCCGTATAATAAGTAAAAAGCATGCCTCGCTCCGCAGTAAGTATCGGGCTGCCTGTTGGGCTTTCTGTTTTTTTCTTGGTATGAATTTGCAAATACTCTTTCACCTCGCTGCTGATTTTGCCTGGATGGTTTTTAAAGATTTTTTCAGTGGCCTCTTTTAAAACTTTTTTTATAGTGGTAGCAAGTTCTTTGATTTTTTCATCCGGTATCGCATTTGCTTTTGAGAAAGGGGAAATTCTGGTTCGCCATAGAATCTCATCGGAATAAGAATTGCCAATACCTCGAATTATGTCCTGGTCTAACAGAACATTTTTGATGGCAGCTTTACGGCTCATGATTTCTTTAAGCGTTTTATAGTTCAGGTCAAGTGCGTCAATGCCTGCTTTGTCAACGGGATTCAGTTTTACATTAGCGTTTTTCATCCGGTCGGTTAGCGCAAGGCTGGTGCCGTCTTTAAACTGAAACTCCACAATCGTTGATTTACGGCTGTTTTCTTCTTCAAATAAATGTAAGTCGCCGGTCAGCATGAGGTGAATGCCAACTAAAACTTTTTTAGAAAATTGAATACGCAATTCTTTGCCTGAACGATAGACATCAAGGATTTTTTGACCTTCTAAGGCTTGTGAAAGTTCTTTGGCTGTATCCATTAATTTTCTACCATTGACCACTTTTACTTTGGTGACTTGCTTACCGGCTAACAGCTTTTTCAGGTTGCGGGAGAAAACTTCGATATCTGGAATTTCTGGCATAAGCAAAAGATAAGTTTAAGAAATTATGGCATAGGAATTTGATGCGTTTCCTTACCGGTTTATAAACAGGAAAGGTATTTAAAAAATTGTTTAATAGAATTACAAAACGATGAACGGAGCGTCGCAACTGAAGAACAATCGAAGCGATGCAGCCGGCAACATAAAAATTAAATTATGACTAAGTAGAAATTAAGAGGCAAAGAATTAAGAGGTCTTGGTTACCCGGAAGGTCCGGTGATCTCCCTCGCTATGAACATTATGGAAAAGATCTTCGGAGGGGTTTGGGGAGGCTATTGAACTGGTCGAAAAGGGAATTGAGTTTTCTGTTTTCGGCGCCGAAGGAATTGAGCAAGGTGCCATGCATCAAATGTACACGGCAGCCAAATTATAAAGTACGGTAAAGGCCAACAGGTGGTGTTATTAAATGTGGCAAATCTTGCAACAGATATTTATACTATTCTTGCATTTGATGGGAATGTATGGACTGCTGGCAAGCTTAGTAAAAATTAATATCTTTATACAAACCACTAAATAAGATTTGAGACAGGAATGACAATTGTTATTCCTGTCTTTTTTATTGCTCTATTAGAAATAAAAATCTAGCTACTTTGGTTTCTTGCCTGGCTTAAAACAAATTATTTAATCAATATTAATTTTTACCGAATTTCAAACTATGAAAACACTCCTCATCATTCGACATGCAAAAAGCAGTTGGGCCGATCCCGGACAAACAGATATTGAACGCCCTTTAAATGACCGGGGGAAAAAAGATGCTCCCGAAATGGCCGCAAGATTAAAAGATCAAAAAATAAAGATTGATCTTTTTGTTTCCAGTCCTGCCAAAAGAGCTCACAAAACCGCCAAATTTTTTGCAGAAGAATTTGATATTCCCAAAGATGAAATTTTAATTGTAAAAGAATTATATGAAGCCGCTGCAACAGCTTTTTATAAAGCAGTTGCTCATTTCCAGGATAAGCATAAAACTATAGCCCTTTTTTCGCATAACCCCGGCATAACCGATTTTGTAAATACGCTTACTAATGTAAAAATAGATAACATGCCTACCTGCGCCGTATTTGCAGTAAGCATTCCAGGCGATAGCTGGTCAGCTTTTAAAGAGGCGGAGAAAAACTTCCTGTTTTTTGACTATCCAAAAAAGGAAAGTGAATAAGTTGCAGTTGACGGTTGACAGATGACAAATGACAGATGACGGTTGACAGATGACAAATGGCAGATGACGGTTGACAGATGACAGATGACAGATGACGGATGGGTCGGTTAAATTAAAGAAGCTCAATACGTGCAAGCTAATTCCTATTCCCGGTTCTTCTTACCTAATTCCAAATTATTTCTTATCTTCTCCACCAGTGCACCAACCACTTTCTGCAACGCTGAAGGATCATTAAAATTATTAAACCGGTAATTAAAGGAGCCTGCTAATTCCAGCACATTTAGTAGTTTAAATTTAGATTGGGGAATGCAAAGTGCTAAGTTGGTTTTCAGTAAATGTTCAGCCAAATATTCCTGTTCTGTTTGTGCGGGTGTGGGAATTAAAACGCTCTTTTTTTTCAGCGACATCAAATCCATAATGGTGCTATAACCACAACGGCTGATAACAAAACTTGCCTTTTCAATAGCTTTTTGCAGCGGCTCTGCCGGTAAATGATTTTCAATTATAATGTTTTCTGCAACTGTTGGCAGGTCAGTATTTCCGGGCAATCCTCGTATAAAAAAAGCCGGCTGTTTATACGGCTTCAATTGTTCCAAAAGCAGTTTTTCAAAAATCGTCCGTTGCGGTTCGGGTCCTGAAAGCATGATCAATAGGTGTTCTTCGCGTTTGTTTAAATCTTCCTCTTCAAACCTGGAAATTGTGCCTAAATAATGAATAGGAATATTAGGCATTATTGACGGATGTGAAAGATCACCCGATAAATTATCTGTTCCGGCTACATCCGGCACCCAACATTCAGTAAAAGCATTTACGTATTCATAATTCAATTTTTGTAAAAGCCTGTCCGCTGCGTTGCCTAAAGATGTTTTGATGAGCAATTGGTGCGTCATAAAAACAGAATGTATTTTTTCGTTGAATAGTCCGTACCGGTTATCAGAGATCACTGCATCAATTTGATGTTCTTCTATCATATTGTGCAGCCATTCATGCTCTTCGTCCATTACTTCAATGATCTTTGGAATTTGAAGTAATAAATTGCCAAAAAGCTCCCAGCCCGTTTTGCCGTAATTAATGTTATATCCCTTTAGGTCTAAAAAAACCTGTTCCGGAAATTCCGCCTGCAATAAGTTTTTAATCTTTCCTTCACCGGCTAAAAAAACTTCGCAGTCGTTGTTTAATAATTCACGAATAACAGGAATACACCGGGTTGCATGACCTAAACCCCAATCGAGCGGCGCTACTATAATGCGGGGTTTAAACGGAGAAACATTCCGGCTCATGTTAATTTTAAATAGTTTGGTCGAATAAATACTAAAATCTCTCTAAAATAGTTAATTTAGGAAAGGCATTATGATAAAGAGAAATTTTCAAATTGCAATGTTCCTGGCTTTTATGTTAATAGTCACCGGTTGTTCTAAAAATTATTACTCCGGTACTGGAAAAGGCAGTAGTTGTGGTTGCCCGGCCAATCCCCGATGATAGTTTAACTATTAAAAATGTTTGGATGAAAAATCGTAATCGTGACTTGCTGATTTTGCTGAAGGCCACTTCTTTAACAAACGAAGCATTTGAAAAACACATTGAATGTTTGCACAATGTATTGTTGCATGTTGAATGCAATGATGCTTTCTGTATTGCCCATCAACTGGCTACCCGGTTAAAGATCACGGATAAAAACAAAAAAATTTTAAAAGCTATTTCTGCTAAAGAACTAAAGCCTTTTCACTTCCTGATCAATAAAAATTAATTAGTGCAACTGCATTAATGCTATGCGCAGTTTAGCGAGCATTTCATCAATTTCTTCTTTTTTGCAGGTGCCAACACTCAGCCGGTACCAGGGCGAATCATTAGGTGCTCCAAAAGCATAAAATGGTACAATGGCCAAACCCGCATCTTTTAAAATAAAAGAAGTAACATCTGCCTGCGTATTTAACAAAGTTCCATCAGCAATTTTTTTTCCCATCCCATCAATTTTTATGGTAAGGTAAATAGCGGCTTCGGGTGCAACAGCATCTAGAGGCAAGCCCTCGTTTTTTAAAAGGATCAATCCATTATAAATACGTCGCAATCTTTCTTCTACCTCTGCTTTAAAATGAGATAAGTAGGTTTTAATTTCTTCGGCTTGGAGAAGGTACCGGGCAACCGCTTTTTGTTCTGCCATTGGTGCCCATGCGCCTACATGCGAAAGAATAGCTTTCATTTTATTAAGTATGGACGATGGACCCATGCTCCAGCCGACACGAACACCTGTTGCTGCAAACACTTTACTAATTGCATCAACAAATACAGTATAATTACGCATTTTTGGGTTAAGAGATACCGGGTCGTAATGCTCTATTTCGCCGTAAGTTAGCTGGCAATACATTTGATCGTACATGAGGTATAATTTCTTTTCATCTTTACTTCTAACCTCATTTTCTTCTACAATTAAATTACAGATAGCTGCCAGGTTTTCTTTTTTAAATGTAGTACCAGTTGGATTTTGAGGGGAGCATAAAGAAATGAATGTCGCCGATTTTATATGTGGTCGAAGATCATCTGCTGTGGGCATAAAATTATTTTCAGCCTTTGCATTGATAAGTACATGCTCGCCTTCTACAAAATGGGTATAGTGGTTGTTATTCCAGCTTGGGACTGCATAAATAATCTTATCGCCTTTGTCGCAAATAGCACGGTATAAAGCATAAATAAGCGGACGCCCGCCGGAGGCTACTAAAATCTCATGAGGTTTGTATTCAAGCCCCTGAAATTGTTTGGCAAATGATGCGATAGCTTCACGTAAATCAAGATTGCCTTCCCCTAAAGGATAATTAGTAAAATGTTGGCGGTAGGCTTCCACAATCTCATTTTCCAGTTCCTTCGGAATTGGAAAAATTTTGGGATCAAAATCTCCTACTGTAAAATTATAGATCGTCTCTCCATTGCGGATACGCTCTTTTATTTCGCCGCCAAGTTTTACTATCTCCGACCCAATTAATGTTTCTGATAAATGAGAAAGTTTCATTACAAACCAATATTTGGGCAAATGTAAAATGAATGGATTAGATAGGCTTATAAAAAGAATTTCAAACCTGTTATGCAACTGCTCTCAAATTTCGTGAGCAAGGGTATCAAAAAAACAATAGGCTCTATAATTTGTAGTTGAGTTTTTGATTTAATAAAAATTGAAGTAAGCAGTGTAATTTCATCTTCGTATTATTTTATATGACGAGCAACACCAATAACACGATAGACACCAACGTACTCCGGCAGATCGTTTTCATTTTATTAATCCTTTTTTTAGGTATTGTTCTTATTAGAGAACTGTGGTTCCTCCTTTCTGCTGTTTTGGGAGCCATCACCTTTTATATATTGATGAGGGAACGTATGTTCTACCTTACGGAAAAAAAAGGTTGGCGACGAAGTACCGCTGCATGGGTGCTAATAATGTTATCTTTTTTTGTGATTCTCGTTCCCATTGGGCTATTAGGTAATATTCTTTATTCGAAGATTAGTTATGTGGTAACACATTCTCCTGAATTGCTCAACTCATTAAAACAATTTGTAGCAAGTATTAAAGATAAAATAGGATACGAAATTGTAAAACCCGAATCTATTAACCGGTTGGGCGAATATCTTGCACGCCTTTTACCTAAAATATTGGGCGTTACCTTAAGCACTATTACCATTATAAGTATTATGTACTTTTCGCTCTACTTTATGTTGGTAAATGCAAGGCGTATGGAAGATGGCTTATATGAGTATATTCCCCTGAAAGATGCAAACGTTGAGCTAATTGGAAAAGAATTAAAGATCATGGTTACTTCCAGCACAATCGGCGTTTTATTAATCGCATTAATTCAAGGTGTGGTGGGTTTGGCAGGTTATTTAATTATTGGTATTGATGAGCCTTTTTTATGGTTTGTGGCTACTTGCATTACGGCTATGCTGCCTATTGTAGGTGCTGCATTGGTTTATGTACCCTTAACTATCATGCTTTTTGCTCAAGGCGATACGGGCCGGGGTATTGCCATGGCCGTTTGGGGCTTTGGTTTAATTGGCTTGGTAGATAACGTATTTCGGTTTATAATAAATAAACGCTTAGGCGACATCCATCCGCTTATTACTATTTTCGGCGTTATGGTGGGACTTCAGTTGTTTGGTTTTATAGGATTAGTTTTTGGTCCCCTGCTGATTTCTATGTTCATTTTGTTATTGCGTATTTACGGCAATGAATTTTTATTTAAAAGAAGAGAAATGCGCCGGGCAAGTAAATAAAAATTCCATATTTACGTACATTTCACGGATATGTTAATGATTTGTCAGTGTTTCCCCCAAATCATGAAAGTTTTCTTACTAAACAGTTGCACAGCCGTTTTCGGCACAATATTTTCACATCCACGACGTTCCCAATATTCAGTATTCAGAACCACTTTTAAAAATACGCCGTGAGAAAAACTGTCTTACCAATTGTGTTAGCTGCTTCCTTAACTTTATCTTTAGCCTTAGCTCCTGTAGTAAAGGCTGGTAGTAATAATGCACATTTAACTACCAGTGTAAAAGAAATTGTAACCAGTTCTTCTAATTCTGCTATGGCTGCAACTACTACTATTTCAGTTTTAGCTTCTTCTTTATATAACGATCTTGATCTAAGCGCTCTGGGCCTTTCATACGATGCCATGGAATATGCTTATAAAGGATACGAATTCCTGAAAGCAAAAGGTCGTTTAGGAAACAGTAACATTTTAACAGTTGTTGATTTTAGCCAGAGCTCTAAGAAAAAGAGAATGTACATTATTGATGTTACTGACCGCAAAATATTATTGAATACTTATGTAGCACACGGTAAAAATACAGGCTTAGATTATGCTACAAGATTCTCTAACAAAATGGAGTCGCTACAAAGCAGTCTTGGTTTTTATGTTACCAAAGGCACTTATTTTGGTAAACACGGTTTATCATTAAAATTAGATGGTCAGGAGCCAGGTTTTAACGATAAAGCAGAGCAAAGAGCAGTAGTTGTCCATGGCGCTGACTATATTGGAGCTCACCGCATAGACGCTGCATATATGGGGCGTTCTTTTGGCTGCCCGGCTGTACCACAGGCACAATCAAACACGGTAATCAATTTGTTAAAAAACGGTACAACTCTATTTATATATCATCCCTCAAACAGTTACTTGCAAGGATCAAAAATATTAAATGGCTAGTTGGACGCAAACAAGGATGGATGATAGAAAGGCCCACCGTGCCCTATGGTTGGGCTTTTTCTTTTTAATCGGGAGAAACTTAACACGTAATTGTCGCAATAATATCCAGATGCTCTATCAGCTAACTATTATGCAATGTACATAAGTATGAAACCTTCCTTCAGTAATCGTGTTCTTCTACATGGGTCCTCCTAATTATGGTTGTTACAACTTCGGCAAAACCTTTTCTCCAAAAACATTAATAAACTCTTCCTGGTTACGGCCAACATTATGAAGGATAATCTTTTCAAATCCCTGTTCTGAATACTGCTTTAAACTGTCAATGTGTTGTTGAATATTGGAAGAAACCAATATCTTTTTTTTAATGTCTTCCAGGGTAACAAATTCGCCTAAGGCATCAAACTGTTCTACTTTCCACAAATCTCCTTTAACCTTTCCAGGAAAAATATTAGTTCGCCACTGATGATAAACATCTGTTGCTAACTTTTCTTCATCTGCACCATAACCAAGCTGAACCTGCAGGTATACAGGCTTTCCTTCCCCGCCGCTTTTTTTAAAAGCATCAACTATTTCTTTGAGTTCGTTTATCGGTTTATGTGCAGTTAATAAACCTTCGGCCCAGCCACCCATCCATTCCGCTGTTTCTTTAGTAAGTGCAGCGCCCATAAGCAAAGGCTTATGCTGAGGCAACGTGTACAATTTTGCATCTTCAATTTTTACATGTCCGTTATGCGATACGGTTTCACCATTAAGCAAACGCTTAATAATCCGGAAGCATTCTAGCAGCCGTTCATTCCTAATAGATTTTGACGGCCATTTTTCACCTGTTATTTTTTCGTTCAATGCCTCGCCGCTGCCTAAAGCCATCCAAAAACGTTGCGGAAACATTTCAGCAAGAGTTGCCGCTGCCTGCGCTACAATTGCCGGATGCTGCCGTTGGCCCGGAGCAGTAACAACGCCGCATGGAATTGTAGTTGCTTGTAGCGCTGCTCCAAGCCAGGAAAATACATAGCCGCTTTGACCCTGTCGTTCACTCCAGGGATGAAAATGGTCGGAGGCATTTATTGATTTAAAGCCTGCCTCTTCTGCAAGCTTAGACAATTCTATTAATTTGCCTGGCGCAAATTGTTCATGTGATGCCTGGTATCCAAAAGTTGTCATTTATTTCTTTATTATTTCTTCAACATCAATATAAAGCTATGTCTTAAAAAAATATTCCAACTTCTGTCAGATTTATAAACGTTATAGTTTAGTGATAACTTTCTTTAGCGATATCAGTAATTTTAATTGAATCAAAAAATAGTAAGATGCAAATATGCTTCAATACCTAAAAAAAAATTGGCAAACTTATTTAATGGAACTTTTGGGATTAGCAGGATTTGTTCTTGGAGCAGGGCTGTTAACAATATTCCTTGAACATCCCGACCTGCCTGTGATGAAAAGTAAATTACAACATTATGCGCTGCTTCGGCGCATACCATTAGGAATAATTATGGGAGCATATATCGCAATAGTGATCTTATTGTCAGGCAAAAAATCAGGCGCCCATATCAATCCTTCTGTTACCTGGACTTTTTACAGGTTAGGCAAAATAAATTTTACTAATTCTTTATTTTATACGATAGCACAATTTGCCGGAGCTATTGGCGCCGCCGTACTTTTAAAATATGCCTTGGGCGATTTATTCGGGCATCCCTTAATTAACTATGGAAATACCGAACCCAAGCCGCCTCATGGAACAATGACGGCCTTTATTGCAGAGTTCATCATCTCATTTATTTTAATGTTGGTAGTACTAATGGCAAGCAGCTCTAAGCGTTTTGAAAAATATGTAGCGCTCATCTCAGGTGTATTGATAGCCTTATATCTTATTATAGAAATCCCATTATCGGGTATGAGCCTTAATCCTGCCCGTTCGTTTGCCGGGGCATTTGCAGCTAATAAATGGGGGCATTTATGGATCTATTTTGTAGCTCCCACTCTGGCCATGCTGGCAGCAAGTGAAGTTTTTATAGGTTGGAAAGAGAAACAATTAAGCAATGCTAGCCCGGCTGATCGTTCCCAAAAAATAAAATTGATACGAACAGATTATAAGGAGATACCCATTTACCCTGTGGAAAAAACTGCATAGTCAGGTTCTGCTTTAGCGATAGAACAACATGCTTGCTTCGGGGGCACTTGTATCTTTTTTCATGGCATTTTGTGCAACAGTGGGTAGTTTATTTCAATTCCTCTGTTTTAAGAATATTAATTTTTTTACGAGAAAAAAAAATCGAATTAAAATGAAACAATATCCAAAAGCGAAAGAATTCAAGGGTCAGAAATTGCCCTATCCTGCCAAACAATCTGAGATGGATCCACTACCTCAAACTGAGTTATCAAATTATAAACCTGCAGGCAAATTAGCTGGTAAAGTAGCCATTATTACCGGTGGTGATTCGGGCATTGGAAGGGCTGTAGCCATTGGCTTTTCAATGGAAGGTGCAAACGTAGCAATTGTATACAACGAGAATGATGATGACGCTAATGAAACAAAACGTCTGTGTGAAAAGAACAATACCAAATGCCTGTTAATTAAAACTGATGTCCGCAATTCCAATGAATGTAAGGGAGCAATAAAAAAAACGATTGATGAACTTGGCAAACTAAATATTCTTGTAAATAATGCAGCTTATCAACTGGCACAAAAAAAATTTGAAGACATTACCGAAGAACAGCTTAGGCGAACCTTTGAAACAAACATTTTTGGTTACTTTTTTATGGCACAGGCTGCTTTACCGCATTTACATGAAGGCGATTCCATTATTAATACCGGAAGCATCGTTGGCAAAACAGGCATCCCTATTTTGATTGATTATTCCAGCAGCAAAGGAGCCATACATTCTTTTACAAAATCCCTTGCCTTACATCTTGGAGAAAAAGGCATTCGTGTTAATTGCGTTATTCCCGGTCCTGTTTGGACTCCAAACATTCCAGGCACTATGCCAATTGAAGAAGTTGAAAACTTCGGTCATGAAGTTGCTTTAGCCCGTCCTGGTCAGCCTGAAGAACTTGCACCTCCTTATGTTCTTCTTGCATCTGATGACGGAAGCTTTATGACAGGCAGCCTTATTGAAGTAACCGGCGGTAAACTATCAAGCGATTAATATGCGAAACGATCATTACCGTTCAGGTACAGTAAGAGCTTTGCTTGAAACCGATTTGGTTGCGCAGCAAACAAGTTTAGTCTTAAAGGATCGTTTGGAAAAAGAAGAAACAATTATTCCTCTTTTTTTTGACACAGAAACTTTCCTGGTTCTTAATTCAGTTTGTATGCGGCTTATTCCACAACCTGATCGTCCGGATAAAATTGATTTAGCAGGCATGTTAGATGAACAGCTTGCTTCAGGTAATGGCAATGGCTGGCGATACAACCAAATGCCGCCTGATAAGATAGCGTGGTCATCGGGTTTATATGGTATCAATGAAACATCAGAATTGATGTTTGGCGAAGTATTTACCATCCTTGCAGAAGCAGAGCAGGATGAAGTTCTACGTTCAATTCAATCCAGCTTTGCGAAAGGTAAAATATGGGAAAAGATGCCTTCTGATCTTTTTTTTGAAGAGTTGCTTGCTTCCCTCGTTGAACTTTATTATAGTCACCCTGTTGCTAAAGAAGAAATTGGTGAAGTGGCTTTTGCAGATGCAAAAGGCTGGCAAAAAATAGGATTAAATGAACTTGAAGCTCATGAACCTGCGCCATTAAAAAAAACAGGTGATGACAAGTAACAACCTGCAAAATAATTTTACCGGTATGGCTCCGGATGTGTATGGAAACACCACACCGATGCAACAATTTTCAACTGAAGAAATAGTAGATGCAGTGGTGATTGGAACAGGTGCAGGAGGCGCACCGCTTTTATCTCGTTTAGCAAAAGCCGGATTAAAAGTAGTAGCGCTGGAAGCCGGAGAACACTGGGTTGCAGCTAAAGATTTTTCTACCGATGAAGTGGATCAGGCAAAACTTTTCTGGACGGATGAACGATTAAGCGCAGGGGCGGATCCTGTTCATTTTGGCAACAACAATTCGGGCATTGGGGTAGGCGGTTCTACGTTGCATTATACAGCTTATGTTCCCCGCCCCCAGCCCGATGATTTTCAGCTTTATTCGGAATTTGGCGTGGGCGTTAATTGGCCCATCGGTTACAACGATCTGGAAAAATATTTTGATGAACTGGAATTATTCCTCGGTATTTCAGGCCCACCAGATTATCTCTGGGGAGTGCCGCATCGTTCCAGCTACCCTCTTGCACCACTTCCTTTGAATGGAGCTGCACAATTAATGAAACGGGGATGTGACGTATTAAATATCCGTACTTCTCCTGCGCCGAATGCAGCTTTGTCTGCCCCTTATTATCAAGAGGGCATTGGATGGCGTGCGGCATGTACTAATCGCGGTTTTTGCCAGGCAGGTTGCACAACAGGCGCCAAAGCAAGTATGGATATTACTTATATTCCGCTTGCCATTCACTATGGTGCAGAGGTTCGCTCAAAAAGTTTTGTTACCAGGTTTGAGCAGGATAATTCAGGCCATATCGCAAGTGTAATTTATATACACAATGGCATTGAACATCGGCAGCGATGCAAATATGTTTTTCTCTGTGCCGGAGCTATTGAAACACCTCGTTTGCTTCTTATTAATAAGCTCGCCAATTCCAGCGGCCAAGTCGGCAAAAATTTTATGGCGCATACCGGCATGCAGGTTTGGGGACAGTTTGATGAAGACGTTCGTCCATATAAAGGTATTCCCGGTGCGTTGATTTCTGAAGATACACACCGGCCAAAAGATGCAGACTTCGCAGGCGGATATTTACTCCAGTCAATTGGTGTAATGCCCGTTACCTATGCTTCGCAAGTGGCCCGGGGGCGTGGTTTATGGGGCGAAAAATTGCTGCAATGCATGCGTAGTTATAACCACACGGCAGGCATTAATATACTGGGTGATTGCCTGCCTTATGCCGGTAATTTTCTTGAGCTTTCCGATGAATCTGATGACCGCTAACTTCCCAAGCCCCGCATACACTTTTCAAATG
>MWVT01000007.1_pt1 | contig 32699 bp, 29 predicted proteins | sample 1047201 | NCBI WGS metagenome assembly MWVT01 (sample SAMN06349988, study PRJNA376086) | soil metagenome | isolation source: TG5-1 sample Antarctic (ecotone) soil | place: Antarctica | collected 2015-01-13 | reverse complement strand
GATGTGATAATTAAAAGCTCAAACTTTTCGGTGACCATTATGGGCGTAAAGGATAATGAGCTTTCAAAAGTGATGCCTAAAACCTCTGACGGTAAATCGTTACACCCCTGTCAAATAATTGATGAATCTTCGTTGTAGTTTTAATTGCATAATCTCAAAAAGGGTCGTTTTTGACACAAAAACTAAGTATAGCACCTCAATATTAGGACACTACCCGTTTTCACAAAGAATAGAACCTTTAAAAAAATGTGGTTCCATCGAACAATCAGCCAGTAGAAATTTCTTGCGACCAACCTCGCTGAGTATTAGAGGTTAAGGCAACATAATTGTCTTTATGTTGCCTTATTTCCCCGGGGGAGCTTTAAAAGAGGTGTTAAACAAAAGCTCTCTAAGGCTACACTCGAGCTCAGTTTTATCTTTTATATTATTTAAACTGTTTATATCGTTTACGCATTTTTGATAAGCCAATCTTTCCTGACTACATCATATCGCTTTTTCCGTCGGGTGTTTAATTCAAATGCTACATTCAAACATTTGCGTTTTTTGAACAAGCTAATAATCACTCTTTATTAAATCCGCCATTTGGCGTATAATAAGGAGACAGATGGCAACTCATTTAAAAACCAGCCATCAAATTTCAAAGGATGGTAAAAATGACTACTGCGACAACTTCTGATTTATTCGATACCGCCACTTCCCCGCCGCAGCGCAGATCATTCGACGATCTGCTCGGCATAAAAGCTTCGAGCGTCCTCGAACTGGTCAGCGCCGTCGAGCAGGGGTTTTCTTTCAGCACGCTCGAGCGGGTGAGACGCGAAACCGGACTCCCCATTGAGCGGCTCGCCGGTTCGATCGGAATCAGCACACGGACCCTGACGCGACGGAGAAAAACAAAAAAGCTGTCGATTGCCGAATCCGACCGGCTGGTTTCGATTTCCCGCCTCCTGAGTGCCGCCGCCGAATTGTTTGAGGGAAATACGGAAAAAGCCTATAACTGGTTTATCCAGCCGAACCGAGCCCTGAGCAACATCTCGCCGCTCGAAATGGCGGCAACTGAAACCGGAGCCCGAGAAGTCGAAAGCCTGATCGGCAGACTTGAACATGGAGTGTTCAGTTAAAAATAAAGGAGCCGATGCCGACAGTCTTCAGAATCTGCAAAACCAAACACGTGGCGACCGCTTTTGATGGGGAGGGCGCCTTCCGATTCGGCGGTCGCTGGAATTCGCGCGGAACGCGCATCGTTTACACGGCAGGAAGTCTGGCGCTCGCCGCTCTCGAGATGCTCGTTCACTTGGAGGATGACCAGATACTGCTTGATTATTCATTCGTTGCGGCGGAAATTGATCCGGCTCTGATTATTCAGGTCAATGATTTTCGCCCTCTGCCCGCCGAGTGGGGCAAATCCCCTGCCCCGCTTGAGATTCAACAGCTCGGTGATGATTGGGCGCGCGCTCAGGCATCTGCGATAATGGAAGTGCCGACGTCAGTAATACCGCTCGAAAAAAACTATCTTCTTAATCCGAATCATCCGGATTTCAAACGTATCAATATAGGCAAGGCTGAAAAGTTTTCATTCGACGACCGGTTGAGGTAACACTTGCGGAGAAAAAAAGATTCTTTCTGGTAGCTGGTAGGTCGAATTCTCTTTTACAATCATCAGCTTTTTGATTAATCTTTACACCCGCATTTTCTTAGCTTATACTGCTAAACAGTTTAAACTATATAATAGGTTTAAACTGTTAAAACGATTTATGTAGTTCAAACTATTATAATCGTTTATATAGTTTAAACCGTTTAAAGATTTATGATTATTTGTGTAGGCGGACAAAAAGGCGGAACCGGTAAATCAACGACGGCGGTGTGTCTGGCGGCTTGGCTTGCCGGGCAGGGAAGAGACGTTCTTCTTGTGGACGCTAATGCCACGCAGGGAACGGCATCGAACTGGGCTGAGCGGCGGGCGGCTAGGGAAGAGTTGCCAAAGGTAACCTGTGTTGAAAAGACCGGGAACATTTACGAAACAGTTCGCGATTTGGCGACAAAATACGATGAGGTAATTATCGACTCAGGCGGTCAGGACTCAAAAGAGCTACGCACGGCGCTGCCGACCGCGCATCTGTTGCTGACGCCGACCAGACCGAGTCAGGCGGACATCGAAACGCTCGTCTACGTAGCCGATCTGGTAGATAAAGCCAAGGATTTTAATCCCAAGCTCGAAGCCTGGGTATTGATCACCAATGCACCTCCAAATCCGGCAATTAAACTGGTCGACGAAGCCCGCGAACTGCTTGAAGAGCTGAACGATACTTTCACCGTTTGTTCGACTGTGATTTATAACCGGAAAGCCTACATCGATGCCTTAACGGCAGGTCGAGGCGGGCATGAGATTAACAATCCGAAAGCTGCGGCAGAGATAGAATCATTGGGAAGGGAAATACTAAAATGGCAAAAGAAAAACAAAAAATGACTCTCGGCGTTCGCCGCCGACCCATAGAGGTTCCGACCGCCATCGATCCGGCGAAACTGGAAGCGTTTGCTTCGGGCGCTGACAACGCTGAAAAGTCCAAACCCGGTAAAACAATTGAACAGAAGGTTGTCCGCGACGCCTTTACAATGCCAGTCGGGGACCATGCGCTTTTCTCTGAAATCCAAAAAAGATGCTTGGGACTAGGGATGGTCGTCACCAAATCGGAAATTGTTCGTGCGGGACTCAAATATTTCGCCGTGCTTGAAGACACTAAGCTTCAAAAGTTGATTGAGGATATACCGAAACTTAAAACCGGTCGCCCGATTATAGAAAAGATTAAAACTATATAAACTATTTAAACGGTTTAAAGAAATATGAGGTAAGATTTGATCTCAATAAGAAACTATGTATATAGACAAGATTAATCAGTAAGCATTGGGTTAACCAACCGAAACACAAGATATATACAGAGTAACCGAAAAGAGGCAATTCAATTTCAATAAGGCTCATAAATTCATTATCGGACGTATGGTGTTAATCACGATTATCAAATAAATAATAACCGCATGGCTGAAAATTTTTCTTGAATCTGTTTACCAACAAAACAATGAAAAGGAAATAAAATCGTTGTAAACCATAAAAGGGAACTAATGCCAAAAAAGAAAACATCAATGCCCAAACATTCCCCGGACAATGTTTTGCCAAAGGGTGAAACCGGGAAACCCGAAAACCAGGAAGAACAAATTAACGACTATCTTAATAATTATCAAAGCGTTCGTGGCATAGCTCAAGAAGTTATCACGGAGATTGAGACTAATTCCCCAGTTGCGGCTTTCAAACTTCTGGCAGCCAAACTGCAAAACGCCGCGTTTGACGATAAATCGTCTCACCTGATTTTTAATAAAATAGAAAGCTATTTAATCCGTGTTAACGGAAGAGATCTGGAAAATGATGACGATCCTGCCTTTGAAGATGAATTTGAAATTCTTGCCGCAGTCGCCGGCAAATACTATGCGGATAAATGGAAAAGGAAACTTGAGGCGTTCGAGATGCCCAAGCAATTAACAATAGTTAAAAAAGAATTATCAAAAACGTCGATGAAGTATCTGTCTGCCGGCTTAAAAATAATAGAGTCCGAATTAGAAAAAGAAGCAGATTTGAAGGAGCCGGAACTTTTAGAAAAACAGAATAGAACAAACGAAGCTGCAACCAAATCCGAATATGAAAATGGTCTCAGAAAACACGTCAACGCAAAAAAGATTAAGACTAATAATTTTTACCAAGCTTACTTCGCCTTCAGAATTTTGCTATGTGATAACTCTGCAACAGATCCTAAGAAATTCCGACTTATGTCCTTTTTGTCTCAATACTCCACTACTTCTTTTAGCCATGCTAAATCAGATTTAAATGTTGCTACTATGCCAGAATCAATGGTTGATAGTAAATCAAGGGTTACTACTACACCAGAATCAAGGGCTGCTAAGAGAGAAAGAATCTGCAAAGACCTTGATAGAGCCATCATCTATTTAGAATTGATTGGAATTACAGAAAGAATGAAGGAGGAAATATCATCAATAAAAAGACTGATTAGATATCCTCCAAAACCTTAAATTCCTTCAGCGCAGAAAAAAAACTAACTGAATATTTTCAGCGAAAAATAGCCTGAAATATCCTTTACGGATACTTCAGGCTATTTTTTTTAACCTAAGAACAGATCTAATTCTTTCCAGTAATTTAGAGGATAAAATATCTATCCAAAACTCTCTAAGTCCATACACTACAAAACTTAACCATTTAAATTAGGTTAAATTTTACTCCAAAGAATGACCTAACGGTATTTTTTTTTGGTTGAATTTCTCCATCGATTAGAGTCAAATCCGGGTTGCCTTCGGTCTGTTTCCTTGATGAAATCATCTTTGCCATCTATATACCCGTCCATATTGTCGGAGTGTTTCTTTGCCAATTTCCTTTTTAGCTCGCTGTACTTTTGAGCCGCTACGGGTTGAACAATCAGGTAGTCGCGGAACGCCAAGTGACGCTCTACCTGCGTTGAACCGGTTTCAAAAGTATGAATCTGATGCGTTCTGATTTCTTGCTGGTTATCTTTACGGAAATAGCGGCGACCAAGCATGCCGAACTCGCCCTTCACTTCATAGCCGAGTGCTTGCATCGCCTGTGACTCTGTGCGTCTACTTGATTGATGTCTCTGACCTCAATCAACAGATCAATGATAGGTTTTGCATATATGTTTGGAATTGCTGTGCTGCCGATGTGGTGGATGGTTATAACATTTTCGCCTATTACACTGATAATTCGCTTCGCTTCAGCCTCAAATGCAGCCCGCCACTGAGGATTATGGGGAACAACTTCTACATTCTTCATCAATAAAGCACCTCAGCAGCGCGTCTGACCGAAACGCGATATTCGTCAATCAGCTTCTTGACCAACTGTCGCCTTTGCTTCGCCCTTAAAACTTTTTTTTCAAAACATCCTGCAACATCTGCTTGTCGAGGGTCAGATCGGCGACCACCTGCTTGAGTCTGAAGTTTTCGTCTTCGAGCTGCCGCAGTCGCCTGAGTTCGGCGGTTCCCAGACCGGCGAACTTGCGTTTCCAATTGAAAAACGTCGCCTCCGAGATGCCGATCTTGCGGCACACTTCGGCGACCGGAATACCGGTTTCCGCCTGCTTCAAGGCGAAGACGATTTGTTGTTCGGTAAACTTCGATCTTTTCATAGCAATTATATCCTCTCATAAATTTGTAGTTTATAAATTGCCCGAAAAACTCTATTTTAGAACTGTCCGAATCTTTGGGGGGAGGTCAAGTGTGAATTAAAACAAAAACAATAATCTTTTGTTCCGCGTTCCGCATTGATGCTTTATTTTGCCCGCTTGCTACCTACTTTTCATAACCAAATACAGGTTAAATACCCGGTTTAAGTGGGCGCTTGTTTAACTTGCAATCAAACGGTAACCCACGCGGTGAACTGTGATGATATGCTGGGGGTTTGCCGGATTTTCTTCAAGTTTGTGGCGCAGGCGTGTAATATGAGCGTCAATCGTTCTCGTGTAAAGCGAGGCGTGTTCGCCCCAGATATGATGAAGCATTTGCTCACGCGTTACGGTTTCGTTCGCGTTGGCAATCAAAAGCTGCAGAATTTCAAACTCCCGCGGCGAAAGGTCGAGCGGTTTGCCGTTTTTGGTAGCTTGTAGACGACGCAAATCAAGTTCGACATCGCCGATGGAAACCGCTTCTTTATTCTGTTTCCACCCCGCCCGACGCAGAAGCGCCTCAACTCGTGCCAGCAGTTCGCTGACATCAAAAGGCTTTGGAATATAATCATCCGCGCCGAGTTTCAATCCGAATGCCGCGTCCGATGCCTCGCTGCGAGCGGTAAGCATAATAATAGGCGTTTCCATGCCAACGGCGCGAAGACGCTGGCAAACTTCCAAGCCGTTCATTTTCGGCATCATCAAATCGAGAATTATCAAATCCGGCGCAGTTGTTTGTTTTTCAGCCGAAGCGATACGAAATCCTTCGCTCCCGTCTGCTGCCGTCCGCACCGCATAGCCCTCCGATTCGAGACTATCGCGCAACGCCAGGGCGACGCTCGGCTCGTCTTCGATGATCAAGATATTTCTCGTTTCCATTTTCCTCTAAAGTTTTTGGCGAAACCTGCTCTTGTGCTTCAATCAAAATTGGCAGATGCAATCGAAATGCCGCGCCTGCGCCCGGTTCGCTCTCGACTGAAATTTCACCTCCGTGCGCCTGCGCTACTTCGCGGACAATCGCTAATCCCAAGCCGGTGCCGCGCTGTAACTGCACTTCCGGTTGCGGCGAGCGATGAAAAGCGGTAAAAATATGACGCTGCTCCGCCCGTATAATGCCGATACCAAAATCGCGCACTTCAATAATCGCCTCGGACGCGCCTCGTTTAACCGCGACTTCAATACGCTTATTAGCGCCTTTGTCGCCTGAATATTTGACGGCATTCGACAGTAAATTCAGTAACGCCTGACGGATTGCGCTTTCGTCGAATTTGGTTTTTATCGGCGGAGATGGTAACTCAACCTTGATTTGGCAACCGCCGGCTTCCGCCGTGTGTCGAAAAACTTCGACGGTTTCGGCAACCGTCCGGCACAAAAAACCTTCTTCCAGGCGATACCGCCGCAGTCTGCGCTCAAGCCGCGACATCTCCAAAATATTATTTATCAGAGAGGTCAGACGGTCGCTCTCGGTTTTGATGATTCTACCGTATTCGCGGATTTTCTCAGTATCGCGGGCGCGCCCCGAATGAATCAAATCGCCGAACGCGCGGATTGCCGTCAGCGGTGTTTTGAGTTCGTGAGAAATACTCGACAGAAAATCGGATTTTAATTGGGCGACTTTCATTTCGCGCATGGTTGCCCGCCACGTCAAACCCAAACCGAGAAACGACAGCATCGCTGCTCCGGCTCCCAACAAAATACTTGATTGAGTATATTCATTCACGAACGTTTTCGCCTCAAAATCCTGTGATGAGACACCAAAAGAAAGATTTGGAAAAAGACTGTCCGATTGTTCAAAGCCGCGCCTTCGGATTGACTCCGCTTTGTTTTCGGGCGAGATTAAATCACGTTTCGCGTCGTCCGCGGATAAGCTAACTGTGTAATCCAATTTTAAGGGCAAGCCGTTCACCGATTTATCTATTTTTTCATGCCGCGCAACTAACTTATTAAAATAATCTTTGGAAGGAAAACTTTCGACGTTTGCGCTTAGAACAAGCAATCCGACGCGTTCGAGATTGTCCATCCGTTTTAACCGGTCAAGTTCATAAACGGTGTGAAAGAAAAATTGGCGCGGCTGTATATCTCCGGCGCTTGCGGGGTCAAATGCCGAATAAAGAGCAGTTTGCGAATGTTTAGGAATTGAAAACCACGCTCGCCGCAGAATTTCGGTTGATTCAGCGTCTTCGACCATTTTTCCGATTGGTATGCCGTTATATTTTTGAGTCTGCGGATCATTTGCGTCGGCAGGAACAAACCGCAGGGCGCGCCACGTTTCAACCTCTTGCCCGGACTCGAAAAAAACCACGTAAAAAGTTTCAACCTGGGGATAACGGCGTAAAGCGCGGGTAAAAGCGCGTTCGATACTTGGAATATTACGGTCGCGGACGCGCTGTTGCCTGAGGGCGTGCATAACGTGATTAGCGTGATCAAGGATGTCTCGTTTGGCTTCATCCACTAATCCCAGTAAATGCAAATCAAGATTAGCCTCCATTGTCGCGCGGGCTTGCCGCTCGGTTCTTTGCACGGAAAGGTATTGCATTATAACGAGGGCGACTGTAGCAATAATAATTGCTCCCGATGCCACTATTAAATACCGGTATTTATGCAAATCTCTCCAACGATTCATAGGTGTTTCCTGACTTTGGATTTTACTTCTCAACATCATAAACGAAATTGCCACGAAAAATGTATCCCTTATCCGAACTTGTTACATCTTGTTACATCTCGTTACATCTTTTTTACACAACACGTAGGATTACTTTGACTTGCGACCTTTAGAATGCTTAGGTAACAAATCTGTTTTCTTGATAGATGATTTGCCTACAAATCAGTAGTTGTGTCCGGTAAATCATCTTTGTTGATATTTTTGAAATCAAGGCTTATCAACTAACTTAGGAGGCAACGTCTAATGTTCAATAATTTCTTCAAACTGTTCCTTATACCCCGCTATCTCTTAGGCAAGAACGATGTTCGTCGTATAACCCTTGTTCTATTTATTTTAGCTGGATTTTTTCTGGCAATTAAGTTTAATAACGCAAGTGCTAACAACCTGGACTGCTCGACAAGTACCACTCTCGAGACACTTATTGGTTGCATACGCGGAAATATGCCTGCAAGTGGTTCAAACGGCTTTATTGTTCCGACCACACAAGAGCAAGCTGATTGGCGTGCAGCCGCGCGACAAATGTTAGCCGGCTCGTGCGATTTCCCGTTATCCGCTTCATTAAGTAACAATTTTACAGTTCGAACTTTTCTCGACGCGGGCAATAATCGAAATTATTGCCTAATGATGGAAACAGCCGACAGTAACAATAACGGTTATGTTGATCGCGGCTGGGGAACGTTTATCGTTTACAATAACGCTTTGCGGGAGATAAGCCATCAAGCGCCGCACCCAATCGCCGATAGTACAACAGAAACTCAGGCAATTACGCTTTTTAAAGAGACTGCTTCTCGCAGCTATCTGTTAGCCGGAACGCACCGCGACGCAAACTCCACATCTAGCTCATGTATCACAGGACATCCTAACTCAGACGCCACGCACAACGCCGCGACAATATTCCAGGCAGCTAACGAAGAGTTAGCAGCTTTTTATGCCGATAGACCATGGAACGCAATTCAGTGGCACGGAATGTCTGCCAGCACTTGCTCGAATTCGGAAGCTCACCTTTCGCACGGATTTAGCGTAGCGCCGGCGGCGGGCAGTAAGATTTTGCAGTTAAAAGATGAAATGCTCCGTCTTCATCCTTTATGGAAAGTGACGGTTCCCGGAAGCGGTTCCTGCAGCCTCAATGCGACAACCAATGTCCAAGGACGACATTTAAACGGCGTTGCTGCTGCCAGCGTTTGTAATCTTGAAGCTGGAATCTACAAAAATGTCTTTATTCACGTCGAACAAGACCCTAATTTTAGAAACCCGGCAGATTGGATTGAAGCAGTTAATAATACCTGGGCATCGCAAGAATGCGCGCCGCCTGCACCGCTTGGCTTCACAGCTGTCGCAGGTGATGCAGAGGTTTCGTTAACTTGGCTAAATGTTAATGGAGCGACGTCTTATAATCTTAAACGCTCTTCTTCAGCGAGCGGACCGTTTACGGTTCTATCTACAGTATCCGCAACCGAATATACAGATTTTGCGGTCACCAACGGAAATGTTTACTACTATGTTGTTTCCAGCTTGAACTCCTGCGGTGAAAGCCCCAACTCGGTTACGCTCCAGGCTACGCCGAAGCCGCCGATGCCGGCAGCTCCGATAGCGCTAACCGCAACAGCACTATCGAGAAGTAAAATTTCACTAAATTGGCAGGATGCAAGCAACAACGAAGACTCTTTTAAAATTGAGCGTTCCCACGATGGAGTTTCTTTTTCGTTGATTGCAACTGTCGGAAGTAATTCGACCACGTATACAAACAGTAATCTTAAATCTTTGACCACTTATTATTACCGTGTGAGGGCATTAAACAGTTCTGGAGCTTCACCATACAGTAATATCGCGCAAGCAACAACTACCAGGTAAAATGATCCCGCTCCAAAAAATCTAAAAACATGAACACAAAAACAACAAAAACTTATAAAACGCGTTCCAGGCTTGTATCTAAAAAACGCCAACCGGAATTATCAAGTGGTTTTTTGGCTTTTCGCAAGTTTCTTAGGAAACGAACCGCAATAGTTTTTGTGGTTTTATTTGTTGGGTCAGCCAGCTTATTATCAAACAGTGTCGCCGCTGCTAATACCGTTCTAGCTGCGGTTGAAGCCGAGACGATGACCTTGTCAACCGGAGGCAGCGTGGTAACGGATGCTGCTGCCAGCGGCGGCAATGCCATAAAACTAGCCGGCAGCAACGGCACAGCTACCGGTCAATTCTCTTTAACCCTACCGGCTACGAGCCTGACCGTTCGAGCCAAAGGCGTTCAGTGCAAAGGCGCGCCGCAGATGGTAGTGAAAGTTGACGGCGTCCAAGTTCTGGTCAGTTCGGTCAGTAATACGAGCTGGTCAGAAACCTATACGGCTGCGGTTAACCTCACTGCTGCCAGCCATAGCTTAAGCATTGCCTTTACCAATTACATTAATAAAGGCGGCTGTAGCCGAGAGTTATACGTTGATAAGATAATGTTGCTGGGGCAGGAAGCTACAGGTTACACTTACACCCGCCTGAGTAACCCAGACCGCACACAGGTGCAAGACTGGCAGGGCAACTGGCTGGCTACATTTACGGACGGCGCGCGCACCGTCGCTTTAGCAGGCAGCGCTCGCACCTTTGCCGAACCGGCTTATACTACGGCTACGGTCAATTCCCAAACCTGGGTGCGGGTATTGCCGACACCGTTCAGCGGGCAAGTTGACGAAGCCTGGCTGACCCAAAAGCTGGCTGATAGCTCGCCTGATATTCTCCAGATGGGCATGCAATACATTTACCAAGCACCTACTATCTATGACGGCTCGCTTAGAATTGCCGGGGATGCCGATTACGGACCGCTGCAATCGGACGGCACGCGGGCGGAGGGTTCCGACTTCAATGATTACCTGGGTCTTCCCTGGACATATGGCACAACTACCGACCAGCCTGAGTCGAGTCAATTCGGCAGCCTTGACTGTTCAGGTTTTCAACGCATGGTTTGGGGATACCGCGGCGGCTTTCCCTTGGCGCTTGATCCCGACGGCGCAGGCATACCTCGTCGCTCTTTCCAGATATATGATTTCGCTCCGGGAATCATCGTAGTTCAAAATACGGGCGCGCAAGTGACTGACTTCAGCAAAATGCAGCCGGGCGACTTAGTGTTTCAGGATGCCGCGACGGACGATGGAACGCAGATTGATCATTTAGGAATATATCTAGGTCTTGATTCAGCCGGCGAACACCGCTTCCTGTCCAGCCGCAAAAAAGTCAATGGACCGACAATGGGCGATTATTACGGCAAATCAGTTCTCAATGGAACCGGACTCTACGCTACGAGTTTTCGAGGCGTTAGGCGGCTGTAACAGAACGCTTTGCTAAAGAAATACGACTTTATCAGGTAGTCAATGATTATATTGTCTTATGAAAATTATGAAAAAATCCATCTGTAAAATTGTCGCCGCCTTGATTTTTATCGTTTTACTTTCGGGATCCGGTTACGCTCAAAAAATCTCGGTCGAAGAGCAAAAAATCGTCAAATACATTGACGATCACGCCGAAGATGCCGTTGCTTTGCTTGAAAAAACCGTTAATATGGAAAGCCCGACAGAAAATTTGGCGGGAGTTAAGCAAACCGGAAAGGTTTTCATAAACGAATTCGAGTTGCTCGGCTTCGCCGCCAAATGGATTGAGATGCCCGCCGAGATAAAGCGCGCCGGACATTTGCTGGCTGAAAAGAAAGGGACAAGAGGTAAACGGATTTTGTTAATCGGTCACCTGGACACCGTGTTGAGCGGCGAGAAATTTCGGCGAGAAAGCAATAAGGCATACGGCACGGGCAGCTCGGATATGAAAGCCGGAAACGTCGTTTTGTATTACGCTCTAAAAGCTCTGAACGCCGTCGGCGCGCTGAAAGACGCGAGCGTCATCGTGATGCTGACGGGCGATGAAGAAAGTTCAGGTAAGCCGATTGAAATCAGTCGCGGCGATATGATTTCCGCCGCCAAACGCAGCGATTTAGTTCTCAGCTTTGAAAACGGAGCGAGCGGCAAGGCAACCGTCGCGCGTCGCGGCAGCAGCGGCTGGACGCTCGAAGTTACCGCCAAAACCGGACATTCAGGACAGATTTTCAAAAAAAATATGGGCAGCGGCGCGATCTTTGAAGCCGCGCGCATTCTTAATCAGTTTTACGAGACGTTGCGTGAGGAAAAATACCTGACCTTTAATCCGGCAATGATAGCGGGCGGCACGGAAATCAGCACTTCAGGCAATGGAGTTACGGCGAAAGGAAAATTGAATGTCGTTCCGGCAACGGTCGTCGTGCGCGGCGATTTGCGTTTTATCAGCGAGCAGCAAAAGGAAACGGCGCGCGCGAAGATGCGGGAAATCGTCGCCAAAAATTTACCCGGCGCGTCGGCAAAAATTACTTTTTCCGACGGCATTCCGGCAATGCCTCCGACCGACGGCAACTACGCGATTCTGAAAGAACTGGATGCGGTCAGCCAAGACCTCGGCTTTGGAAAAATCGAAGCGCAGGACCCCGGGGAGAGAGGCGCGGGCGACATTTCCTATATCGCAAACCTGCTTCCGAGCCTCGACGGCTTAGGAGCGACGGGACGCAACGCGCACGCTCCCGGTGAGTATACTGATTTGGATACTTTACCGAGGCAGATTAAACGCGCCGCCGTGCTGATTTATCGTTTGACTAGATGAGGCGCGTAAATTTATTCCGTTCAGCAAATTTTCGTGAAGATAAAAACAATCGAACTAATCGAAATTAAAATGCCGCTCGTTCATTTTTTTGAAACGAGCTTCGGCAGAACTTACGAACGCCGCATCATTTTAACGCGCGTCGAGGACGCAGACGGCGCGGAAGGATGGGGCGAAGTTACGTGTGGCGAAACGCCTTCGTATTGCGAGGAATGGACGGATGCGGCTTGGGTAACGATTGGAAAAATCTTAGCGCCGATGGTTTTGGGAAAAGAAATCGAATCTGCGGCGCAAGTTTGGGATTTGATGCGGCGCGTGCGCGGCAACCGAATGGCGAAGGCGGCGATTGAAACGGCGGTTTGGGATTTGGAAGCGAAAAAACTAAACGTGCCGCTCTGGAAACACCTCGGCGGCGTGAACCGTGAAATTGCGTGCGGCGTTTCAATCGGTATTCAAGATTCGGTCGAGCAGTTATTCGGGAAAATTCAGACGGAATTAGACGCGGGTTACAAACGAATCAAAATCAAAATCGCGCCGCATTGGGATTTTGAAATTGTCCGGCAAGTGCGCGAAAAATTCGGTGATATTTTGCTGATGGGCGATGCGAATTCGGCTTATTCGCTCTGTGATATTGATTTGTTCCGGCGGATGGACGCTTTTGGTTTGATGATGTTTGAGCAGCCGCTCGCCTACGACGATATGCTCGACCACGCGAAATTGCAACGGGAAATCCGCACGCCCGTCTGTCTCGACGAATCAATCCGTTCGCCGGAGGACGCGCGAAAAGCGATTGAAACGGGAGCGTGTCAAATCATCAACGTCAAACTCGGACGAGTCGGCGGACACGCGCAGGCGCGTCTTGTCGAAACGGTGGCGCGTGAAAATTCGATTCCCGTCTGGTGCGGCGGAATGCTCGAATCGGGAATCGGGCGCGCGCACAACATCGCAATGTCAACTTTGAAAGGTTTCACCTTGCCCGGCGACGTTTCGGCAAGCAAACGATATTGGCGCGAAGACGTTATCGAACCGGAAGTCGCGGTGACTTCAAACGGCACAATTATCGCGCCGGAAAAAGCGGGCATCGGTTTTGAAGTCAAACGCGAGCGAATCGAAAAAATCGCGGTCAGGCGAGATTTTATAGCGTTAGAAAATTGATAATTGGATGGCAAAATTTAGTTTTCTGTTTTTGATTTTATCATTTTTAGTTTGAAGACGGCGGATTTTATGGATTCTGTCAACGAACCAAAACTCGTGCGCGGCATCAGTCGTCTGGATATGGTGGCGATTACGATTAACTCGATAATCGGCGCGGGCATCTTCGGTTTGCCGTCAAAAGCCGCCGCCTTGATTGGCGCAAATTCGCTGTTCGCCTTTATCGCTTGCGCCTTTGTCGTCGCACTGATTGTTTTGTGTTTTGCCGAAGTGAGCAGCCGCTTTACCGAAACCGGCGGACCGTATCTTTACGCTAAAGAAGCGTTCGGCTCGGTTGTCGGTTTTGAAGTCGGCTGGCTTTTCTGGCTCGTCCGCATCACGGCTTTTGCCACTAATTGCAATCTTTTGGTCAATTATCTAGGCTTTGCCAACAATCAATTTGCCAGAATTTTGACAATCATCCTCGTCGTTCTGGCGTTGTCGGCAATTAATCTTGTCGGCGTGAAAACTTCAGCGCGGACGACGAATTTTTTCACCGTCGGAAAACTCGTTCCGCTTCTTGTGTTTGTTTTTATCGGGTTGTTTTTTATCAATCCGCAGAATTTGACTTTCAGCGCAGAGATAGATTCGGCGAGTTTCGCGCAGACGGTTTTGGTTTTGATTTATGCCTTTACCGGTTTTGAAATGGCGGTCGTGCCGTCGGGCGAGATGAAAGAACCCAGAAAAAATCTGCCGTTCGCGCTGCTTACGGCGATTGCGATTGTCGCCGCGCTTTATATTTTGATTCAAATCGTCTGCATCGGAATTTTGCCGGAACTGGCGACTTCAGAACGTCCTCTGGCTGACGCGGCAAGTCATTTTCTCGGCACATATGGCGCGGCTTTTATTATTGTCGGCGCGACGATTTCGATAAGCGGAAACTTAAACAGCCTGCTGCTTTCGGCTTCGCGCATCCCGTTTGCGATGAGCGAGCAGGGCGAATTGCCAAACGCTTTGTCAAAAACGCACGCGAATTACAAAACGCCGTATGTTTCGATAATTTTGACGGCGATTGTGATGCTGATATTTACCGTTCAAACTTCGTTTCTGACGGCTTTGACCATCAGCACGATTACGCGGCTTTTAGTTTACGCCGCGACTTGCGCGTCCCTGCCGGTTTTCCGCCAGCGCGAGAACGCTCCGCAAGCCGAATTTCTCGCGCCGCTCGGCGTGGCAGCGGCAATCGCTTCGCTCGCGCTTATCGGTTGGCTTTTGTATAACGTCAAGTTTGACGAAGTAAAAGTTTTAGCCCTTTGCGCGGTTGTTGGTTTAATAATTTATTTCATTTATGGCTTTGTAAAAAAAAATGAAAAAGTTTCGGAAAGTTAATTCAAGCGCAGCGAAAATTCGATGGAAACCAGTGAAATAAATATTCGTAGGTGTGAATCGCTCGACGAACTCGATGCCTGCGTGAAACTGCAAAAGGAAGTTTTCGCTTTGCCGGATTTGGAGGTTTCGCCGCGCCGACATCTTGTGGTAACCATTTCGGCTGGCGGTTTCGTTTTGGGCGCGTTCGCGGCGGAAAAACTCGTCGGCTTTGTTTTGAGCGTTCCCGGATTTGCGGGTGCCGAAAGATTTTTTTATTCTCATATGACCGCCGTTGCCGGAGATTTTCAAAGTCTGGGTATTGGCGCGAAACTCAAATGGGCGCAGCGCGAGCAGGCGTTAAAGGAAAACGTCAAATTTATCAAATGGACGTTTCAACCGTTTCAAGCCAGAAACGCATTTTTTAATTTGGAAAAGCTCGGCGCGACTATTAAATACTACACGCCCAATTATTACGGCACGGATTACTCGACTTCCCGCGAGCAGAGCGGACGAATCGGACTCGACAGCGACCGGCTTTTTGCCGAATGGCATTTGGAGAACGAAAAGGTGATTGCACTTTCAAAAGGCGCAGATTTTGTTGAAAAAGCCGGTATTGTTTCGACGATTGACATTTCAAACGACTGGAACGATTTGGTCGAGCGAAATCCTGAAAAAGCGATTTCAGAACAGCAAAGAGTAAAAGACGAATTTCAAAAAGCGTTTGCCGAAAATTTAATTTGCAGAGGTTTTCACAGGGGCGATGAAAAACCAAAGTATTTGCTGTATATAAGTGACAATAATAATTTTTGAAAGCGTTTGACGAAGCTGCTGAAAAGGTAAATTTTCAAACGACAACTTTTTTCGCGGAATTAAACGAATGAAACTTCTTTCAAGACGACAGACTACGCTTAGCGTTGCGGTGTTTTTTATATTCGTTTCTCTAAGTTTGCTCGGCGGTCAAACACTCGCCGCCGATAAAGCGACGAAAAATCTCGCCCGTTCGACGACTATTTACCGGGACGCTTTCGGCGTGCCGCACATTTACGGGCGCGACGACGAGAGCGTCGTCTTCGGATTGATGTATGCCCAAGCGGAAGATAACTTTTGGCAGTTGGAAGAAGACCACATCAACAAATTAGGACGCGCGGCGGAAGTTTACGGACAATCGAGGCTTGCTGGAGACTTAACGGCGCGGCTCTTTGAGACAAGCCGACGGGCGCGGGATGAATACAAAAAATTAAGTTTGCCGATGCGGAAGCTGTGCGAGGCTTATGCCGCCGGACTCAATTATTATCTCGAACGACACCCGGCGGTTCGCCCCCGATTGATAAGCCGTTTCGAGCCGTGGTTCGCGCTGATAACGGGCGTGCCGTCGCTCGCATCTTTAGGAATAACCACGCGAGAAATACGAACGCTTTTCAAAGAAATTCCTGATTCACCGCAAAATCCGCCTTCCGGCGAATCAGACGAAGCGGAAGGCTCGAATATGTGGGCGATCAGCCCGAAGAAAAGCCAGTCGGGAAACGCTCTGCTGTTTATCAATCCGCACGTCGGCTTTTTCGGCGGCGGTCAACGATATGAAGCGCATCTGCACAGCGGTCAGGGGCTGAATATTTCCGGCTTTGCGATGCTCGGCTCGCCTTACATCTGGACGGGACACAACGAAACGCTCGGTTGGAGTCATACGAACACGGGCGCCGATTCGACGGATGTTTACATCGAGACTTTCGACAAGCCGCAAAATCCGCTGGCTTATCGTCACGGACTCGATTACCGCAATGCCGTCGAATGGACTGACGAAATTCCGGTTAAAAATCAAGAAAATGTAGAAACCAAGCGGTTCACTTTTCGCAAAACCCATCACGGTCCCATTATCGCATTGCGAGCGGGAAAATCTCTTGCGGTGAGCGCCGCGTCAATCGAAGTCAGCGGACGACTGTTTGAGCAAAAATGGGCGATGGCTCGCGCACGCACGCTTGGCGAGTTTAAAGCGACATTGGCGCAGCGCCGTCTGACCGGCTCGAATACGATGTATGCCGACCGGCAGGGAAATATTTTTTACATTCACGGAAACGCGATGCCGCGCCGCTCGACCCGGTTCGATTGGTCAAAGCCGGTTGACGGCAGTGACCCGGAAACGGATTGGCGCGGGCTTCACGAATTGAGCGAGCTGCCGCAGATTTTAAATCCATCTTCGGGCTGGATTCAAAACTGCAACTCGACGCCGTTTCTCACCTCGAGCGCGGATAATCCAGACCGCTCGAAGTTTCCGGTTTATATGGCGCCTGACCTCGACACGCCGCGAGCGGAGCGGTCGCGCCGGATTCTCGCGTCGAAAGAAAAGTTCACGTTTGACGAATGGGCGCAGGCATCGCTCGACACTCATTTGATTTTGGCGAAAACAATCGTGCCTGAGCTTGTCTCAATTTGGGAAAAACTGCGGCAGTCCGACGCTGCAAAAGCAAATAAACTCGCCGAGCCGATAGCGGCTTTAAGGTCCTGGGATCACGACAGCCGCATTGATTCCGTGCCGACGACTTTGTTTATGCTGTATTTTGAACAGCTTCAACGCGCCAATCGTGAGCAAACGACCCGACCATCAAACGACATTCAGCCTGCGTCGACGACTCTCGGCGAACAGTTGAATAAGATAGACACCGCGACAAAAATCGCCGCTTTTGAAAAAGCGTTGGATGAATTACAAAGCGATTACGGCAAATGGCAAGTTGCGTGGGGAGAAATCAATCGCCTTCAGCGCATTCATACGAGCGGAACTCAGGAAAAATTCGATGATACGAAAATGAGTGTTCCCATTGCCGGAGCAAGCGGTTTAGCCGGAAGTCTCTTTACATTTAACACGCGCCGCGATGCCGGACAAAAACGGCGTTATGGCATCAGCGGCAATTCTTATCTGGCGGTTGTCGAGTTCAGCCCGCGTGTTCGCGCGCGTTCATTATTGGTCTTCGGCGAGAGTGCCGACCCAAAATCAATTCATTTTTTCGACCAAGCCGAACTTTATTCGACGAAACAATACAAACCGGTGTGGTTTGATTTAAAAGAAATCAAGCGCAATCTTCAACGCAAGTATCGTCCCGGTGAGGAGACTGTTTTGAGCAAGCCGTAATCGTTTTGCCGCAGAAATTAAAAATGGTTCGGTAAATTTTTCTTCAAATAAATTCTTTTCAAGTTTGGTTGCTTATGTCTAATCAATATCAAAAATTCTTCTCCGTCCTGCTGTTTTTCGCTCTGCTAATCGGTGTTTTTCCACTGCCGTCATCAGCGCAGCGTCTCATCAGGAAAACTTCGATTAAAAATGAATTAAAGCTGGATTTATTGATTAAAGGCGGGCTGGTTACTGACGGCTCGATGCGCGCGCCAGTCAAAACAGATGTCGGCATTCGCGGCGACCGCATCGTCTTTATCGGCAATTCCGCAAGAAAAAATGTAACCGCCGCCAGAACGCTCGATGCCGCTGGAATGATAATCGCGCCGGGATTTATTGACCCGCACACGCACGCGCTCGAAGACCTCTCGAATCCGCAAAGAAGCGCGAACGAAAATTATTTGATGCAGGGAGTTACCACAGTGGTTACGGGCAACGACGGCGACGGACCGTTTCGCGTAGCGGAAACGCTAGAAAAATGGGAGCGACAAGGAATCGGGATTAATGCCGCCTTGCTCGTCGGTCACGGCGCGGTTCGCGGAGAAGTGATGGGCAAGGGCGATGTTCAACCCGCAGCCGAACAGCTTTCGCAAATGAAAAATTTAATCGGGCGGGCGATGACCGAAGGAGCTTTCGGAATGTCAACCGGGCTTTTCTATGCGCCCGGCAGTTTCGCCGAAACCGAAGAAGTAATCGAACTGGCAAAAGTAGTTGCTCAAAGCGGAGGCGTTTACGACACTCATATGCGCGACGAAGGTTCATATTCAATCGGTTTACTCGGCTCGATTCGAGAAACCATTCGTATCGGACGGACGGCGAAAATTCCCGTTCATATATCGCACATCAAAGCGCTCGGAACGGAAGTTTGGGGACAAAGCCGCCAAGTTATCGGACTTGTTAAACAAGCGCGGGCTAAAGGCGTTGAGATTACAGCCAATCAATATCCTTATACCGCCTCAGGCACAAATATTACCTCTGCTCTCGTTCCGCGCTGGGCTGAAGCCGGCGGCAATGCGGAGCTTCTCAAGCGAATCAATGACCCGCAAATTCGCCCGCGTCTCGTCGTTGAGATGGAAGCGAATCTAAAGCGGCGCAACGGAGCCGAAGCAATTTTAATTACCCGGTCGCAGGATAAGCAACTCGTCGGTAAAACTCTCGGCACGGTAGCCAAAGAGCGAAAAAAAACGCCCGTCGAAACGGCACTCGAAATTGTTGCGGCAGGCGGCGCGGGCATCGCTTCGTTTAATATGAGCGAAAGCGACATCGAAAATTTTATGAAACAGGATTTCGTGATGACCGGCTCGGACGGCTCGACGGGTCATCCGCGAAAATACGGCACTTTCCCGCGAAAGCTGCGCGAATATGTATTCGAGAAAAAGCTCGTCACCTTGCCGTTCGCCATCCGTGCGGGCAGCGCGCTGACGGCTGAAACTTTTCGCATTCCGAGTCGCGGTCGTCTGCGCGTCGGCTATTTCGCCGACATTATCGTCTTCGACCCGCGAACCGTCCGCGACCGCGCCACTTATGAACAGCCCGAAACGCTTGCCGTCGGAATGAAATACGTTATCGTCAACGGCAAAATTTCAGTTGACGATGGCAAATATACCGGAATTCTGGCAGGACGCGCTCTGCGGAAAATTTCTATCAGCAAAACTATTGCTTTTTGAAGAAAATGTTTTTATGATTTTATTACCCTTTTTTATAAAATTTCCGAAAATTGAGTCGTCGCCGGTTCTCAAATTTCAGTGGTTCAAAACCTGTCAGCGAATTGGTAAAAATCGCAATACTTTAACGCTTTTTGCAAAAATTTAAAACTTAATCAAGGAGAAACACCACTATGCAGAATATTTTACGACGAGCAGCTTATCTGGTTGTTCTTTTGTTTTTAGCCGTCTCCGTCGGAGCGCAATCGAGTACTTCGAGAATTACCGGAACGATAACCGATCCAACCGGTTCCGCCGTTGAAGGCGCAAAAGTTACGCTTATCAATGAAGCCACCGGCGTTCCCTCGACACAGATGACGGGTTCGGGCGGCATTTACGCTTTTACATCGCTGACGGCTGGCACATACACGGTAGAAGTTGAACAAAGCGGGTTTAAGAAATCCGTCAAAACCGGCAATGTCCTCCAAGTCAGCACGCCTTTAAACATTGATTTAGCACTGGAAATAGGCGGCGCATCGGAGGTCGTCACGGTTGAGTCCGACGGAGAAACCGTGCAAACCAACACGGCGGTTATCGGCAATGTGGTTGACCAAAAAACTATCGAATCTCTTCCGTTAAACGGGCGCAACCCGCTGACTCTGGTTTTGCAAGAGCCGGGAATCGTTCAGCGTTCGGCGGGAGGCGCCGGTTCGGGCGTTCACATCAACGGTTCGCGCGACCGGGCTTTTAACGTCACGATTGACGGAATTGACGCCAATGAATCGTCTGTGCCGAATCCGGTCAGCAATGTGTATCGGATTAATCCCGACAATGTTCAGGAATTTAAGGTGACGACAAATAACGCCACTGCCGAAGAAGGACGCAACAGCGGCGCGGCAATTACGCTAACAACCCGGAAGGGCGGAAATAAATTTCACGGAACAGGATTTTTCTTTTTAAGAGACGATGCGCTCAACTCGGCTGAGTTCTACGCAAACGCTCAAAATCAGCAGAAACGCGAGACGAAATTGAAACAATTCGGTTTTGAACTCGGCGGTCCGATTGTCAAAAAGAAAACGTTTTTCTTCGGCAGTTATCAAACCAATTACATTGATTTTACGCAGCCGATTGACCAATCTCTCGGCAGGGTTCCGCTTGTTTACACGGCAACGGCAAGAAGCGGCATCTTTCGCTACTTCCGACCGGATCCGAATAACCCGCTCGTTATCGGCTCGACAACAATTATACGAAATTCGCCGCTTTTGGTTGACCCGACGACGGGAAATCTGGTTGCCGGACTTTCAGCTTGCACGACGCCGACGCAGTTGCGCTGCGTGGCTAGTTACAACATTTTAACCGGCAATCCGGTTTTTACGGCTCTGAATCCGACGGTAGCTACTTATTTGAACACGCTGCCGCTGCCGAATTCATTTAACGCCGGCGGCGACGGATTAAACACCGGTGGGTATTTGTGGAATCCGCCTGCGAAAGTTCGCGGTCCGGCATATTCCGCCCGCGTTGACCATAATTTCGATGAAAACAACAGCGTCTTTGCCCGTTATTTACACTCAAAATACAACACGCTCGGCGGAGATCCGCTCAATGGTCGCCCCGTGATTTTTCCCGGCTTCGCGCCGCTCGGCGAAGTTTTTCGGAACACTTCAAATTTGGCTGTTGGCTACCGGCACAGCTTTTCTCCGTATATCGTCAATGATTTGCGAGTCGGATATTCAAAATTCAATTTTTTGTTCACGCAAGGCGAAGCTAACCCTGATTATCCCAATATTTCTTCGATTAACTACAACTTAATCGAAGAACCGTATAACAACACGCCGCGCACGCAGCGCGAAGTATTTACGCCGCAGATTCTCGACACTTTGAGCATCGTTTCCGGTTCGCACGTCATCGGAATCGGTTTCAACGCGCGTTTTTACCGCCATCGCGACCGGCGCGGTCAGCCGGGCGGCATAAATCTGACGCCGCAAATTTCGCTAGATCAATCAATTCGCCCGCCAACGGGATTTGCCGCTGCCGCCGGTATAAACAGTACAGATAACAGCAATCTACTGGCGACGATAAACAATCTGCTGGGAATTCCGGCGCGTATTTCGCAAACCTTTATCGGCGATTTGCAAAACGACGTATTTTTACCGTTTCAGGTTGACGGCAAAGTTACGCTTTTCGACGAACTCCATCTTGTCAACCAATATAATTTATACGTCCAGGACGAATGGAAAGCGCGAAGCAATTTGACCCTCAATTACGGAGTTCGCTGGGAAATTAATCCCGCCCCGCACACGGCGGACGGAAAAACGTATGTCGCCAGCACGCCAATTTTAGAAGGACCGACAACGTTTGTGAAAGCCGACAGTTGGTATAAACGCGATAACTTGGGCGCATTTGGTCCGAGTTTGGGTTTGGCATACGCGCCGGACTTTAAAAACGGAATTTTGAAATCAATTTTCGGCAATGTCGGACAAAGTGCGCTCCGATTGGGCTACCGCATTGCGTTTGACCCGATTTCATCGTTTCAGATAACCGCCGCTGCGGGGCGCGTTCCGGGTTTATTGCTGACCTGTTCCTCGACCGTCGGCGGCGCGACCACGCCGGGATGCTCGCCCGCGCCGAATGTTACGCTCGGGAACGGTTTTCCGAACGAGCTTCCCGCGCCGACACTTAAACCTTCTTCATTTTTGAATCTGCCGCTTCAACTCGCTACCAACGCGCCGCCGATTACCGTCTTTGACCCGAACTTAAAACTTCCGACCGTGCATCAATGGAGCGCAAGTTTCCAACGCGAGCTTCCGCTGAAAATGGTAATGCAGGCGGCATATATCGGCAGGCGCGGAATGCGGCTTTACTTTGCGGCTGACCGCAATCAAATCAACGCCGACCCGATTTTGCCTGATTTCTTCGCAATGCAGAGAAATATAGCTCTCGGCTGCACGGCAGGCGGGACGGGGTGTCCGACAGGAGTGACGGGAACTATACCCGGATTAGTTTCTTCAGGCGTGCTGACGGCAGCTTTCATCAACTCCACTACGACACGAGACGAATTGTTGATAAATGCGGCGGGAAGTTTTGCCGAACGAATCGAAAATACAACTCTGGCTTTACGCCTGCGTCCCAACCAGCAATTCAGAAGTATCACATACATCGACAACAGCGGAGATTCCAATTATCACGCTTTCCAATTCTCTTTGCGCCGTCGTTTCGCGCAGGGTTTAGGATTAGGCGTTGCTTACACTTTCGGCAAATCAATTGACAATCAATCGGTTGACCCGGTCGGCGCTTCTTCCGGCGGCGGTTTAATACTAGCCAGCGGCGCTATAAGTACAACGACTTCGCGCGCCCCCATAGATATTCGCAACTTGCGCGAAGAACGCGCTCGCTCGGATTTTGACCGGACGCAGGTTTTGAACGTCACGGCGGTGTGGGAATTGCCCGTCGGAAAAGGAAAAACATTGCTCGGCAATGCTCCGGGTTGGCTTAACCAGTTTATCGGCGGATGGACGATAAACGGCATTTCGACTTTTATGACCGGCGAACCTTTTTCCATCCAGAGCGGCGTTCGCACCTCGAATGCGTCACATGTATCGCGTGCGGTGGTGACTGATCCTAATCTGCGAGCCAGATTGCAGGAAATTCCGGGCGTTGCGGGTCCGGTGCTTTTCGCTAATACCGACGGGTTTGCTCTTCCTCTACCGGGGCAAAATGGTTCGGGTCGCAACATTTTTGTCGCGCCGAGCTATTATAATCTTGACATAGGGATTATCAAAAAGTTCTCGATTACTGAGCGCGTGAGTTTAGATTTCCGCACGGAAATGTTCAATGTGCTAAACCGTGCCAACTTTGATAACCCGCGCGACGCTTCGGTCGGTTCGCCAAGTTTTCGCTCCAGTCTGTTCGCTCAAGCCTGCTGCTCAACCGTTGCACCGCCCTCGACTCAGACAATTATCCAAACCGGCGAATCTTCCCGAGTAATTCAATTCGCTTTGAAATTGAAATTTTAAGAATGAATTTCACTCCTGTTAAAGCCCAAATATATAAAAATACTTGGGCTTTATTTTTTGTCAAAACATCCTTTTAAGCAGTAATTATTTCCAGAATTTTCTCGTTGGATTTCTTAAATTTATCAAAAATAAATTCTTAGCTTTGTTATAGCAATGGTTCGGACAGAATTACGTTGAAATGACCGCGTAATTCCGCAACTTTTCATATTGCTCGTGATTTTTTATCACAGTTGGGTCAAGTTCTAACCTTGAAATAAATAATTCCAGCAAATGTTCATTGAAAATTCGCTGCTTCAGGCTTTTCATCGAAAAAGCCGCCAATTCCGGTTTCCGGTTCTTTTCCTCTGCCAATACTCGCCCCAGATTCACCGTCGCAAACGAAGCGTTCCAGTGAAATGACAATCCTTGTTCGTCGCGTGCCTGACACGATGCCAAACCGGCTGATTGTTTGGCATCCCGAAACAAAAACTCAATCTGGAAACGTGACCGGTAGAGTCGCAAAATTTCTCTGGCGGCAAGTTCTAAATCGGTTGTAAACAAGACGACCATTTGTTGTTTGTCGGGCTGTTTGTTTTTAACCAGCACTAAAACTTGAATCAATCGCTTCAAACTGACCGACCAGACTCTTTGAGTGTAGAGCCGCACGATTGCATAAACGATTAAAATTCGCTGCGATTTATTCAAGCTTGCGCGTTCGCGCTGTGGAAAGCGCGAAGATTATTGCCCATAATTATGGATTAAATGTTGAAACCCGCGAAGATTTTGCCGAGATTGATTTCGGCGATTTTGAAGGCTTAGAATATGCGGAAGTCGAACGAAAATTTCCCGAAATCTACCGGCAATGGATGGACGCGCCGACGACCGTCCAATTTCCGGGCGGCGAAAGTTTCGCCCAAATGCAGTCCAGGGTTCTAGGCGCAACGAACGAATTGAGGCTCCGTCACGTGGGCGAAATAGCGGCAATCGTTTCTCACGGCGGAGCGAATCGCATTATTTTAGCGAATGCGCTCAGAATGCGAAACGCCGACATTTTTCGTCTGGCGCAGGATTACGCGGCGTTGAACGTCATTGATTTTTACGGCGAATTTCCGGTTGTCAAAGCAATGAATTTGAGGGCGGGGGATTTTAACGGTGAAAGTACTGTTTAAAGAAAAACTAATTGATGTTTTTGCCCGTTTTGAGCTTTTTATCATCGCCATTAGTGGCCTGTCCAAAAAGTAACCTTTTCGGTCGGAGTAAACCCACATGTTCAAGTTCAATCTTTGAGAGGCATTTTATAGTTAAAAATTTAAGAGGTTTTTGGACGGGTAAAAATTTGCCTAGCTGGGCGTCAACAACCTAAAAAAGTTAGGCTTATTCAACACCTTTCTCGGATGAAATTTAACAACTCATCTGAGAAAGGCGGAAGTTTCGATCACCAATATTAAAATTCATTCAAAATAGAATTTTTTTGAATCTAGAAAATCGTTACATCAATCGTTCATCTTATAGTATTAGGTTAAATAAAAGGATAAAAAGGATAAGCGCGAAAAAAAACTGCAACTGCTTATTTTCCAATAGGTTGAAGGTTACTTACGGGAGTCAGAACTACCATTTTGAACGAAACTTTTCAGTTGGGGTAAGTCAAAACTACCTTTTAAATTGCTTCCGGGAGTCAAAACTACCTTTAATAACCGCTTGTGGGAGTCAGAACTACCTATTGTGTAAGTCAGAACTACCAATGCTTCTGTGGAAAACATGCTTTGCGGGAGTCAAAGCTACCGATTTCTTGCACCCTGGGAGTCAAAGCTACCTTTTCGTGTAAGTCAGAACTACCTTTCGGACAAAATGAGCTTAAGTTTTGACCAGTAAAGATGAAAGCCAGTAAATTCGGCATAAATGGTAGTTCTGACTTACACTTTTTAATGTGTTTAGAGATTGGACATCGAAGATGAAAAGGCATGCGATATCTACAATTGTTTTGCAGTCTTCGGCAACTGCTCGTAAGCTTTACAAATTGAAGTATGCAGCGGACTGGCTTTGCTAATTACACGCCATGAACGGAATTGAGAGCTGTTATAAATATAAGATAGATTAAGTTCTGTTATCACCTTTTAGTTGAACTACTTCAGCATTATGTTTATTTGCCCGCATGACTTCACCGGCAAATTTCGGGTGCGGGGTGATGGTAATTTTGGCTTCAGTCATTTTATTGCGCTGATCGACGTTAAGGGTTTTATCTACTTTATAGTTTAGAATTACCTCTTTCTCTTTCATTTCGTCTAGGGCGATTTCGACGTCTCGCAAATTATGAGAGAGCCGCTCGTAAGCCGTCAGCCCAAAGTCGCGGATAATTGTGGATAAATTAATGCTGTAAGGATGCGAGATGCTGGCTTGGGTGTAATGATGGCTCATCCGCTTGTGGAGCTGACGGGCAATCACGTTCTTGTACGCCATTGTAGTTTCATAATTAAACTGGCGAAATTGTTTTGACTTGATGCCTTGAGTGACGAGCGGATTAAAGCGAACGAACGCTTTTGATTTCTCTTCCTTACTTTCCCAATCTTCGCGCGTTTGAAGTCCCAGCGTCTCGAACAAACCGGATACGAGAATTGTGCTGCCGTCTTCTGAAGTTACGGTAAGGCTGGATTTAGCGCAGATTAAAAGGGCGTCCTTAATTTGGTCTTTGCTATATGAATGCCCGTTGCTTGCCAGCTCCTGCTGCAATTGGTGCAGGGAGAAAGTAACACCTGCCGCATCATCTAAAAAAAGCCCCTGACCTTTAACGGCGAATTTTCTGAGCGCATCTTCCACCAATTCTTCGCGTTTTGATGGGTAGTAATATTTCTCTTCGCCGTTCTTGTCTTTGAGACTCGCCGGCTGGATGTTTACGTGATAACGTCTTCCCCGACATTCAAATTCACGATCTAAAGACCTCAAAAATGTGCCGTCAACGCGCTCGACCTTTCCCCAGTGATATTTTGGAATGAAGTCATAAAGCTCGACTGTGTTGGAATAAGGTTTGTCCTGCGGAAGCAACAGCTCAAACAAGGAGAGCTGGATCGGCTTTTCCTGTTTGTAATCCACCAGTTTTTTGGTTTCTTCCGATCCAGCCCTAGCTTTTGCCGAAGTCTTGGAGGAAGCAGATTTTTTGATGTCTAAAGCAGCTTTTTTTCGTGGTGCCATATACGATTTCAAATTATAATTCTTTCGATTTCATCCAAACTAATCGCGTCGCTTGTGCGGTCGTAGAGTTTCGTCGTCCGCGGGCTGGCGTGCGCAGCGATTGCCTGAGCTTTTTCAAGAGTTCCGCCGTTGCTAAGGTAAGCCGTAATGCCAGTAGCCCTAAAAGTATGATTGCCGATAGTCGCCTCTATCCCGGCGCCTGCGGCTCTGCGTCGAACCATTTTATATGCGTCCACGCGAGTCATAGAGGTATTGGTCAGCTCGCGCACCTTCTTCTGTGCTGTGCGGAAAAGAGGACCTTTCGGTTGATCTTTAATTCCTGCCGCTTCTATATACTCGTCTAGGTACTGCTCGGCATTGTGGTGAACCGGCACTTGATGGAATTTGTTGCCTTTTTCGTGCAGGCGTACCCAGTAGCGTTTGCCGTTTGCAAAGTAATCTTTGACCTGCATGTTTACCACCGCGCTCACTCGGGCGAAACTATAAACCATTAAGGAGATGAGAGCGCGGTCGCGCAGCCCGACGACATGGCTCGTATCGATGGAATCAAGAAGATGGCGTGCTGCATGAGCAGATAAGACCGGCGTTTTACCTGTGGTTTGTGAATAGCGCGGACTTTTGACCGACGCGGCTGGATTTGACCGGATCGTATGCCCCGTGACCATCCAATCAAACAACATGTTGATTGCCGCCAGATGCTGCTTGACGGTCGGTATCGAGCCGGGATGCTGTTCGATGTAAGCGGCAACTATATACGGCTTAATATCGCCAAGTCCTGTATCGCGGTCCTCGCACCAGCTTAAGAATTGCCCGACGGCGCGCATATAAGCAGCCCTCGTATTTTTATTGCGGATAGTCACGGCAAAAAAATCTATAAACCGCTCGGCTGTCCGCTCGTCTTCGCGCGCGATCAGTGCCGGAAGCAGCAGGGCGCTTTGCGGAGTGATGACGGTTAAACTTTTATTCATCGAATTATGAGCACCTTACACAATTTTAGTTTCGACCACTGCTTGTCCGCCGTGACTGCGGGAACCTTTAGTTTCATTGCGAGCGCGAGACACGCCCGGTCTCCCAGTGATAATCCGAATTTTTTGGTCGGTGGTCGAAGGCGCGCGGCTTCCCACGCGAGTTTCTCATCGAAATCGACGACTTCGCCGATTCCCAAGACGGAAACGGCAATCTGCGCGCTCGCCTCGTCCATTCCGGCTTCGAGCAGCTTTGCGCCGACTTCTGTTAAGTTCACGCTGCCGATGGCTGATTCAGCCAGAATGGGAACGACTTTTTCTTCGCCCGGCTCGCCGTTTAAGACCGCCAGAACCGCCGAAGCGTCCAACACATTTTTAATCATTCGATTCTTGCTCTCCGGCGGCTTCTTCACGTCGCTCGGCTAACAACTCGTCGACCAAGCTGCGCTCGGCAGGAATGTATTGCCGGACAAGCGCCTGCGCCTGCTTGACGGCTTCAGTCTGCGTCAGCAGGCGAACCTCGCCATTGTTCTGCAAAACGAGCGTTACGGCATCTCCGACCCGCAAACCCAAGCTCTTACGAATCGCTGACGGAATGACGACGCGGTTTCCGGCGGTTAATTTTGTAACTTCTGCAATCATGGCACGAATTATACTTTATGGCTCAAACAAATACAATGGTCGGTTATTTTATTGTGGAGCAAACCATTTCTCGAAGCTATAATCAATTATGACTGCTTGATCAAACTTTAGGTAAATCTCGAACGTATGCTCGACAATGACTCCCGCTAAAAACTAAATACTGTTTAACCCTTCAATGAAATACCGGCAATCTCTCTTTGGTCAGGTGAAGAGCGCGTTTCGGAAAAAAGCGTTTGCTGCTGGCGGCGGCGGCTATTATTTTCAACCGCTTGACCTCAAAAGACTTAACATCCTGCTCGAAAACTTTCTGTTCTCGGTGAAAAAGAAAGCCCCAATATAAGCCCGCTTGATTTCGCATAAATTGTAAATCTTTCTCTTTCGTTTTTTTCTCACATAATCTTTATTTTCCAGAGGGCAACTCATATCGGCGATTCTTCCGCAGCGAATTTATAAAGTTAAGAATTTATAATTCTTCGACCGAGCGGCGCAGAATGTCCGCTGATTTTTGTAAGCCTTTGCGTTCGGCGGCGTTCAAATCGAGTTCGATAATTTGCTCGACGCCGTTTTTGCCGACGATGCACGGCGTGCCGAGATAAACGCCTTCGATGTCGTATTCGCCCTGAAGGAGCGTCGAGACGGATAACGCCGTGCGCTCGTTTCTGAGAATCGCTTCGCAGATGCGGCGGACGCTCATTCCGATGGCGTAGCAGGTGTTGCCTTTGCGTTTGACGATTTCCGGCGCGGCTTCGCGGACGCGCGCGAGCAGTTCGGCTTCGGGCGGCAGTTTGTCCGCGCCGGGAAATTTGGCGAGCGGTAAACCGGCGACACGCGCCGCGCTCCAGACGGCGATTTCCGAATCGCCGTGTTCGCCGATGATGTATGCGTCAACCGCTCGCGGCTCGATGCCTAATTCTTCCGCCAGCAAAACGCGCAGCCGCGCCGTGTCAATCACCGTGCCGGTGCTGATGACTCTTGCCGGCGGCAAACCCGATTCTTTTTGCGCCACCTGCGCCAGCACGTCAACCGGATTGGTCGTCATTATCAAAATTCCGTTAAAATTTTCGGCTTTTAATTTACCGACGATTTCGCGGATGATTTTGACGTTTTTGCCGAGCAGTTCGAGCCGCGAAACCGCCGGGTCGCTCGTCGCCACGCCCGCTGTGACGACGACGACTGCGCTCGCCGCCGCGTCTTTATAATTTCCCGCAGTAACTTTGACCGGCGGCTCGAGCGGGACGGCAATCGCCTGCTGCAAATCCATCGCTTCGCCTTCGGCTTTCGCCGCGTCCCGGTCAATCAAAACCAGCTCGCGCACCAGCTCGCTCTGCAAAAGGGCGAACGCGCTCGCCATTCCGACGTTGCCGCAGCCGATAATGCAGACGCGGTTTTCGTGGACGGCGGGCGCGGAATCAACCGGCGAATCGGCGGCGGAATTCTTTTTCGCCTTTTTCGACTCGCGTTTTTTAGACGTAGATTTTTTACTCACCTGATTTTTCTCCTTGTTCGTCTTGTTCGTTAATTTTCCGGGCTGTCTATTTACCCACCGCGCGGGCGAGCAATTCGTGTTTTTTGACGAGCGCGGCAGTCAGATTTTCAAACGATTTGACGAATCCGGCGACGCCTTCTTCCTGTAATTCACGCATCGCTTCGTCGAGATTGATTCCGGCTTTTTCAAGTTCGCTTATCGTTTCGCGCGCTTCGCCGAATCCCTGTTCGAGCGTCGCCGAAACTTTGCCGTGGTCGCGGAAAGCGTCGACGGTCGCGGGCGGCATCGTGTCAACCGTGTCTTTGCCGATAAGGGCTTCGACGTAATACGTATCGGGAAACGCCGGGTTTTTCGTCGAGGTCGAAGCCCACAAAAGCCTTTGCGGATTAGCCTGTTTTTCTTTTAATTTGCGCCAACGCTCGTTATCGTCGCCGAAGATTTCCCTGCTCAGATTAGTTGATAATCTTAACGCCTACATCTCAGCTACGCAGCTTGGAATCACTTTATCTTCACTGGCTCTCGGCTGGATCGGCGAACCGGCAATCGCTCATCTGCTCGAAGTGCCGCTCAAAGGGCTGGTTTCTGAAACCGTCTTGCATACCATCTCTTTTACTGTTGCCTTTAGTATTATTACTTTTCTTCATATCGTCTTGGGCGAACTCGCTCCCAAAACCATCGCTTTGGAACGCGCTGAAAAAACCGCTCTAGCCATTGCTCTTCCGATGCAGCTTTTTTATAAAACCTTTTCCTATCCGATTAGACTTCTCGATTGGGCGGGAACGCGCACCGTCAGATTATTAGGGCTTCATCCGTCAAGCGAACACGCTTCCATATACACCGAAGACGAACTGCGGCAGTTGGTAGATATTTCCCAAAAAAGCGGTCACGTTCAGAAAGAACAGCAACAGCTTATCCACCGCGTTTTCGACTTTTCCGATGCGGAAGTCCGTGAAGCAATGATTCCGCGCGTTTCGGTTGATGCTATCTCCGTAAATTCCACTTTAGAGGAAACGAAAACCGCTTTTCGCTCTCTCGGATATTCGAGGCTGCCCGTTTACCGAGAGAATTTGGACAACATTGTCGGAGTTTTGTTCAGACGCGAATTAGAACCGTTTCTTGAATCACCAATCGGATTCGATTTAGAAAAACTTTTGCACTCGCCGCTCTATATCCCGGAATCAGCTAAACTCGGTTCGCTTCTTCGTCAAATGCAGTCAACAAACACGCACATAGCGATTGTCGTTGACGAACACGGCGGAATGGAAGGCATCGTGACGATGGAAGATTTGTTGGAAGAAATAGTCGGCGAAATAAATGACGAGTACGATGAAGAATTGCGCTTGCAGGTAATCAATCAGAAGGACGGAACTTATCTACTCGACGGAATGCTGGCAGTGCGCGATGCCAACCGGCAACTCAAATTAAAACTACCCGAAGATGACGGATACACCACGCTTGCCGGTTTTTTGATGGCACATACGGGACAGCTTCTTGAAGCCGGAGAAACGGTTGAATATGAAGATTTGCGTTTTACCGTCGAGCGTAAGGATAAGCGTCGGATTCGCCGGGTTCGCCTTACTCTTCCTCAACAAGGCATTGAGACTAATCAGCCTTAGATTTTAATTTATTGCCTATCAATTGATAGTTTAATTATTTGAGAAAATCACTTGAGAAAAATCGTTTATGAACTGGATTATTGAATATGTAGAAGGTCAGCGTTATGTCAGCGTAGTCTGTGAAGGCTTATTTTCTGCCGGTCAACAGATCGCAGCAATCGAACATTTGCTTTCGCGCAAATTTTGGCATCCGGGAATGCCTATTCTTTTCGACCATAGAAAACTTGACTTCGGTAATACAAATATCTCGATCTTCCGGCAGATAAGTATGTTCCATCAAAAAAACGATGCTCGTATCGGCGCAGGACGGATTGCCCTTCCAATGAAATCGCTTTCGGATTTCGGTCGGGGTCGCCAATTTGAATTGCTTTGCAAAGGTAAGATTTCCGCTAAATTAGAATATTCCTTGAGAAAGAAAAAGCCCTGAATTGGCTTCTCAAAAAATGATTTCAACCAGCCCTCTCGAAACTGCTGAACACAGATGGTTCAGTTATGTTACGGTGATATGCGGAAATTAGCAGATTATTTTGGGTTAGATGTTCGCTAATCGAAGTCTCAAAAAGGAGGGTTTTTGGGAATGTCCTTAATCTTTTATAATATAGAGATTAAATACGACTAAGCAAAGATTGGTTAAAAACTTGATTTTTAACAAACTTTAGAGGAAACTGCGTAATTATGAAAAACTTTCGTTTGTATTTAATTGCGGGGTTAATGACTTTTAGCATCGGAATTATTGCTAGTAGGTTTTTAATAAGTTCACAGGTTAAAGAGAATTGTGGAAACTATACGATGACCATTATGAACGGAAAGAATAGTGAGTCGTCAGATGTGATAATTAAAAGCTCAAACTTTTCGGTGACCATTATGGGCGTAAAGGATAATGAGCTTTCAAAAGTGATGCCTAAAACCTCTGACGGTAAATCGTTACACCCCTGTCAAATAATTGATGAAT
>MWVT01000005.1_pt1 | contig 35673 bp, 28 predicted proteins | sample 1047201 | NCBI WGS metagenome assembly MWVT01 (sample SAMN06349988, study PRJNA376086) | soil metagenome | isolation source: TG5-1 sample Antarctic (ecotone) soil | place: Antarctica | collected 2015-01-13 | reverse complement strand
TTACCAATATATTGTATTTCGGTTGGACGTGCAGGAAGCCCGGCTGCAGTATAAACAATTTGTCCATCAGGCGACCGTACAAAACCAAATCCATAAATATCGCCGGTAGTACCACCCACCCTGGCCTAAATAGTGTTTATGGTTTAGCAGCATTCGCATTTCAAAACAAATATTTTATTGATTTCACTGCAAGAAATGATTGGTCCAGCACATTAGTACCGGCCAAACAATCATCATTCTTTTATCCTTCAGTAAACACCAGTTTTATTTTAAGTGATATCTTCAAATTACCATCCCAAATATCTTTCGCTAAATTAAGATTATCGGCGGCTTCCGCTGGTAATGATACTGACCCCTATTTTACAAAAAAATATTATGGAGCAAGTGAGTTTGCAAGTTCTGGCTCTATAGATCCAGTATTATTTAATTCTAATCTTACTCCTGAAATTTCAACTAATTATGAAGGAGGATTAGATATGAGATTTTTAAAAAACCGCATAGGCGTAGATCTCACTATTTATAATAATACAACACGCAATCAAATTGTAAGAGTTCCACTTGATCCTACCACAGGGTATTCTTCTGCAATATTAAACTCTGGCAAAATTCGCAATACAGGTGTAGAGGTAATTATCAATTCAAAAATTATTTCAAATAAAAGTTTTAGGTGGAATACTACTGTTAACTGGTCAAAAAATAATAACAAGGTTATTGAACTTGCCAAAGAATTTGAAAGTGCCGGCAAACAGGATATAGGTTATGGTGGTAATGCCACTATTCAGGCGAGGGTGGGTGGTACTACCGGCGATATTTATGGATTTGGTTTTGTACGGTCGCCTGATGGACAAATTGTTTATACTGCAGCCGGCCTTCCTGCACGTCCAACCGAAATACAATATATTGGTAACGCTTTTGCAGATTGGAAAGGAGGGATTCAAAATGAGTTTTCTTACAAAAAGATCAAGTTCAGTTTTCTTGTAGATGTTCAACATGGTGGTATGATTTATTCCCAAACGCATCACAAAATGATGGAACAGGGGAAACTTAAAAGTACACTTAGGGGAAGAGAGGAAAATTATATTATTGGAGATGGGGTAGTGTTAGATGCTGTTTCAGGTAAATACATAACTAATACAAAACAAGTGATCCCGGTTGATTACTATACCGATTATTATCGCAGGGCGAATGTTGAGGCAAATAGTTTTGATGCCTCATTTATAAAACTAAGGGAAGCAAGACTTGAATATTCTCTTCCAAAATCTGTATTAGGAAAATCATTTTTAAGTCAGGTAACTTTTGCTTTGTATGGACGTGATTTATTTATGATCACAGATTTTCCAATTTTTGATCCTGAAACAGCTGCCCTTAATGGCTCAACGCTTTTGCCTGGGGTAGAAATAGGGCAATTGCCATCAACCCGAACAATGGGATTAAACGTTACTTTAAAATTTTAATTAACGTTCTAAAAAATTAAAAAGCATTCATCAAATAATAATAATTTTTTTATGAATTTAATAAAAAAAATAGCAGTTGGTTTTATAACAATTAATTGCTTCATGATATCATGTACAAAAAAATTTGAAGAGATAAATACTGATCCAAACAGAATTGATCAGATTAGTCCGGGCACTTTATTAAATCCTATTATATATGATGCCGCTAGTTTTGGAATGGATAGAAGTGCTGCAATTAATTTTGAGCTAATGCAGGTGGACCTTCCATTCCCAAGTGTATCAGCTGGTATTCATCGTTACGATCTCTCCGATAATATTGGCAATAGCACATGGAATACTTATTACCGAATCATAACTAATATAAAAGAGATGTATGCAGCTTCAGTAAAAGCTGGGGATCCAAACTACCAGGCCATTGCAATGACGTTGAATGCATGGATCTATTCCAATCTTACAGATGCTTTTGGGGATGTACCAATGGAAGAAGCAGCCAGAGGTGATGAACAAATCTTCAGGCCAAAATTTAATAAACAACAGGATATTTATCCAAAACTTTTAAATGATCTGGATTCGGCTAACCGGTTATTCGTTACATCCAAAGCCATGATATATGGAACAGATATTTTATATGGTAATAATGTTTTGAAGTGGAAAAAATTCTGCAATTCTTTAAATATTCGTTTATTGCTCAGAGTATCAAAAAGAATTGAGATAAATTCTTTAGCAAGGATAATATCAATAGTAGCTGACCCTGTTAAGTATCCAATATTTACAAGCAATGCAGATGGTGCAATTCTTAACCTAACAGGTATAACGCCATTGGTTTCTCCATGGGGAAGGCCAATAGATTTTACTTTGTTTCGTGCTGCGGGCAAGTTTTTCTTAGACAGTTTAAATGCACTTAATGACCCGCGTCGTGCAAAGTTTGCAACAGAGGCCCGTAACAAAACAGGTAATGCAGTTATTGGTTATAGAGGAATTCCGAGTGGATATACCGGCAGCGAAAATCAATTTGATTATATTCCTTCGATTTTGCAGGTGGGTTTGGTTACGGCTCCTATGATCGTGCCTATCATGCCTTATGCTGAAGTAGAATTTATAAGAGCAGAATTGGAATTGAAATCCGGAACCAGTGCTAACGCAAAAAGCGCTTATGAAAGAGGCGTAAAAGCAGCTATTGAGCAATGGGGAGTTGTAATGCCCGCAGACTATTTTACCAATACAAGAGCAGCATATAACAACACTTTAGAACGGATCATGCTTCAAAAATATTATGCTTTATTTTTTGTAGATTTTCAGCAATGGTTTGAGCAGCGACGAACAGGTTTTCCTATACTGCCTGTTGGACCAGGCATGCTTAATAATCAGCAAGTGCCAGCTCGATTTGAATATCCTCTTCCGGTGCGTACTAATAATCCTGTGAATTATGCAGAAGCAGTATCATGGATGGGTGGTGATGAAATTTTTACAAAAGTGTGGTGGCAAAAGTAAGTTGCTAAGTTTTCACCCTTAACTTTTCAACCAGTCAACCCGTAAACACAAAATCAAAAATGCTAAGAAGAAAATTTATACAAAACTTAGCCTGGCTTACCGGTGGTGTTGCATTAACAAACTATGCACCTGCTAAGGGTTTTGAAATATCGAAAAAAAGTATTAAAGGCTTTGTTTTGTCTAATGGCATTGGAATAAAGGATGTAGCGGTTAGTGATGGCTATAGGATTGTAGCTACTGATGAAAAAGGAAAATATACATTAGAGCTGCATCCGGAGGCAATTGCAATCTTCATTTCCACGCCATCCGGCTTTGCTTTTAATAATAAAAAAGGGATAGCCCGCCATTATCGTTTGTTAAAAGATGTAAATGCAAAAAAGTCAATAAACTTTGATCTTGTTCCTCTCGGAATTAATGATGAAGAACATCAGTTTATTATTTGGGCAGACCCACAAACCAAGAACGCGGATGATGTAGAGAAGATGATGACACAATCTGTACCGGATGTACAAAAATGGGTTGCAGGCGCCGGATCGGGTGCTTTATTACACGGGATTACCGTAGGCGATATAGTATGGGATGATCTTAAGTTGTTTGACGATTATGATAGAGCAGTAGAAAAAATGGGGATTCCTTTTTTCCAGTGCCTGGGTAATCATGATATGGATTATAACCTTGGCGGAGATGAAACATCGGACAATACATTTCAGCAATCCTACGGGCCAACGTATTATTCATTTAACCGGGGCAAGGTACATTATGTGGTGTTGGACGATGTGCGTTACCTTGGCAGCGATCGTAATTATGACGGGCATATTTCGCAACAGCAATTAGATTGGTTGAAAAAGGATCTTTCATTTATTTCAAAAGACAAATTAATTGTGCTTTGCCTGCATATTCCTTTGCACGGGGGAGTAAAAAATAAGAATGACCTGTATACACTTTTAAAAGATCGTAAAGTGCACATCATGTCTGGCCATACACACTGGCATGCAAATGTTATTAAAGAAAATATTTATGAACATAATCATGGTACAGTTTGCGGCGCATGGTGGACAGGGCCCGTTTGCGGTGATGGAACACCTTGTGGTTATGGGGTTTATTCAGTAAAGGGTACAGAGCTAAGCTGGCATTATCAATCCACAGGATCAGCAGAAGATCATCAGTTCAATATTTTTGTTGGTGATTATAATGCAGTGCAAAAACTTGTGAAGGTTAATATCTGGAATTACGACCCTGCCTGGAAAACAGAATATTTGGTAGACGGGATAAATAAAGGATCACTGGAACAATATGAAGGCTTTGATCCAACTGCTTATGCTACCCTGCTCGGAAAAGATCTTCCAAAACCAAGAGGTTTTGCAGAGCCAAAAATGACCGATCATCTGTTTCGTGCATTCGTTCCTTTATCTGCAAAAGAAGTTACAATAACAGCGACCGATCGCTTTGGAAAACAATATACAGCCACTCACAAAATTTAATATAATGAAGATTCATGATCTTCGATTTTGGAAAATAGCAACCAAAAGACAATTATGAAAGTTAGAATAATAAGCAACTGCATTATCTTATTGTTGATGGCATGCAGCTCTGCTAAAAAAAATATGGCTAACGAATTTCCGCAGTTTGATAAACAGGGGCACCGGGGCAGCCGCGGATTGATGCCTGAGAATACAATTCCTGCAATGCATAAAGCCATTGACTATGGTGTTACCACATTGGAAATGGATGTAGTGATCTCTAAAGATAAAAAAGTAGTTGTCTCCCACGATCCTTATTTTAATGCAGATATTACTACGACACCTGAAGGAAAAACTTTATCAAAAGCCGAAGGTGTAAAACTTTTGCTGTATGCAATGGATTATGACAACATCAAAAAATATGATGTAGGCTCAAAACCGCATCCCGCATTTCCCAGCCAGCAAAAAATGGTGGTGCATAAACCATTACTTTCAGAATTGATCCGTTCATCAGAGGCTTATGCAAAAAAAAAGAATGCAAAGCCATTATGGTACAATATTGAAACAAAATCCAAAGCAGGCGCAGATGGTTTACTGCATCCTGCACCGGAAGAGTTTGTTGATCTTTTGGTAACTGTTATTCAGAAAGAAGGAGTTGCAAATAGAACGGTAATTCAATCTTTTGATGTGCGAACACTAATGGTGGCTCATCAAAAATATCCTGCCATCAAAACTTCTTTACTAATTGAAAACACGGATAAAAGAATGCTTGATGAACAATTGAAGGAACTTGGTTTTGTTCCAACTGTGTATAGTCCGCATTATTCTATGATAACACCGGAATTAGTAAAAGCCTGTCATAATAAAAAAATGAAAGTGGTTCCATGGACAATAAATACAAAAGAAGAAATAGAAAGAATAAAATCACTCGGAGTTGATGGCATCATAACTGATTATCCTGATCTGTTTCAATAAAAAATGCACAAAATTGCAACAACATATTTTTTTTTAAAATGAATCCTAATTATGACCCAATACATTCTCTCTCTTGACCAGGGCACTACAAGTTCCCGTGCTATAGTTTTTGATAAAGGAGGAAACATTGTTTCAGTAGCACAAAAAGAATTCACTCAGTTCTTTACTCAGCCGGGATGGGTAGAGCATGATGCTAATGAGATATGGTCAACTCAGTTAGGTGTTGCCACCGAAGCCATATTGAAAGCCGGCTTAACTATTGAAAACATTGCAGCTATCGGAATTACCAACCAGCGTGAAACCACTGTTGTTTGGGACCGGCATACACATCAGCCGGTTTATAACGCCATTGTATGGCAGGACAGGCGCACAGCAGCTTATTGCGATGAATTAAAGAAAGATGGAACGGATAAAATGATTAAAAATAAAACAGGTCTTGTTACTGATGCATATTTTTCCGGAACCAAAATAAAATGGATATTGGAAAATGTTGAAGGCGCAAAAGCAAAAGCGGAGAATGGCGATCTGTGTTTTGGTACAATTGATTCCTGGTTGCTTTGGAAGCTTACTAACGGAAAAGTACATGCCACCGATGTATCAAATGCTTCACGCACATTAATATTTAATATACACAAGATGCAGTGGGATGAAGACCTGCTGAAATTATTTGGTATTCCAAATTCCATGCTGCCGGAAGTTCGTTCCAGCAGCGAAATATATGGAACAACACAAAACATACTCACTGCAAGCAGTGTTCCCGTGTGTGGTATTGCAGGCGATCAGCAATCTGCTTTATTCGGACAAATGTGTACACAGGCAGGTATGGTAAAAAACACGTACGGTACAGGCTGTTTTATGCTGATGAATACCGGCGATAAAGCAGTGGATTCAAAAAATAATTTACTTACTACGGTTGCGTGGAAAATAAACGGCAGGGTGCAATATGCTTTGGAAGGCAGTGTGTTTATCGCAGGTGCAGTGGTGCAATGGTTGCGTGATGGCTTGCGGCTGATACAGACTTCTGCAGAGGTAGAAACATTAGCTTTAAAAGTTGAAGATAATGGCGGAGTGTACATGGTACCCGCCTTTACAGGTTTGGGTGCACCTTACTGGAACCAGCATGCAAGAGGCACTATTGTAGGAATAACAAGAGGAACTAAGGATGCTCACATAGCAAGAGCAGCGCTGGAAAGTATTGCTTTTCAAACTATGGATGTATTAAAGGCAATGGAAGCCGATGCCGGATTAAAAATAAAAGAAATAAGAGTAGATGGCGGAGCAACAATCAATAATCAGTTAATGCAATTTCAAAGCGATCTTTTAAACACTTCAGTTATTCGTCCCAGTATTACAGAAACTACAGCTTTGGGTGCTGCTTATCTTGCAGGGCTTGCAGTGGGTTATTGGAACGATATTGCTGAAGTCGAAAAGTATTGGCAGAAAGAAAAAGTTTTTATTCCTTCCTTGAATGAAGATGTGAGAACAGGTTTGCAAAAAAATTGGAAAAGAGCAATACGTTCAGCACAGGTTTGGGCTGATGAAAATTAATTTTAGTATTTACCAAAACATATAATCATGAATCACTTTATCGGAGAATTATTTGGAACAACTATATTAATCATTTTAGGTAATGGTGTGGTAGCGAATGTATTATTGAATCAATCTAAGGGACATGGCAGTGGTTGGATCGTGATTACATTTGGATGGGCCATTGCAGTGTTTACAGGTGTGTATACCTCTACTGCATTAGGTGGTGGTGGTCATTTAAATCCGGCTGTCAGCCTGGCTTTGGCTGCTTTCAGTGATTTTGACAGCAGCTTGTTAGTACCTTATATTGGCGGTCAGTTTGCAGGCGCATTTACAGGTGCCGTAATAGTATGGTTAGCTTATAAAAAACATTTTGATACAACTACGAATGCTGATGCAATTCGGGCTGTGTTTTGTACAGCGCCTGCCATTCGCAACTCTTTTTATAACTTTATTACAGAAGCCATAGGAACTTTTATTTTAGTGCTGGGCGCTTTGTTAATGTCTAAACCTTCGGCAAGCCTTGGTACATTAGATGCGTTACCGGTTGCTTTATTAGTGTTGGGTATCGGGCTCTCTCTGGGCGGACCAACAGGATATGCCATCAATCCGGCAAGAGATCTTGGGCCACGAATAGCACATTTTATATTACCTATTCGTGGTAAAGAAAACAGTGACTGGAAATACAGCTGGATACCGGTATTAGGTCCTATTGCCGGCGGAATGATAGCAGCCTGGATTTATGGATTTATGCAGTGAGAATAATGCTCACAAATATCCGGTAGTCATATTTTATTTTCAGGGGATAAATTATAGTGATATCTACAACAGCATTTTTTTTGCGAAATCATGATAATATTTTCTTGCTATATTTTGCATAAAATAATTTTTCTCTAAGATTTTTTTCAGTTATTATTTAGCTGCCAAATGAAGGTGTGAAATTAATTATTCTAAAAATAAATTAGAGGTTGGTAATTGGTTTGTATTTCGGCACCAGTAATTTACAACTAACCAGGCAAACAAGTAAGAAAAAGCACAGATCGTAAACATAACCGGTTTCTATATGCCCTAATGCTTTATAATGATCAAATAATGCTCCCCCAAGTTTCGACATTACAACACCGCCCCCAGTCCACCAGCCATACCGCTAATCCCAACAACAGAGCCTATTGCCTTTTTCGGAAACATATCTGAAACAGTAGTGAAAATATTAGCCGACCATGCCTGATGTGCTGCGGCTCCAATTCCTATAAGAATAACAGGGAACCAAAAACTATAAGCACCTAATGGCTGGGCAGCTAAGATGGCAAGAGGAAACATTGCAATTATAAACATTGCCAGCAGGCTGTATGCTCACCTTCACGCACCAGTGTACTTACAGGCCTGCGACCAGACTCGATCCGTATTTATGATCTGGAAACACTTTGTTGCAGTTTTTACTTCATTTTTATAATAAAAGACTAAAGCCCGTTCTTATTTCAAACGATGTAGTTGCTGATTTATAAGATTCAACGGATTCAAAGCAGCTTTTTGTTGTTAAAGTTTCTCTATATTTAAATTCTTTACTTCGGGGCCTGATATAATGCCAGGGATTTTGAAAGAATGCTCATTATTTTATTAACAACTAACGTAAACCCAAAATTTGCCATATGATTGTATTGCCTGCCTTTTATTTTAAAAAAGTAAAAGAAATCAGTTTTATTCTATTTCTTTCTCTTTGCCTGCCTATTTTATTACTGGCTCAAAATCCCTCAACCAGCACAGTTTCAGGCCAGTTGAGAGACAGTAAAAATAATTCGTTACAGGGGGTAAGTGTGCTTCTTAAAGGTACTACACGAGGAACAACCACCGATCAGGATGGGCGTTTTGTATTGAATGATGTTCCTGGTAACGGAGTACTTGTATTTAGTACCACCGGTTTTGCCAGCCAGGAGATTCCAGTTAATGGCAAATCCACATTCAATTTATCGCTGTTAGAATCTGCTTCTTCTCTGGAGGAGGTAGTCGTAGTGGGGTATGGAACCCGGCAAAAGAAAGATGTGACTGGTGCCGTATCACAAGTGAAAGCTACACGTTTGGAAAATGAAAACCCCGCCACAGTACAGGACCTTTTACGGGGTAATATCCCTGGGCTAAATGTTACTTCTTCCACCTCTGCTAAGGGTGGGGGTAGTTTTTTAATAAGAGGAAAATCCTCCATAGGTGCTGGTACTTCACCACTTATAGTTCTGGATGGTGTTATTTATCAGGGAACCATAGCTGATATCAATCCTAACGATATTGCTACCGTAGATGTTTTGAAAGACGCAAGTTCTGCTGCTGTGTTTGGTGCTAAATCTGCAAGCGGTGTCGTATTGATAACCACAAAAAAGGGTACCTCAGCAAAATCTACGATCACGTTTAATACAAATGTGGGCTTTGGAGAACTGGCAATGGATGAACCGATTTATGATGGTCCCGGATTTATTGCCTGGAGAAGAGACGTACGCAAAAGCCAAACCAGTGGAGGCAGGCCTTATGAATTTGATGACCCCAGAACACTGCCTGCTGATTTTTCTATTGCCCAATGGAGAGCCTATGATGGTGGGACAAGTGATTCTATTACTGTATGGCTGAACAGGCTGAGGTTACTGCCTATTGAAATACAAAATTATAAAGACGGTAAGACCATTGACTGGTATGATATGATGTTCCAGAAAGGTTTTCGCCAGGATCATACCATTAGTATCGGGGGAAAAAAGGAAGACGTTTCTTATTACATGTCTGTCGGTTATACTAAAAACTTGGGTGTAATTGTTGGTGATAAATTTTCAACCATAAGAACCAGAATGAACGTAGAAGCAAAAGCTGCAAAGTTTATGAGTGTGGGGATAAATATGCAATTTGCTAACAGGGATGAAAGCCAGGTTCCGGTCAGCTGGCAGCAAATGTTGAATGCATCTCCTTACGGGGAAAAATTCAAAGCAGATGGAGTTACATTGCGGGATAGCCCCAATGATGATATTGGCAACAATACCAATCCTTTTTTAGATAATACTTATACAAACAGACTACAAAAATACAATACCTTATTTGGGACTATATATGCAAAAGGCAATCTACCTTTTGGCTTTTCTTACCAATCCAATTTTACACCCAACTTTGGTTTTGAGCGTTATTTCAATGCCCGTTCCGCAAAAGACTTTCGTGTGGCAGCCCGTGGTGGGCTTGCTACAAGAAGAGAGGAAACTACTTACAACTGGCAAATAGATAATCTTTTAATGTGGAATGGTGGCGTTGGCGAACATAAGGTAGATGTTACACTACTTGCCAATGCAGAAAAATACCAGTCATGGGTTAGCCGTATGGATAACGAAGGGTTCTCTCCCAATGATAATTTAGGCTATCATAATATTGGTGCCGGCATAAAGCCTGTTATCAGCAGCGAAGATGAAGTGAGTACAGGTAACGCATATATGGCACGTGTTAATTATGCTTATAAGCAAAAATATATGCTAACTGGTTCTTTTCGCCGCGATGGCTATTCAGCTTTTGGACTGCAAAATCCAACCGCCGACTTTCCTGCGGCAGCGGTAGGTTGGGTATTTTCCAAAGAAAAATTCCTGAATGCTCATTGGCTCAACTATGGTAAGCTGCGTTTATCCTATGGTATAAATGGCAACCGCGATATAGGAAGGTATCTGGCTCTTGCAGATTTAAATACCGGAAAATATCAATTTATAAAACCCGATGGTTCTATAGTATTGGTTTCACAGTTGTATGTAAATCGTTTGCAAAATCCTGAACTTAAATGGGAAAGAACAACTTCGCTCAATCTCGGACTTGATTATTCAATCCTGAAAGACAGGATCGGCGGATCAGTGGAGGTATATAAAAAATCAACAAAAGATTTATTAATAAGCCGGGCTTTGCCAGACGTTACAGGGTTTGAAAATATACTTAGTAATCTTGGAGAAGTTCAAAACAGGGGTATCGAATTAAGCCTCAATACACTGAATTTCAATCGAAACAACTTTTCATGGAGAACTACTGTGAACTTATCATTGAACAGAAATAAAATTGTGCATTTATACGGGCCTGTTGATTTGTTGGATGCAAGTGGAAAAGTAATTGGCCAGATAGAGCGGGATGATACGGCCAACAGAAGATTTATAGGCCATGATATTGACGAGATATGGGATTTAAGGGTATTAGGTGTTTGGCAGGTTGCGGATTCACTCGAGGCAAGAAAATATGGCGTACGTCCCGGTGACTTTAAAATACAGGATGTAAACGGTGATGGTAGGTACTCTGATGCAGACAGACAATTCATCGGTCAAAGAAATCCAAGATTGCAATTGACATTAAGAAATGAGTTTACCCTTTTTAAGAATTTTGATTTTTCATTTATGTTATATGCCAATTTGGGGGATATGGCTTCTTTTAACCAGGCGAAAAATAACACGGGGTTTCTTGACCGTCAAAACTCTTATATACAACCTTATTGGACACCTGAGAATCCTATCAATGATTATGCAAGGCTTTTTTCAAATAATGGGGGCGCCAACTTCAGTGTTTATAGAAATACTTCCTTTATCAGGCTAAGTACAGTTGCGCTCGCTTACACCCTACCTTCCCAGTTGGTACAACGGGCCCGGTTGCAAAGTTTGAAAGTATATTTAAATGTAAATAATGCGGCCATATACCAACCCAATTGGACGTTCTGGGATGTTGAGTATGGTAATACACCTCCACCACGGTATTATTCATTGGGCTTAAATCTTACACTCTAATAACATAGTTTAATATATTAATTATATGAAATCATTCTTTAAAATTGTCGTTCTTATACTCATCCTGTTCACAATTACTGGTGTAATAAGTTGTAAAAAAGATTGGCTGAAACCAGAGCCGCTTTCTTTTTATGAGGCAGATCTTACATATGTAGATGCTCCTGCTATGCGGGCAGCATTAGTAGCATGTGCAAGAAATCTTAGGCTGGAATATTATGGAGACAATCCTCCCATTCTTACAGAAATGTTGTTTTCTGAAGTATCGGTAGAAGGAACCACCGATAAATCCGGACCTGCACAAGATCTGAACGTACAAATTACCCCGGACAATGTAATGTTCAACAATGCTGATCGTAACAAAATATTTTTTTACTGGAATGAGGCCTATGCAGGTATCAAATACGCTAATACAGTTATTTCGAGAATTGATAATGCAACTTATGCTTCACCGGCAGAACGCAATGCTATTTTGGGCGCTGCTTATTTTCACAGGGCTATGCGTTACTACAGGCTTACGCACCAGTTCGGTGATGTACCTGCAGTATTTAAAGAAATTACCACAGCAAGACTAGATTTTTATTCTACAAAGCGGGAAGTAATACTTAACCGTATAAAACAAGACCTGGATTCAGCACAATTGTGGGTTCCGGCTGTTGCAGACAGGGGCGATGTTACAAAAGGAGCCGTAAGCCATTTGCTTACAAAGGTCAATCTTGCATTAGGTAAATTTGATGATGCCATAGTTTCTGCTAATAATATAATAAATGGAAGTACACATGGCCTGATGACAGCCCCTTTTGGATCAGCAACTGCTCCTTTTGTATTTGTACCAGGTTCAGACAATCCAGTATCTGTAGCAAAGAATGTAATATGGGATCTGCACAGGCCGGAAAATAAATCCGTTGGTGCAAACAGGGAAGCTATATATATGGTCATAGACAGATTTGGGGATGGGGGATTTGATGGTGGATTAAGAGTAATGCGGCAGGCTGTTCCGCTTTGGGGTACTAACATAAATACGCCATCCGGCAAAAAAGGGACAAATGATAATGTAACTGCAACCCTCAGTTTTAAGCAATCGAATTTTGTAGGCAGGGGAATTGGAAGGTGCAGGGCCACTCCCTACAGTTATAACGATATCTGGACGGACACTGTTGATTTAAGACATTCCAGAAAAGCTGGCAACTGGACAAACATGGAAGACCTTCTATATAATGAGCAGGCATTAAAAACATCAAATGATCCCAATTATTTAAAGCGTCTGCAATTACGTAGTGCCACGGGTGCATTATTATGTACAGATACTATCCGGAGCTACTATCCCTGGCCAAATTATAAATTATTCATACCAGATGTTGAGAATTCTCCTATGCAGGGTGGTCACTCAGATTGGTATGTATTCAGAATAGCCGAAACCTATCTGTTACGGGCAGAAGCTTACTTCTGGAAAGGGGATATGGCCAATGCTGCAGCCGACATCAATAAAGTAAGAACCCGGGCAGCTGCACCTGCTCTTGCAGCATCAGCAATAAATATCGGCACTATACTCGATGAAAGAGCGAGGGAACTTTTTTATGAAGAACCACGCAAAACTGAGCTTACCCGCATAGCATATATTTTGGCAATGACAGGGATAGCTGCGGATAATGGAAAAACATATTCAATTGCTAACTTTTCTGATAATAATTATTTTTATGATCGCATAATGGCAAAAAACATTTTTTATCAAAGAGGAATTCGTACAAACTTTGGCGTCACTTATACAATCAGTCAATTTCATGTGCTTTGGCCGGTTCCCACGTCATCTATACAGGGAAATACTTACGGAAGAATCAATCAGAACAAAGGGTATGTTGGCTTTGAAAGAAATGTTCCGGCACTTGATAAAATACCTGAATAGTTTTGAATGTATTATTCTAATAATTGAAATTAATTGGTTTACTATATATCGAGTGAACCTTTTAAATTATAAAAAATGACTGAAAACATAAATCCTAATTCAAGAAGAACTTTTCTAAAAAATAGCGTCAGGGTAACCGCAGGTACCATTGCCTTGAGCAATATCCCATCAATTGTAAGCGCCGGTTTTCCCACTATTGTTCCTGCTTCGGTTTTTGGGAAAAATGCTCCCAGCAATAAAATCAATGTTGCACAAATTGGTTGCGGGCGCATTGCACGTACGCATGATCTTGCGGAAACATTTAAATATGATGTTGCACGAATAATGGCGGTTGCAGATGTAGATAAACTTCGGTTAATGGATGGAAAGAAACTAGTGGAAGGCTGGTATGCAAAAAAAACCGGGCAGGCTAATTATATGGATGTAAAAACATATGAAGATTATCATGAGCTGCTGGCTAATAAAGATATCGATGCAGTAATGATAAGCACACCTGACCATTGGCATGCGCAGCCTGCTATGGAAGCAGCGTTGGCAGGGAAGCATATTTATTTACAAAAACCTACTTCATTGACTATTGAAGAAGGAAGGCAAATGAGTGACGCAGTACGCAAGTCAGGAGTTACATTTCAATTGGGAAGTCAGCAACGTTCAAAAAATCCATGGCCTCAATTTAAAAAAGCTTGCGAGCTTGTAAGAAATGGACGAATAGGTAAGCTTCATACCGTACGGATTGGGCTGCCCTCAGATCCTGCTGGTGGAAGCACCACTGAAATGCCGATACCCGAAAACCTTAATTATGATATGTGGCTCGGCTCTACGCCTCATGTTTATTATACCCTCGACCGTGTGCATTCACAAACTGATTTCAATTCCCGTGGCGGATGGTTGCGTTTAGAACAATTTGGTGCAGGAATGATCACTGGATGGGGCGTGCATCACATTGATATTGCACATTGGGGCATGAATACAGAGCTTACCGGCCCCATTGAAGCCGAGGCCACTGCTGAATTTCCGAAAAATGGATTATGGAATGTACATGGAGATTATGAGGCGAAGTTGAAATATGCAAATGGCGTAGATATGTACTTAAGCAGTAAAAATCCAAATGGTATTCGTTTTGAGGGAAGTAACGGATGGATATTTGTTTCGCGGGGCAATGTGGGTGTCACTTCTTCAGACCCTACATCAGGGGCAAAAGAAAACAAGGCATTCAATGCAAGTGATCCAAAGATTTTAACTTCTGTTATTGGCCCAAATGAAACCCGGTTATATGATAGCCCTGAACAACATGGCAACTGGCTGGATTGTATTCAAAACAAAAAACAAACCATTAGCCCTGCAGAAGTAGCACACCGTTCGTGCAGTGCATGTCTGGTGGCACATGCCGCTATGAAAACAGAGGGAAAGCTGTATTGGGATCCTAAGAAAGAGGTTTTTAAAAATAATGTTGAAGCCAATAAATGGCTATCAAGGCCGCAGCGTTATCCGTATGGAACTAATTATGTTGCCAGCAAGAAAATTTGAGAAGCATGCGAATATTGAATTAAATACATTACAGCCTTTGTGATATCCGTCTGCGAAAAATAAACCGATAATTTGAATTGGGGAAAACACCATCCACTGCACCGTCGCAGCGTGTCTCCCACCTACTGTGTGAATGATTAATTGTAAGTGTCATATACTAAAAGCCCGGGAAATTAGCGAATGAAGAACTTCCTTTCAATACTTTTTTTATTTATTATCGCCGGGTGCACAACCTCTCAAAAAATGAGCACTTCCCCTAACGATGCAATTAGGCTCATTACTCTTGACCCCGGACATTTCCATGCAGCATTGGTTCAAAAAACTATGTACCCAAATGTTGACTCAGTGGTTCATGTGTATGCACCTGATGGTCCTGATCTACAGTTTCATCAGGCAAGAATAAACAGCTATAATACAAGAAGCGAGAATCCTGCAAGGTGGAAACAGCAGGTATATACCGGGAGTGATTTCATGGAAAAAATGTTACTTGAGAAAAGGGGAAATGTAGTAGTAATGTCCGGAAACAATCAAAAGAAAACGGAGTACATTTTAAAAGCTCTGGAAGCAGGCTTTCATGTATTGGCAGATAAACCTATGGCCATTAATAAGCGCAATTTTGAGCAATTGAAAACTGCTTTTGATGTAGCAGATAAAAATAAAGTGCTTCTATACGACATCATGACCGAACGTTATGAGATCACCACCATGTTGCAACGAGAGCTTTCATTCTTACCACAGATTTTTGGACAACTGGAAAAAGGCAGTCCGGATAATCCTGCTGTTACCAAAGAAAGTGTACATCATTTTTACAAATATGTTTCAGGAAGTATTTTAACACGGCCACCTTGGTTCATGGACGTAACACAGGAGGGGGAAGGCATTGTGGATGTTACCACACACCTCGTTGATCTTATTCAGTGGGAATGTTTCCCGGAACAGGTCATTGACTATAAAAAAGATTTACAATTTAACTCAGCACGGCGATGGACCACAGACATGACTGCAAGTCAATTTAGAGCAATAACTAAGTTGAATAGTTTTCCTGATTACCTGAATAAAGATGTGGTAAGTGACAGCATCCTCAAAGTATATAGCAATGGCGAGATCAATTATAAATTACGCGGCATTCATGCCAAAGTATCAGTAGTATGGGCTTACCAGGCACCGGAAGGAACAGGTGATACGCATTATTCCATTATGCGGGGAACAAGATCGAACCTGGTAATCCGGCAGGGAAAAGAACAGAATTTTAAACCAGCTTTATACATTGAGCCTGTTAGCAAAAATACTATTTCCGATGATGTTTTGAAAGGAGCATTCACATCTGTTCAAACTAAATACCCCGGTCTTGAATTAAAAAAAACGACTGCAGGATGGGAAGTGATTATTCCTGAAAAATATAGAGAAGGTCACGAAGCGCATTTTGCACGTGTAACTGAAAAGTTCTTGCAATATGTAAAACAAGGTAGCTTACCTGCATGGGAAGTGCCTAATATGATCGCAAAATATTACACTACCACCAGCGCTTTGGAACTTGCTTCCAAAACAACAGTCCCCACTTATTAATTTATGCATCACCAGAAAATAAATTCAGGATTTATATTATGTTTTGGGTTGCTGATAAATTGTTTTACACTTAATGCTCAGCGCATAGCCACCTTTGAAGTTAATGTTCAAAAAAATCAAATTGATCTCGAAATTCCGGTACATGTAAACCTCGATGCTATTACACTTTTACCGGATAGCATTTTACAATTGGTAGAAGTTACAGGAAAATCCAGGACACTGGTTGCATCGCAGATTGAGTTTGACAACCAAAGAAATTTGCACTGGATCATCCGCCCGCAGCCTGGCAATAACAAACAAAGAATTTTTGAATTGTTGAAAAGCAAGCCACTACATAATGCAGCTGAAATTAAAGCAGTTGCGGAAGATGGTTTTCTTACCATCAGCAACATCAATAAAAATTTGCTGCGCTATAATTATAAAACAGTTTATCCGCCCACAGGTGTAGATACTGTTTATAGAAGAAGTGGTTTCATCCATCCGTTATGGTCGCCACGCGGACAAGAGCTAACGCGTATCAATGCTCCGGATCATTATCACCATTGGGGGCTATGGAACCCCTGGACACATGTACTTTTTGAACAAGATACCGTAGACTTCTGGAACCTTGCAAAAAAACAAGGCACAGTTCGTTTTGCAAATTTTATTTCTACAACAAGCGGAAATGTTTTTGCTGAATATCAAGCTTTACATCAGCATGTTGTATTCAGGAAAAGCGGAGATGAAAAAGTTGCGTTGAATGAAGTGCAAACAGTACGAATCTATCAGCCAGGCAATAACCCCAATTATTACATTGCAGACATTACCATACAATTGAATTGCGCAACCGAAAGTTCCGTACTGCTGCTTGAATACCGTTATGGTGGGCTTGGACTGCGGGCTACTCAACAGTGGGATAGCGCAAACAGCAAGATCATTACATCTGAAGGTAAAGTACGAAAAGCAGCAGATGGAAGCCGGGCCAGATGGTGCATGGTACAGGGTGCAGTTGATAAAGATCATGCAGGATTGATCATGATGTCCTATCCCACAAATTATAATTATCCGGAACCATTAAGAGTATGGCCCGAAAATATGAATGACAGGGGAGATGTGTTTCTTAATTTTTCCCCAACTAAAAATATGAACTGGATAATCAGCCCGGGAAAAGACTATGTGCTCAGGTACAGATTCCTGGTTTTTAATGATGATTTTTCAAAAGAAAAAGCAGAGCGGGCATGGCAAGATTTTGCTGAACCTCCAATAATCACTATTAAGAAAAACATTAATCAATAGTTTAATCTGATATTAAATATGAACATATTCAACAAAATAATTCTTCTCATTGCCCTCATTGTATTTTCTACATCCCATTTGTATGCACAGACCAATGTCAATTGGAAAAAAATAAAAGTATTGGTCTATACAAAAAATGGAAAAGGTTATGTGCATGATAACATACCCAACGCGGTGGCTGCCATACAAAAAATGGGGAAGGAGCATGGGTTTAAAGTAGATAGCTCTGCTGATCCATCTGTTATGACGGAACAGAATTTAAAGCAGTACACGATGCTTATTTTCCCCAGTACAAACAATGATGTGTTTGATACAGATGTACAGCGCCTTGCATTCAGGCGCTATATACAAGCCGGCGGGGGCTTTGTTGGGATACATTCTGTAACGGGAACAGAGCGTAACTGGAAGTGGTTTAAGATGATGATGGGTGGCACATTTTCCTGGCATGCAAAATTTCAAAAATTTACCGTAAGGAGTATTGATCCTGCACATCCTTCTGTACAAGGGTTGCCTGAGGCATGGGAAAAAGAAGATGAATTTTATTTTGCAAAAGAGTTGTATCCCGGAACAAAAACAATTTTAGTCAACGATGCTTCTACCTTGAATACAACAGATACAACGCAAAAGAATTTGATAGTAAGGCATACAGGAACTTTTGCCGAATTATACCCTGCATGCTGGACAAATAATTTTGATGGGGGCTATACCTGGTTTACAACTTTAGGGCATCATAAAAAAGATTACACGGATCCAATTTATATTCAGCATATTCTACAGGGAATCAGATTTGTGGCAAGCCAGATCAAAAAAATTGATTTCAATAAAGCGTATGCAGATAACAGGGATACGCCGGTGAGGTTTTGAAAACCATAAGTTGCATTTAATAAACAGGAAGTGATGGAAAAAATATCGTTTCTTATTCTTATAATTTTACTAAGTCTTTCTTCTGTAGCACAGGCCATAGTCGTTAAGAAAAATGAAGACTTTTTACTCAGCTACGACGATGGAAGTCTCGTTATAAAAAAAACGAGCTATAATGAAGAGGGCACTACCAGCGTTCCTGAAAGAAACTGCAAAGTTACAGTAAAGGCAAATGATGGTAAAGTATATAGCCCCCTTTATGGTCGCATTGATTTATTAACCGGGAAATTTATTTTCACAATTAATGGGCAGGATCTTATCTGCGCTGTCCCTGTGCAACAAATTGTATTTGACAGTTGTTACACTGCGTTAAATAGCGTTGTTTTTAAAAATGGTTATCCACCTATTGATAAACAAAACGACAAAAATTTTTATCAGTTGCTGAGTGAAGGAAAAGCAACTTTGCTCAAACATTATGAACTCAAATGGCAGGATGTTATACCTTATACTTCCACCAATACAACAAGGATTTATACGCAAACTGTAAAGTATTATTTGTACTCGAATAACAGAATGGACAAACTTGGAAAAAACAATAAAAATTTAACGAGACTGTTAGCGATAACTCCAGGCTATTTGAAAAAACTTGACTTGAAAAAAGAAGATGACATGATTAAATTATTGGCTTACTATAATTCTCTTTAATGGTTATTTATATAAAAATTGTAACTCCTACCCGTGTACGGTATTAAAAATCATTTTGATCATTGTAACAGCACAAAAACCATAAATTGTATTCACTAAAAAATATTATTGTATTTATTCTATTTATGAGTTTTACATTTTTCAGTAAAGCGCAAAAATCTAATGCATGGGTGAAGCTGTTTAATGGAAAGGACCTGAGCGGTTGGAAGCAGTTAAATGGGAAAGCAAAATACGAAGCAAGGAATAATGAAATAATCGGCACTACAATTTCTAATGAGCCTAATTCTTTTCTTGCCACTGAAAAAGAATATGAAGATTTTATTCTTGAATTGGAATTACTTGTTGACCCTTCTATGAATTCAGGGATTCAATTCCGGAGCCTGAGTTATCCCGAATATAAAAATGGTCGTGTGCATGGTTACCAGGTGGAAGTTGATCCTGGAGCAAGGGCATGGAGTGGAGGCATATATGACGAAGCAAGAAGAGGCTGGTTGTACAATATGGAATTAAATCCGCAGGGAAAAAAAGCTTTTAAAAATAATCAATGGAACAAATATAGAATTGAGTGTATTGGCAATACAATGCGTGCCTGGATAAACAATATACCCACTGCTCATCTTATAGATGCCGAAACGGCTAAAGGCTTTATTGCATTGCAGGTACATAGCATCGGAAACAAAGAGCAACCCGGTAAACAAATTCGCTGGCGGAATATTCGTATTCAAACAAACAATCTTAAACCTTCACCTTACAATACAATTTTTGTGGTCAATACGGTTCCCAATTTCCTTTCACCACAGGAAAAGAAAAATGGCTATTCATTACTTTGGGATGGGAAAACAACAAATGGCTGGAGAGGCGCATACAAAGTAAAATTTCCTGAAAAAGGTTGGGACATACAGGATGGCGTACTATCCGTACAAAAATCAGCAGGTAAAGAATCTGCTCATGGAGGTGATATTGTAACACAAAAACAATTCAGCTCATTTGAATTAAAATTTGATTTTAAACTTACTGAAGGTGCCAACAGTGGTATTAAATATTTTGTTACTGAAACAGAAAATAATCAGGGTTCTGCCATTGGTCTCGAATACCAGATACTGGATGATGATAAACATCCTGATGCTAAAATGGGAGTGAATGGGAACCGGACTTTAGCTTCTTTATACGATCTTATTTCATCAGAAAAAATTCCTGCTTCAAGAAAAGAAATTGGCGGGTGGAACCAGGGAATCATCAGGGTGTTTCGGGATAAAAAAGTAGAGCATTGGTTAAACGGCTTCAAAGTGGTGGAGTATCAGCTGGGCTCTCAACAATATCTGGATCTGGTTTCAAAAAGCAAATACAAAAAATGGCCAAACTTTGGAATGGCCAAAGAAGGTAGAATTCTTTTACAGGATCATGGTGATCAGGTTTCTTTCAGAAGTATCAAAATAAGGGAATGGAAAATGTAAAGTGTTGACAGATGGCAGGCAGAGCTACTAACTACAAACAATGAAATATAAATCATTATGTCCCAGTCACGTCGTGAATTTATAAAACAGGCAGCGATTACTTCAGCAGGAGTGTATATAGGTGCAAATGCTTTCAGTGCTAAAAGCTATAACAATATTATCGGTGCCAATGAGCGGGTAAGGATAGGCGTGGTGGGTTTTTCAGATCGCTTCAGGCAATCACTTTTCCCTTCATTTCTGAACCATTATAAGGAATTAAATTTTGATATTATTGCAGTATCCGATTTATGGAAATTGCGGCGTGAAGAAGGACGAAGTTATTTAAAAGAAAAACTGGCTCACAATATAATAGCATGCAACAATAATGATGAATTATATAACCTCAAAAACCTTGATGGCGTTATCATCAGTACTCCTGATTTTCAACATGCATTGCATGCAATTGAGGCGGTTAATGCAAAATGTGATGCATATGTGGAAAAACCATTTGCAGAAACAATGGAAGACAATCGTGCAGCACTAAAAGCAATTAAAGGCTCTGACAGGGTTATCCAGATTGGTTCTCAACGAAGAAGTGGTGTTAATTATACTGCTGCTTCAGAATTTATTAAGACAGGTAAATTCGGACCAATTACTATGGTTGAATTAACCTGGAATGTGAATCAGCCGGGGCGATGGAGAAGACCGGCACTGGTAGCAACATGTAAAGAAGAAGATACGGATTGGAAAACATTTTTGATGAACCGTCCGTTCGAACCATGGGATCCACGCAAATACCTGGAATATCGTTTGTTCTGGCCATATTCATCCGGGATGCCCGGGCAGTGGATGAGCCATCAGATAGACACAGTGCATTGGTTCAGTGGTTTGCTTCATCCTAGAAGTGTAGTGGCTAATGGTGGTATATATATGTGGAAGGATGGAAGAAAAAACTGGGACACAACTACTGCAGTTTTTGATTATGGCTCTCCAAGAGATGCCGGATCGGGTTTCCAGGTTACTTTTAGTTCGCGTATGCATAATGGCGATGAAAGACCCGCAGAAATTTATTACTCAAATGGCGGAGAACTAAATCTCATCACGAATAAGGTTTCAGCAAGGGGTGGTTTGAAAGAAAATCTTGCTTCTGCTATGAATTTGAAGCCAAACCTTTTGCCGGAATTGTCATTGTCGAATACGACCGCCACAGTAGTTGCATCAGCAAATACAGGAGCTGATATGTTGACCAGTAATCATATGCGCAACTTTATGGAATGTGTACGCAACCGCAAACAAACAAATGCTCCGGTGGAAGTTGGATATGCTCATTCTGTTGCCTGTATAATGACAAATGCTGCAGTGCGTACAGGCGCTAAAGCAACTTTTGATGAAGCAAGGCAGGAAGTGATTGCTGATGGCAAGGTGTTTAAGTATTAAGGCTCTATTTCTGGTAAAGCAGCTTCTTAGACTTGTTAGGAATAGTTCTTTTTAATTTTATGATATGTTGCAATTTTTTCCTTTTTGTATCTCTTTTTTGATTATAATAAATCTGTTTTTATTTTATCCTATACAAAATAAAGAACATGAAGTTTATACTATAACCGGCAATGCGCAAGGGACAACATATCAGATTACCTATCTTCAAAATGATGAAGTAGTTGTAAAAAACCAGGTAGATAGCATTTTAAATAAAATAGATAGTTCTCTTTCTTTATACAAAACTTATTCTCTTATTAATCAATTCAATAAATCGGATAGCGGATGTGAAGTAGATGCCCATTTAATAGACGTAGTAAAAAAATCAATAGCAACATACGAAAAAACTGAAGGTGTTTTTGATATCACTATAAAACCGCTCGTGCAGGCATGGGGTTTTGGTGTGCAGGCAGTCAAATCAATACCTGATTCTTCCGAGATCCTTGCATTGAGAAAGTGTATGGGTTCAAAAATGTTGGTATTAAATAAAAATATATTGCAAAAAAGTAATTCTTGTGTACAAATTGATTGTAATGGAATTGCGCAGGGATATAGTGTGGATGTACTGTCAAATTTTCTGGAGAAAAATAATATTCAAAATTATCTTGTTGAATTAGGAGGCGAAATAAGGGTGAAAGGAAAAAACTCAAAGAATAAACAGTGGACGATAGGTATAGAAAGGCCCGCTGATGGTGCAGATTTCCTTCCTGACCAACAAAAAATTTATATCAATAAAGGAGCTGTTACTACTTCGGGGAGTTACCGGCAATGGCGCATTGAGGGATCAAAAAAACTTACTCATATAATTGATCCACGCACGGGGTTTCCAGTGGACAATGAACTGATCAGTGTAACAGTGATTGCTCACGATGCAATGAGCGCTGATGCCCTGGATAATTCTTTAATGGTAATGGGCTTGCAAAGATCATTTGATTTTTTAAGTACTATGAAAGAGGTGGAAGCTTTTTTTGTTTATTCAACAGCTGATGGCTTGATCGCTGATACAGCAACAAAAGGATTTTATAAATTTTTAAATTGATGAAACGAAGAACATTTATAAAAAATTCAGGATGGCTGGCGGGAGGCATCACTTTATCAAATTCTTTTAGAAGTTTTGGAATAATGAACGATCAAAAAAAAATAAATATTGGAATTATAGGGTGTGGTGACAGGGGCAAAGGGATCATGTCAGTTATGAACGATCTGAAGAATATCTTCAATGTAGTTGCCATTTGCGATGTGCTTGATTTTCGCTTTACAGAGGCAAAAAAAATAATGCCTGGCAGCAACCTCAGATCTTATACAGATTACCGCCAGTTGCTCGATGATAAAAATATAGATGCAGTGGTAAATGCTACTCCTCTTTATTTGCATTTTCAGATTTCTTCTGATGCTCTAAAAGCAGGAAAACATATTTACCATGAAAAAACAATGGCTTTTACAATTGAAGAAAGTCTGTCATTTATAAAGCTCGTTGAATCAAAACCAAAGCAGGTCTTTCAGGTGGGACATCAGTATCGGTCAGTGCCTCTTTATGGGAGGGTAAAAGAGATGATTGAAAAAGATTATCTGGGAAAAGTAACCCAGATTGATTGCCGGTGGGATCGTAATGCCAGCTGGAGAAGATCAGTCCCCGATCCAAAATTAGAAAGACAAATTAATTGGCGGATGTACAAAGCCTATTCCGGCGGATTGACAGCTGAATTATTATCACACCAGATTGATTTTATTAACTGGGCTTTTGATACAGCCCCTCAAACTATTTTAGGAACGGGGGGAATAGATTTCTACAAAGATGGTCGTGAAACTTTCGACAATGTACAGGTAGTGCTGCGATATAGCGAAGGAATGATTGGAAATTTTGGAGCAACCTGCAGCAATGCCCGTGAAGGATATATATTCAAGATTAAAGGGACAAAAGGCACTGTTGAATTAACAGTTAATGAAGGTTTTTATTTCCCGGAATCAAAAACAAGGAAGGAATTAGAGACTGTTGATGGTGTAACAGGTGCTACTAAAATAGAATGGACTAAGGAGGGAGGTATACCAATTTTAAAGGAAAAATCAAGGGACGGAACATGGTATGCTTTAAAAGAATTTTATGAGTGCATACAAAATAAAAAACTGCCTTCATCCAATGTTTATACTGGTGCGAAAACAGCAATCATCGTAAAATTGGCAAATGAATCCATGTACCAAAATGAAATACGTAAATGGAAGCCTGAATACAATATTGTAAAGAAATAGATCTTTTGAATAATGTTTTTAAATTTTCAATAGGTATAAAATTCCTGTATATGATTGTACTATGAAGAATAAGGTATGATGAATTACTATTTAAAAATAATATCGCTTTTTTTTATTTCACCATACATTGTATGCACAGTATCGGCACAGGAATTCATTCCTCTCTGGCCAAAAGGACAGATGCCTAATTCCAAAGGATTAGAAGTAAAGGACAGTACGGTTAATGAAAGATTATATCGTATTTCTAATCCCGGGATTTATACATTTTTCCCTTCAAAAGATGATAACATTCGTGTTGGTCAGAGAGACAAGACAGTTGGGTGATGATGAAGACAAAAGAAAAAAAGTAATGATTGGTTCATTGGAAAGCGATAATAAACCGGAGCTTATTTTTTGGAACAAATAAAAAAAATAAGAGGGGATCTCTCTAAACTTTTAAAGGATGCTCATAAAGCAGTAACGTAATTTTTAATTTAAAAAAAAGTGTTATGTCAAAAATTTTTTTAGTTGTAATGACAGTATGTTTTCTAAGCCTGATGGGGTGTAATAAAGTGGGAGAGTTGAATCAGCAAGGTTTAGCAGGTAAAGCGGCCGGGCAGGCTCAACCTTTGCAGGTAGATGAGACTTCGAGTGAAATAGTAGTTGATTGTGCAGAACAGCAGGGTAAGATGATGGAGATTGAGAAGTATAATGGAAGCTCCACCACAAGCCCGCTCCCAGGTGAGGCTTCCCGTGTATGGCTGCAGGGCTTAAGAAGCAGAACTACCAGGGCGTGGGTACAATTGGTATTTGTGTATAATAATGGTAACATCAATTATAATTACAAGTATTCAGGAAGTAATGTTGCGGTGGAAGATGCGCTTGCTTTTTATTCCACAACATCTGATTCATTGCTCATTGCCTTGAGTGGCCATCGGAATTCAGGTTCTTTCCTGATGCCAACAGGGGAAGCGTATAAAAACTTTGTTAGGGAAACAATTCTTCATTACAAAAGAAAGTTTCCAAAAATCAAATACATCCAGGTCAGCAATGAACCTGATGCTACTCCGGAAACGATGGCAACTTATTACCCGGTTTATCAGAATTACTACAGGGGATTGAATGAAGCCAATGAAATACTGAAACAGGAGAATTTACTGGTTGGACTTTCTTATGATCCTGTATTGATAAGCAACGGTGCGTTTACCAGTAATGTGCCTAATATGCTGAATTATGCAAAAACTTTCTTTACTGCTTTTGCTGCAGATACCGATCCATCCAAAAAACTTGATTTCTTTTCATTTCACAGTTATGGTGAGTCTAACCGGCCGCTGGAATTGTTAACGGCGCGTCACCGTATCGACAGTGCAATGCAATCACATGGCCTGCCCATCATCCCTGTTTTTTTATCTGAGTATGGTATGGTTGGCGGGTCTTCTTTGCCAACTGGCCTTACACTGGCGCAAACCGTAACCATGCAACCTGCAGGACAGCTTACAAAAGCGTTTTACCTGTATGATGGTGGCATAGACAGGATATTGAACTGGACCATTCATCACAGCAGTATTCAGTATAAATCCGAATTACTGGACATTCAAAATGCTTATGCCTCACCTTATGGTAATGCTCTTTTGTTATGCAAGGAACTTTCTGAACGTAAAAAAAGAGTGAGCGCCACATCAAAAGGGATTGACAATGCGGGCTTGGGAATTCACGCACTTGCTGCCGAAGGAAATAATAAAGGAGTGGCAGTGCTGGTGTGGAATTATAACTGGAGAACAGCAGTGGCAGATAAGAACATTGAAGTGCTGATAAAAAACATTCCGGAGCAGCATTTTGGTAAAAGAAAAATGCACAGCACTATGTATGTAATAGATTCGAAGAATAATAATTACTTTATTAACCCTTCACAGAATAGGTTGGCTATAACTGCAGAGCAAACCTATAACTACCAACCTTTTTTGAAGATCCCTGTAAAACTGGAAAGAAGTTCAGTGGTATTGATCCTGCTTACTCCGGAAAAAGAAAAAAATGCTCATTAATAAATACGCAAAGTGATCAGGAATAAAATTCATCGGTTCTGGTTTCTGTTTTCAATCATGTTGCTTACAGGTTTACTTGTTAAAATAAATGCATTAGCAAATGTGAAACTACCTGCTATTCTTAACGATGGCATGGTATTGCAGCAGCAATCAAAAATTGCTGTTTGGGGATGGGCTTCCGGCATTGCCTTTTGCGGAAAAGATCAAACAGTAGTTAAGTGTGGGTTGCTTTAAAATGTTCAGTAAAGAACAGAACCTTGAAGAGTGCGACGCAACAGAAGCTGAATACAGTATTGGAGTTGGATAATAAAAAAGGGGAGCATAAAAATAGTTGATTAACCGTTAAAAAAATAAAGCAGTGTATTCAGAAAACGATTTTCTTTTAGACGAAAAAGTGATTGTAGTTACTGGTGGGACAGGCGTGTTGGGTGAAGCCTTTGTGAACGGAATAGCCAAAGCAGGAGGCAAGGTGGGGATACTTGGCCGAAATGAAAAGGTTGCTGAACAAAGGGCGGCTTTCATCAATAAGAATGGAGGGTCGGCTATTGCGTTGATTGCAGATGTTACCGATGCACATCAATTATCTAAAGCCTGCGATAAAGTAATTTCCTCTTATGGAAAAATGGATGGATTGGTAAATGCAGCAGGCGGCAATATGCCAGAGGCAATGCTACAACCGGAGCAAGACATCTTTCAATTAAATATAGATGCTTTGCAAAAGGTGATGGGATTAAATCTTTTTGGATCCATTTTACCTACCCAGGTCTTTGGGCAGGCTATAAAGAATAATGGAGGAGGAAGCATTGTAAATATATCTTCTATGGCTTCTCAGCTTGCCATAACAAAAGTGCTGGGGTACAGTCTTGCTAAGTCAGCTATAGAATGTTATACAAGATGGTTTGCAGTAGAACTGGCAAAAAGATATGGAGATAAAATACGAATGAATGCCATTGCGCCTGGTTTTTTTCTAACAGAACAAAACAGAAGGCTTTTAACAACAGAGGAAGGAGGTCTTACAGAAAGAGGCCAGTTGGTGATCAATAAAACACCTTTTAACAGGTTCGGAAATCCTGAGGAGCTTGTAGGATCGTTGTTATGGTTATTGAGTGATGCATCCAAATTTGTTACGGGGAGTATTATAACAGTAGATGGAGGATTTTCAGTTTTTAGCGGCGTATAAACGGTTATTATGTATAGAATGCAGCAAACATGGCGGTGGTTTGGTCCGGATGATCCGGTAAGCTTACAGCATATAAAACAAACAGGTGCCAAGGGCATTGTCACTGCATTGCATCATGTTCCGCATGGTGAAATATGGACAAAAGAGGAGATCAATAAACGTAAAGAAGAAGTTGAAAAAGAAGGTTTTCAATGGTCAGTAGTGGAAAGTATTACAGTGCATGAAAGCATCAAGACAAGAAGCGGTAATTATAAAAATTATATTGATAAGTATAAGGAAAGTATCCGCAATGTTGCTCATTTCAATATACCTGTCATCACTTATAATTTTATGCCGGTCAATGACTGGACAAGAACGCAGCTGGATTATAAAATGGGGGATGGATCCCTGGCCCTTTATTTTAACTGGATCGATCTAGCAGTTTTTGATATTTATATTCTGGAAAGGAAAGACGCTGCACACGATTATCCTGACAATATAGTCAGGCAGGCCGAATCACGGTTTAAAAACTATAATGAAAAAGAATTAGAACAACTTTCGCATGTGATCATGTTCGGCATTCCCGGAGAGAAGAAAATGACCATACCCGAAATGCAGAAAAAGCTTAAGGTTTATGATGATATAGATCATGAAACCCTAAGAGATAATCTTTGTTCTTTTTTAGAAGAGATCAGTCCGGTTGCGGAAGAGTGTGGCGTGAAGCTGGCTATACATCCAGATGACCCACCTTACGATATTTTGGGACTTCCCAGGGTGGTTTCTACGCAAAAAGATTTTGACTATATTCTTTCCAAAGTACCTAATAGCGTTAATGGAGTATGTTTTTGCACCGGATCATTAGGAGCTTCAAAAACAAATGATTTACCCCAGATGGTAAGAAGCATGGGCGATCGTATTCACTTTATACATTTACGCAATGTTGCAAAAGATGAAGAAGGCAATTTTTATGAAGCTGATCATCTGGGCGGTGATGTAGATATGTATGCTGTGGTGAAAGAGTTATTGAGTATTCAGCAATCTGCAAAAATATCGATACCCTTCCGGCCGGATCATGGCCACCAGATGCTCGATGATTTGGATAAAGTAACTAACCCTGGATATTCAGCTATCGGCAGATTAAGAGGCCTGGCAGAATTACGCGGACTTGAAGAAGGGATCATTCGTTCAAATTTCAACAATTAAGTATGAAAAAATTTCTTGATGAGGATTTTCTTCTTCATAGCAAAACTGCTCAGCGGCTATACCATGAGTATGCTGCCCCTATGCCCATTATTGATTATCATAACCACCTTCCTCCTGATCAGATTGCGGAGGATATAAAATTTGAAAATCTGACACAGGCCTGGTTGTATGGCGATCATTATAAATGGAGGGCTATGCGTATTAATGGTGTGAAGGAAAAATATTGCACTGGCAATGCCACTGACAAAGAAAAGTTTGATCAATGGGCTGCCACAGTTCCCTATACACTTCGTAATCCTTTATACCATTGGGCGCACCTTGAATTAAAGGGTTATTTTAATATTGATAAACTATTAAGTCCTGATACGGCTACAGATATATACGAGGAATGTACCTCACTCCTTCAAACACAGGATTATTCTGTTCGTAATCTTTTACGTAGAATGAATGTAAGAATATTGTGTACTACCGATGATCCCACAGATACATTAGAACATCATCTAAATATAAAAAACGATGGATTTGAAATAAAGGTGTTGCCCGCTTTCCGTCCTGATAAAGCTATGCAGGTTGATGACTCTAAAATTTTTAATGACTATGTTGGTAAACTCGGAACAATCTCAGATACTGATATAAATAGTTATGAAGATTATTTAACTGCGTTGAAAAACCGTCATGATTTTTTTGATCAAATGGGTTGTTCGGTTTCAGATCAGGGTCTGGAGTATATATGCGCCGAAGAATATACAGATGCAGAAATTAACGGCATATTCAATAAACTCCGGTCCCGAAAAGAATTATCTTATGAAGAGATTATAAAATTCAGATCTGCTATGCTGGTTGTTTTTGCAGAATGGAACTGGGAAAAAGGTTGGGTTCAACAGTATCATCTTGGTCCATTGCGAAACAATAATAGCCGTAAAAAACTACAATTGGGTGCCGACACCGGATGGGATAGCATTGGAGATTTTCCGCAGGCGCAATCATTATCAAAATTCCTCGACAGAATGGATAAAAACGATAAGCTTGCAAAAACAATTATCTATAATCTTAATCCGGCTGATAATGAAGTAATGGCTACTATGGCTGGCAACTTCAGTGATGGTTCTATTGCCGGAAAAATTCAATGGGGCTCAGCCTGGTGGTTCATGGATCAGAAGCATGGTATGGAAAATCAGCTGAACACACTTTCCAACATGGGTCTGCTAAGCCGTTTTGTCGGCATGCTTACGGATTCGAGAAGTTTTCTTTCCTTTCCGCGTCATGAATATTTCCGCAGAATATTGTGCAATATTTTAGGAGGTGAAATAGAAAATGGTGAATTACCCGGCGATATCCCATGGGTTGGAAAGATGGTGCAGGATATATGCTTTAACAATGCCAGTAATTATTTCAACTGGAAAAATGTGGATCATCCGGTACAATTAGAAAATGCATAAAATAATAATGCAAATTTTATTTAATTAAATCAGAAAAAAAGATATGCCTAAGAAAGTAGTAACACTTGGAGAAATAATGCTGAGATTATCCACTCCTGATTTTAAAAGGTTTGTACAGAGTGATAGTTTTGACGTGACTTATGGCGGCGGTGAAGCAAATGTGGCAGCAGCTATTTGTAATTATGGACTGAATGGAGCATTTGTTACAAAGGTTCCTGATAATGCAATTGGTCAGTCAGCAATCAATCATTTGCGACGCTATGGTGTGGACACACAGTTTATTGCGAGAGGTGGTAAACGTTTAGGTATTTATTTTTTAGAAACAGGTGCTTCAATGCGGGCTTCACAGGTGATCTACGACAGGTCCGGTGCATCTATAGCCGATGTGGATGAAAGCGAATTTGATTTTGATAAAATATTCGATAAGGCAGATTGGTTTCATACAACAGGAATTACTCCTGCATTAAGCGAAAAATCTGCAGCACTTACAGAAACAGCATTGAAAGCAGCGAAATCAAAAGGCATTACCACAAGCATCGATCTCAATTACCGTAAAAAATTATGGAGCAAAGAAAAAGCAAGAGAGGTGATGACCAGGCTTTGCCAGTATGTGGATGTATGCATTGGTAATGAAGAAGATGCAGATACCACACTTGGTTTCAAAGCAGAAGGCACTGATGTTACCAAAGGTGAATTGAACCTGGAAGGATATAAAGGCGTATTCAAACAAATGAAAGAAAAATTCGGATTTAAATACATCGCCTCTTCACTAAGAGAAAGCCATAGCGCTTCTGATAATGGATGGAGTGCCCTGGTGTATGACGGCAATGAATTTTATCATTCAAGGCAATATGAAGTACGCATTGTGGACCGGGTTGGCAGTGGTGATTCATTTGCCAGCGGTTTTATTTACGGATTAGTTACAGGAATGTCATTGAAAGATGCTGCAGAATTTGGCGTAGCTGCTTCCGCATTGAAGCATACCATTCCAGGCGATCTTAATCATGCGACCTTGAATGATGTGGCTGAATTGATGAAGGGCGATGCATCTGGTCGTGTGCAGCGCTGAGGTTTTAATTGTTAAATTCAATCTGAACTCTTTGAAGTAAAGAAACATCGGTAAAAAAACGTAAACTTTTTAACCTTGATTATAGACACTATAGAAAACTCCGCGAAATATTTATCTCTACATCCTCATTTCGCCAAAGCATTTGAATTCATCAAAAGCCAAAACCTGGAAGCATTTGAAGTAGGTAAGTATCCAATCGTGGAAACAGAGGTACATGCATCGGTTTCATTAAAAGAAGGAGTGAAACAGGAAGAAGCAAAATTTGAAGCACACAATAATTTTATAGACATACAGGTGTGTCCAACCGGTTCAGAGCAACTGGGATGGAAGCCACGTAATAAATGTGTTGATATAAAAGGTGAATACAATATCGAAAAGGATGTGATTTTTTACGGCGACAAGCCGGATACTTATTTTGAATTGAATGCAGGTCAGTTTGCCATTTTTTATCCTGAGGATGTACATGCACCAATGATCGGTGAAGGATTGATAAAGAAGCTGGTAGTGAAAGTGAAGTTGTGATAAAAATGCATAAATCTTTAAATAGTATAAGGATAGAAGCAAAGCTTGGATTAGTGATTAATACAATCTATCACCTTGTATCAACAATAAAAATGATAATTAACTATGAATAAAAAAGAAGAGATATTAAAACTTATTTCTGAACAGGGAGTGTTACCCTTATATTTTTATAAAGACACTGAGGTTAGTATTGAAGTATTGAAAGCATTATACAGTGCAGGCATCAGGGCAGTGGAATATACCAACAGGGGAGAAGCAGCATTGAAGAATTTTGGAATGATGCGTGACGTTTGTAATAAAGAGCTTCAAGGTATGTATCTGGGTGTAGGTACTATCAAAAATGCAGAATCTGCGCAGGTCTTTATAGATGCCGGAGCAGATTATCTTATTAGTCCCGGGCTTGTTGAAGATGTAATAAAAATAGCTGATGCCAATAATATGCTTTTTGTTCCGGGTTGCATGACACCATCTGAAATAATCAGGGCTGAGCACTTGGGTGCTGTAATGATAAAATTATTTCCCGGAAATATTCTTGGTCCTTCTTTTTTGAGTGCTATCAAAGAATTATTTCCAAATCTTTTATTTATGCCGACTGGGGGTGTTGAATTGGATAAAGACAATCTTTCGGGTTGGTTCAAGGCAGGTGTAAGCGCGGTGGGAATGGGAAGTAAACTGATCACAAAAACAGCTTTAGAAAGCAGAGACTACGAAAGAATAAAATCAGATACGCTCAAAACCATACAACTGATCAAAGAAGTTAGGACTAATAAGTAAAACCCTCTTCTTAAAAACTAAAAACATGTCAATAACTGTAGAAACAGGAACGGGATCGAAAGACTTAACCAAATTGCCAACCGTTGGAAAATACCGGTGGACTATTTGTGCCCTATTGTTTTTCGCTACTACTGTTAACTATTTAGACAGGCAGGTTTTAAGTCTTTTGCAACCGTATCTCTCTGATCCGGCAATGTTTAACTGGAGCAATACGGATTATGCAAATATTACAGCAGTATTTCAATTTGTGTATGCGTTTTCTATGTTATTCGCAGGGCGTATTATAGATAAGCTGGGTACAAAAAAAGGATATGCCTGGGCTATCATTATATGGTCTCTTGCCGCTATAATGCATGCATGGGCTATTCCAATTGGTGAAGGCATTTCTACTTTTTTAGGATGGGCAGGTATTGCTGGTTTTTCTGTATCTGTTTTAGGTTTTATGTTTTCACGGGCTTTTTTAGCATTTGGTGAAGCGGGGAATTTTCCAGCAGCCATCAAAGCCACCGCAGAATATTTTCCAAAAAAGGAGCGGTCTTTTGCAACAGGTATTTTCAATTCAGGTACTAATGTAGGAGCCATACTTGCCCCACTTACTGTGCCCTGGATCAGGGTAAACTGGGGTTGGGAAGCAGCCTTCATTGTAATGGGTGTCATTGGATTTATTTGGTTGATAATCTGGCTCATTTTATATGAAAAACCTGAAGTACAAAAAAGACTTTCTGCTGCTGAACTGGAGTATATCAATAGCGAAGAAGAAAATGCATCACTAACCGTAGAAACTCCAAAAGAAAAAGTTTCGTGGATAAAACTTTTTAGTTACAGGCAAACATGGGCATTTACTTTCGGTAAATTTTTTACAGATGGTGTATGGTGGTTTTTTTTATTTTGGTTGCCAGCTTATTTAAAAGTACAATATGGTATAGTGGATAAAGCAGTGATGTTGCCATTGGCTTTATTATATACGATGTCAATGATAGGGAGCATCGGAGGAGGCTGGTTTCCTATGTACTTTATCAGAAAAGGTTATACAGCTTATGATGGCAGGTTGAGGGCCATGTTTGTTATAGCACTATTTCCTCTTGTAATTTTCGGGGCTCAACCGCTTGGCACTTACAGTTATTGGTTGCCTGTAATACTTATCGGGATCGGGGCAGCAGCACACCAGGCATGGTCGGCAAATATTTTCACTACTGTTTCAGATATGTTTCCTAAAAAGGCAATTGGTTCAGTTGTAGGCATAGGTGGCATGGCAGGTGGTTTGGGCGGTGTTGTCATGTCGAAGCTTGGTGGAGCGTTATTTGACCACTATAAAGCATTAGGACATATTGAAACCGGCTACACCATTATGTTTGCCATTTGTGCGGTTTCTTATTTGTTTGCCTGGATGGTTGTTAAATTGCTGGTACCGAAGTACAAACCGATTAATGACCTGTAAACTATAAGTTATGGTACCTATACTACATCTGCAAATCAATGCAGTAATAATTTTTAGGGTATGACATATTGTGATGTAAGAATTCGTTAGTCTAATAGATATCGAATAAGTATTTTACATTCAAAAGTCATCGATTGATTTTATACAGCTAAATTCAAATATTTGTTCTCCAAATCAATTACAAGAATAGTGTTTAATGCTATGTTAGCGAGCCTTGCTTCATGTGCTGATAATAGCCAAAAAGAGATGGAACATAATCAATCATCACCAGAAGAATTAAAAGTTGATATTGTTCCACCAAAAATGGTGTGGATACCTGGTGGCACTTTTCAAATGGGTACAAACGAGCCTCAATTTCCGGATGCACAGCCTCTTCATACTGTAACGTTAAGGGGATTTTTAATGGACGAGCATGAAGTGACGAATGCAGAATTTGAAAAATTTGTAAAGGCTACAAACTATAAAACTATTGCTGAAAGAAAACCAAATCCTGCGGATTATCCTGGCGTTCCTCCTGAAAGCGTAGTACCTGGATCAGGGGTGTTTAAGCCACCCTCTCATGCGGTATCATTAGACAACCCTTTGCAATGGTGGCAATATGTTGCAGGGGCAAGCTGGCATCATCCAATTGGTCCTAATTCTTCAATTGAAGGACAGGAAAATAATCCGGTTGTACATGTTAGTTATGAAGATGCAATTGCTTATGCAAACTGGGCCGGTAAAAGGCTTCCAACAGAAGCAGAATGGGAGTATGCGGCACAGGGTGGAAGAGGCATTCAAAAATTTTATTGGGGCAACGAACTGAAGCCAAACGGTAAGTGGGTAGCTAATATATACCAGGGTGATTTTCCGCATACAAATACAAAGCAAGATGGTTTTGAAGGAATTGCTTCTGTAAAATCATTTCCTCCAAATCCATATGGATTGTACGATATGGAAGGAAATGTTTGGGAATGGTGCAATGATTTTTACAGACCTGATTCTTATACGCAAAGCCCATCCAAAAATCCACAAGGCCCTAAAGACAGTTATGATCCTGATGAACCGGGTATGGTGAAAAGAGTTCAACGCGGAGGTTCATTTATTTGCAGCGATGAATATTGTGTTCGTTACAAACCTGGCAGCCGCGGTAAAGGTGAGGTGAGCAGCGGAAGCAATAATTTAGGATTCAGATGTGTAAAAGATAGTCTTGTTGAAAACAGTAAATAGAAATTAAATAACTCTTATTAAGTAATCCGATTAGGCGTATGGAAAATTAGTAGACATGCAAAAACAAACCTTCGTTTCGTTGCCCTTGCTGCTGTTGGTAATTCTGTTTTTCACCAGTTATAAAACTGATTTTTCTAAAATTGAAACATTAGACAAACAGAAATACAATG
>MWVT01000004.1_pt1 | contig 36903 bp, 31 predicted proteins | sample 1047201 | NCBI WGS metagenome assembly MWVT01 (sample SAMN06349988, study PRJNA376086) | soil metagenome | isolation source: TG5-1 sample Antarctic (ecotone) soil | place: Antarctica | collected 2015-01-13 | reverse complement strand
ATTAAAAGCATTTGTAATGCCTGTAATTATTATTATCGTAATCATATACTGTGCAAAAACAGGCAATTCAGAAATGCCAAATAAGCCATTACAATCTGATACCCGAACTCCGCTAAATGATATTAGGGTAGCAACAGCTAACTGGATGACAAGCTTATTTCTTGCAGAAATATTGTGTAGATCGTCTAAAATACCAAGTGCAAAAAGTACAACAACAGAAAAGAAAAAACTGATTGTAAAAAGATCATTGGTAAAATGAAACCAAAGCATACAAGCCACCGCCATACCGATGCATACTGCCACGCCACCCATGGTAGGTACTGGTTGTGTATGCTCTTTGCGCAGGTTGGGTACATCGTACAACTTAAAACGGGTAATTAATTTTATAAGAAAAGGCATTACAAGCATGGCCATTACAAAGGCCGTTACAAAACTTAAAGCACTAAGTTTAAACTGTCCAAACTGCAAAGAAATCTGGAGTAAGGTTCTCGTCATTCGTGATTCTTTTTATCTAAGATTAGAAATATAGAAAATAAAATTTACAGTAACCAGAAGTTTTAAAGATCCAAATCACTATTGCCCCACTAAAATTCATTTCATCCTCTGAAATTCCGTCTGCTGAAGGGTTCGGCTCCCTCTCCGCAAGGAGAGGGTTGAGGTGAGGCGATACTGGCAGGTAAAGAGTTTCGCTACTTTAGTCGGACAATAATGAATCCAATAAATTAATATCTTTCTAAGCAGTTTTGTGTTGCATCCTTTGCAACACTTAATTTTACTCCAAAACAAATCGTAATAGCCACTTCTCAAAATATATTGGTCTATCCTATTGAATACCTCAAAGGAGTTGGCCCTCAACGTGCCGATCTTTTAAAAAAAGAATTAGGCATTTTTACTTTCAACGATCTTTTGCATCATTTTCCATACCGGCATATTGATAAAACAAAAATTTTAAAGATCGCCGACCTAACCCCTGCTATTGAATTTGCTCAAGTGCAGGGGATATTAGCTTTAAAAGAAGAAATAGGAGAAAAAGCAGGAAGGAGACTGGTTGCCTATTTGAGGGATGAAACAGGAATTGTTGAACTGACCTGGTTCAAAGGCATTTCCTGGATGCAAAAAATATTGAAAGAAGGAGAACCTTATGTTGCCTTTGGTCGTGTTAGTTTTTTTATGGGTAACCGACAAATTCTTCATCCCGAAATAGAATTAAAAACGGAGATGGAGAGAGGTAAAGAGGTATTAGAACCTGTGTATTCAACAACCGAAAAATTAAAAGTAAGAGGCTTGGGTGGAAGGCAAACTGGTAAATTGGTATATGCATTATTGGGATTGCTTTCTAAAAATGATATTCCTGAAAATTTACCCCAACCAATTATAGACCGGTCAAGAATTATAGACCGGTTCACTGCTTATTTTCAGATTCATTTTCCAAAAGATCTTCATCAATATAACGAAGCCCTGCGCCGCTTAAAATTTGAAGAATTATTTATTTCGCAATTACGATTGGCCTTGGTAAGGTCCGAACGACACCGGCTTTCAAAAGGAGTTGTCTTTAAAAAGGTCGGCGATCTGTTCAATTCATTTTATAAAAAACACTTGCCTTTTGAATTGACTAGCGCACAAAAAAGAGTAGTTAAAGAGATTCGTGTAGATACCGCTTCCGGTCACCAAATGAACCGTTTGTTGCAGGGCGATGTTGGAAGTGGAAAAACTATTGTGGCCTTATTATCAATGCTTCTGGCTATTGATAATGGGTTTCAATGCTGCATGATGGCTCCAACGGAAATATTGGTGCAGCAACACTATCGCTCGGTAAACGAATTCTTAAAAGATCTCCCTGTTACAATAAAATTGCTGACGGGATCTACCAAAACTGTGGAACGTAAAAAACTTTTGCTGGCGTTAAGCGAGGGTAGCATTGATATATTAATTGGTACCCATGCCTTAATTGAGGAAGTTGTGCAATTTAAAAAACTAGGTTTGGCTATTGTAGATGAACAACACCGTTTTGGTGTAGCGCAGCGGGCACTGCTTTGGAAAAAGGCTGTTGTTCCGCCACATGTTTTGGTAATGACAGCCACACCTATTCCACGAACATTGGCCATGACAGCGTATGGCGACCTAGATTACAGTGTGATGAATGAATTGCCACCAGGAAGGAAGCCAATTGCTACGGTGCACAGGTACGATACCCAAAGAACTAAAGTGATGGATTTTATTAAAAGTGAAATTCATTTAGGAAGACAGGTATATATAATTTTTCCTTTAATTGAAGAAAGTGCAAAACTCGATTACGAAAACCTGATGCAGGGTTATAAAAATGTGAAGGCTTTTTTTCCAGAGCCTAAATATTGGATCAGTATGATTCATGGCCGGCAAACATCAGATGTTAAAGAAGCAAATATGCAACGCTTTGTAAAAGGCGATACTCAGATAATGGTGAGCACAACGGTAATTGAAGTGGGAGTTAATGTTCCCAATGCATCTGTAATGATAATTGAAAGTGCGGAAAAATTTGGTCTGTCTCAATTGCACCAGTTGCGGGGAAGAGTAGGAAGAGGTGCTGAAAAAAGTTATTGTATTTTAATGACTTCTACTAAAATTGGCGCTGATGCAAAGCAAAGGATCAGCATTATAACGTCTACGGGCAATGGTTTTGAAGTGGCAGAAAAAGATTTAGAACTTCGTGGTCCTGGCGATATAGAAGGTACTCGTCAAAGCGGTGCCCTGGCCTTGCGTTTGGCCGACTTAGTAAAAGATAAAATTATATTAGAAGCTGCCCGGGTTTTCGCCGAAGAAATAGTGGAAAAAGATTTTCAATTGGAATCGGCAGACAATTTGAGATTAAAATATTACCTCCTGTCATTGAAGGGTAAAACCCCGTGGAGTAAAATATCTTAACAATCGCTTACACAACATTTATCGTATTTATTAGTTAATTTCAAAAGACCGTTGAAAATTAAAAATTACATATTTTCTTTCCTTACCCTTCTTACCGGAATTACTCTATCCGCACAGAATTATAATACAATTGAATTTGTTGAAAATAAGGGGCAGTGGGATAAAAAAGTTCAATTTACCGGCACTGTGCCTGGTGGCGCATTCTTTATTCATGAATCTGGTTTTACAGTATTACAACACAATCCAGCTGACTGGCTTCAACTTCAAGAACAAGTTCACGGGCATGCGGAAACTGACGCGAAAACTGCAAGGAAACTAACTACGCTCCGTTCTCATGCATATAATGTACAATTTATAGGAGGTGCTACTAATCCTAAAATTGTTGCGGACAAACCCTTGCTTACTTACAATAATTATTTTATTGGAAACGATCCTTCAAAATGGGCCAGCAATTGTAAAACTTACCAGGGTATTACTATTCAGGAAGTTTATCCAAATGTAGATCTGCGCTACTACTCTAACAATGGGCAAATGAAGTACGACCTTGTTGTTAAGCCAGGAGCCGATGTTTCTAAAATTGCTTTAAAATATGATGGTGCTGATAAGCTGGAAATAAAAAATAATGAACTGGTAGTGAAAACCTCTATTGGTACAGTAAAAGAATTAGCTCCCTACACATATCAATACCATGAAAAAGGCAAGCGTTCTGTTGCCAACAAATATAAAATTGATGGAAACATTGTCAGGTTTGATGTAGGGAATTACGATAAAACAGCCACACTTACCATTGATCCGACTTTTATTTTTGCATCTTACTCCGGCAGTACTGCCAGCAACTGGGGTTTTACAGCTACTTATGGCCCCGATGGGAGCTTTTATGGGGGAGGGATAGTATTCGGCGCAGGTTTTCCAACATCTACCGGAGCGTTTCAGGAAACTTTTGGCGGAGGTGTTGGCGATGGCTACAACGGCGGAGGTTATGATATAGGGATTATTAAATTAACACCAGACGGTAGCAATAGGGTTTATGCAACTTATATTGGAGGAAAGCTTGGTAATGAGCAACCTCATAGTTTAGTCGTAGATCCACAAGGCAATTTAATTTTAGCCGGTCGCTCTAATTCAACCGATTATCCCACCACTGGTTCGGGACTTATTGGTATAGGAGGAGGTTTTGAGATTGTAGTAACAAAATTGAATTCTACAGGAGGTGCTTTAATTGGCTCAAAAAGAATTGGAGGCGCAAATGATGACGGGGTCAATATTAAGCCAAGCCATGACGGGCCTCAAACGCTGCAACAAAATTATGGCGATGCCGGTCGCAGCGAAGTGATACTTGATGGAGCCGGAAACATCTATGTCGCCTCCGCCACACAATCAGCTACTTTCCCCATACAGGGCGGTTTTCAAACCGCGTTTGGAGGAGGATTGCAGGATGGGGTGGTCCTTAAATTTCCTCCCGATGTATCGGCTTTAACCTTTAGTACTTTTTTAGGAGGAACTGGTGATGATGCAGCTTATGTACTTTCTTTGAATCCATTTAATTCAACTATTTATGTAGCGGGTGGAACCAACAGTCCTAACCTTCAAGGTACAGATGGTTCATCTTTATATGGAACAAACCAGGGAGGGGTTGATGGTTATGTTTCCATTCTTAGTAATAATGGAAGTTCTGTAATAAAAACAACTTTTCTTGGTACTTCAAGTACTGACCAGGTATATGGATTGCAGTTTGATCGTTTAGGTTTCCCATATGTAATGGGGCAAACCCGTGGCGATTGGATAGTACAAAATGCGGCATGGAGCCAACCTGGGGGCAAACAATTTATATCAAAACTTCAACCCGATCTTTCCGCTTTTGTTTATTCTACAAAATTTGGAACTAATAACCCGGTGCCCAATATTTCGCCTGTAGCCTTCCTGGTTGATCGTTGCGAGAATGTTTATGTTTCGGGTTGGGGCGGCACAGTTGCCAACGGTTATGCCTCTGCAGGCACACTGGGTTTGCCAATGGTGAATAGCTTAGGACTGGCGACACCTGATGGTAAAGATTTTTACTTTTTTGTATTGCAACGAAATGCAACTGCGCAATTGTACGGTGATATTTTTGGACAAAATGGTGGGTTACCAGATCATGTGGACGGTGGCACAAGTCGTTTTGATGCCAACGGGGTAATTTACCAGGCTATATGTGCCAATTGCAATGGAGGTCCGGGAATGTTCGCACAGGGTTCATGGTCGCCAACCAACGGCGCTTCACCCAACGGCTGTAATCTGGGGATGGTGAAAATTGCTTTGGACTTGGCTGGTACTTCTGCCGGGATTCAATCTTCCATTAATGGCGTTCCCCGCGACTCTGCAGGTTGTGTGCCATTAGCCGTAGACTTTAGAGATACATTGGTGAATGCAGTTAGTTACGAGTGGGATTTTAATGGCGATGGTGTTACCGATGGCATTACAACACGACCTGATACCTCATACACTTATAATTCTGTTGGTAGTTATAGAGTTCGTTTAATTGCTGTTGATTCTTCAACCTGTAATATCCGCGACACCTCATACATAACAATTAAGGTGGGAGACCTGGAGGCATTGCCAAGGTTTACCGCAAATAAACTACAGCCTTGCGAGGCATTGACATACCAATTTATTAATACCAGTATACCTCCTGCAGTACGTTCGTTTAATGATACGTCCTTTGTTTGGGATTTTGGTGATGGTAGCCCGAAAGTGCGGGCAGGACTTTCTCCTCAAACCCATTCTTATTCTTCACCCGGTACATATATTATTCGTTTAACCCTTACCGATACAGGTTATTGTAATGCACCCGATTTTTTGGAAATGACCATTAATGTAGCAGCATTTGTAAAAGCTAAGTTTACTGCACCTCCGGGTGGGTGTACACCACATACCGCTGTATTCGTAAATGAATCGGATGGTGGTCAACAATTCTTTTGGGACTTTGGTGACGGTAGCCCCATTTCTACTGGTCCGAATCCGCAACATACTTATTCGGTTATCTCAACTACTACATTTACTGTAAAGCTCCGTGTAATTGATTCAGCTACCTGTAATATAGTAGATTCAACATCAGCTACTATTACTGTATTTGGTCAGCCAACGGCATTGTTTACTGTTTCGCCACAACCGCCGCCAGTTAATACTCCGCTTACATTTACTAATTTGTCTTCTCCAGATGCTGTGCGTTTCAAATGGCTTTTTGGTGATGGCGATTCTTTATTAACCACCAGCAGAGAGCCCATTCAGCATGAATACAATGCTACTAATACTTACAATGCACAATTGATTGCATTCAACAACAATAATTGTCCCGACACATTTTTGTTACAGGTCAATGCAATTGTAGAGCCGGCTTTAGATGTACCTAATGCATTTACTCCTGCCAGTAACGATCAGAATAGTATTGTGTTTGCTCGTGGATATGCTATTGGTAAAATGAAATTTATTATCTGGAACCGTTGGGGGCAAAAAGTTTTTGAAACAGAAAACAGGAAAGTAGGATGGGACGGAAGATACAAAGGTTTGCTACAGCCAATGGATGTGTATGCCTACACTCTTGAAGTAGAATTTACCGATGGAACAAAAGCAAGTAAAAAAGGTGATATTACCTTGATTCGATAAAAAGCGAGGTGGAGAATGAAAAAGAGACTTTTACAAAATTTAATTACAGCCTGCAGCATTTTGCTTGTAACAAATGCGCATAGCCAGGATCTTCATTTTTCACAATTCATGAACTCGCCTTTAACTACAAACCCAGCTAACACCGGCTTTATACCAGATGGAGATTATCGCCTTGGAATTAATTACCGCGATCAATGGTCGTCTATAATGACAGTGCCTTATAAAACCATGAGTGCTTATGGCGATGTTCAATTATTGAAAGATCGTTTTGAAAATGGCTGGTTGGGCGTTGGAGGAGTTATTTTGAAAGATGTTGCCGGTAGTGGTAACCTTACATCTACCAAACTATATGGTTCTGTCGCTTACCATCAATTGCTTGGTTATTCCAGCCTCTTAAGTTTGGGATTTAATGTTGGTTATGCCAATAAACATATCAATACATCTAACTTAAAATTTCCTGACCAGTTTGATGGAAAATTTTTCGACAGTAAGCTTCCCACCAGTGTTGCTCTTACAAAGAATAATATCGGGTATATGGATATGCAGGTAGGTATGAATTATGCATATTTTCCTACAGACAAAATTTATGTAAATGCTGGTTTTTCGGCACACCATGTTAATAGGCCTAAAGAATCTTTTTTCGAAGCGGAAAACATAGATAATCGCATTCCCATGCGATTTATTGGATTCCTGAATGGAAGCTATATGGTGAACGATCAATGGATCATTAATCCAAATGCTTATGTTTCTGTGCAGGCGAAAGCTATGGAGGTTGTCGCAGGCGCTAATGCTCATTATAATTTATCCGGCGATGGCGAATCAACTTTGATCGGTGGCCTTTATTACAGGTATAAAGATGCCGTGATACCCATGCTTGGGCTGGGTTATAAAAGTTTCACCTTCTCGTTTACTTACGATGCTACCATGTCCTCGTTAAAAAATTATAACGGCAGCCGCGGTGCCTTTGAATTTGCTCTTGTAAAGCAAGGCTTGTTCGATCAATATAACGGCAACCGGCAACAATCATTTTGCCCTACGTTTAGAAATCTATAAGCGTTCATTTTACCATCCAGCTATTTTAGCCGAATTTTACGGCTGAATAATACTTTATACATGTTAGCCGCCACACACCCGCTCCCGGTTCTCCAACAATTAGATGCATTTAAAGCAATAGTAGGAGAACAATATGTGCTGATAGATGAAGAATCGCTTCATCATTATGGGCATGATGAAACCGAAGATCTTCATTTTCGTCCTGATGTGATTTTAAAACCCCGCACCGCGGAAGAAATCAGCGAAGTAATAAAAATCTGTAACCGGTATAAAATACCCGTAACTCCACGTGGAGCAGGTACCGGTTTAAGCGGCGGAGCATTACCACATTTAGGCGGTGTATTATTATCCATTGAGCGGTTAAATTCTATTATTAGTATTGATGAGCGCAACCTTCAGGTAATTACAGAAGCCGGTGTAATAACCGAAGTATTGCAAAACGAGTTAAAGGAAAAAGGATTGTTTTATCCCCCCGATCCGAGTAGCCGCGGCACCTGTTTAATTGGTGGTAATATAGCCGAAAACAGTGGCGGCCCTAAAGCGGTTAAATACGGTGTAGTAAAAGATTATGTATTAAATCTTGAAGTAGTATTGGCAACAGGTGAAATCATTTGGACGGGTGCTAATGTTTTAAAAAATGCTACCGGTTATAATCTAACTCAATTACTAGTAGGCAGCGAAGGCACTTTAGGTATTGTAACCAAAATTGTTTTAAAGTTATTGCCTCATCCTAAGCACGACCTGTTAATGCTTGTGCCATTTAAGTCTGCTGAAAATGCATGCGCTGCAGTAAGCTCCATTTTCATGGCAGGATACACGCCAAGCGCCCTGGAGTTTATGGAAAGAGATGCTTTGGAATGGGTAATGAGGTTTGTAGATAATAGTATTGTTGCTATTGAAGATGATATTAAAGCCCACCTTTTAATTGAAGTAGATGGAAATGACATGGATGTGTTGATGAAAGAAATGGAGGGCATTGGAGAAGTAGTAATGGCTTATGATTGCGGGGAAATTTTATTTGCAGATGATGCGCAGCAAAAAGCCGAATTGTGGAAGTTAAGAAGAAGGGTGGGAGAAGCGGTAAAATCTCATTCTGTTTATAAAGAAGAAGACACTGTTGTGCCACGTGCCGAATTGCCTGTTTTATTAAAAGGGGTGAAAGATATTGGTAAAAAATATGGTTTTCATTCCGTTTGTTATGGGCATGCGGGCGATGGTAATTTGCACGTCAATATTATTAAAGGCGACCTTTCGGACGAGGAATGGAACGGCTCTTTGAAGAGCGGAATAAGAGAAATTTTTGAATTAGTAAAATTCTTAGGGGGCACTATCAGCGGTGAGCATGGCATAGGATTAGTTCAAAAAGAGTATATGGACATAATTTTTAAAGAAAAGGAATTAGAACTGATGCGCCAGATAAAAAAAGTGTTTGATCCAAATGGAATTTTAAACAAGGGAAAGATTTTTGATTCAATTTAATACGTCTTTAGAAAAAATTAACCGCCTGCATACAGCATAGAGCCGATAAAATTTGTCTTGTTGTTGAACCTTGAAAAACATGAAGAAGTTAATATTACTACCATTCCTTTTACTTATTTCACTTTACCTGTTGGCACAGGCGGAAGATAAAAAACCCGAAAAGAAAAAAGGGTTTCAAAAAGAAAATTTATTTGTTGGCGGCAACTTTGGTTTAACCTTTGGAGATTATACACTTATTAATATTTCGCCCTAGGTTGGTTACAGGTTTAGTCAACTTTTTGCTGCAGGCATTGGCCTAAATGCGCAATATGTAGGTTTTAAAGAAAGAGATTTTGATGGTGATCCATATCGTAAGGTTTCGCAGAATGTCACGGGTTTAAATGTTTTTGCAAGGCTCTACCCGCTTCAGCAATTTTTTATACAGGTGCAACCTGAGGCTAATTATATTTTTGGCAAACAAATTTTTTACGGTCCGCCAAAACAGGAATATAAAGTAGATGCGATGATAGTGCCAAGCTTATTATTGGGCGGCGGAGCTGCGCTGCCTGCAGGTAAGGGAGTATTTATTATTTCTGTTTCTTATGATGTGTTGCAGCATAAAAATACTCCTTACGGTAAACGCCCAATTTATAATTTTGGATATAATTTTAGTCTGTAAACTCCAGGTGCTCCAACAATTCCTGCGGTTCATTCAACACAATAAATTTCTCAGGAAGTTCGCCGTATAAAAATCCTTCTGTAGATAATAATTCCAGGTGTTTTAATAAATGATCGTAAAAACCCGCTGAATTGAGGATAAAAATTTTTTTATCATGAATGGATAATTGATTCCACGTAAGCATTTCAAACAATTCATCAAGCGTTCCAAAACCTCCAGGCAAAATTATGGCTCCATCGCACAGCTCGTAAAGTTTGCGCTTTCGCACATGCATATCTTCCACTACTAATAGCTCGCTGATGTTTAGATGTTGGCTCTCCCATGCAATTAACACCTCCGGAATTACACCCCGGGCAATGCCGCCATTTTCCATTACACTGTCGGCTGCAACCCCCATCAGGCCATTCTTTCCTCCGCCAAAAATTAGACAAATCTTGTTAGCTGCAAGCAGCTTGCCTAACTCAGTTGCATGTTGCCCGTAAATTGAATTATTGCCTGTTTTCGATCCGCAAAAAAGAGCTAACGATTTTATCTGCATTTTTAAAATATTTTCAATAATTAGTTTTCTTATAAAGACTTTGTTATTTCTGTAAAACTCCTTCTGCTAAAGGGCTCAGCCCCTATCTAAAAGGAGAGGCGTTTGGGGTGAGGCAATTTCAATCCTCAAAAGGAAGGTAAATTTCTTTAACTTCAAAAATTACATTTGCACCTTCGCCAGTGTTCATTAAAAAATAATGCATGTCACCTGTTTTGCTATTCTCTTTTGTAATTGGGTATTTTGTCATTTTGTTGGTTGTAGCTTATTTTACTTCACGCAATTCAAATAACGAATCATTTTTTATTGGAAATAAAAGTTCTAACTGGATGCTTGTTGCATTTGGTATGATCGGCACTTCTTTGAGTGGTGTAACTTTTGTGAGCGTGCCAGGAGCAGTGGGAAAGCCCTTTGCCGGCGGATTTGAAGCTTTTTCTTACTTCCAGGTTGTGCTGGGTTATCTGATTGGGTATATAGTGATTGCTTATGTTTTGCTGCCACTTTATTACCGGCTTAATCTCACTTCTATTTACAATTATTTAAGTACCCGGTTAGGGTTTGCTTCTTATAAAACTGGCGCTTCATTTTTTATTTTATCGAGAACATTAGGTGCAACAGCACGCTTGTATTTGGTGGTTGCTATTTTGCAGGATGCTATTCTTGCTTCTTTCGGAGTTCCGTTTTGGTTAACAACACTTATTATTTTAGTAATGATATTATTGTACACTTTTGAAGGAGGCGTTAAAACAATTGTGTGGACCGATACGTTGCAAACTACCTGCATGTTGGCGGGTTTGGTTATCTGCATTATCTACATTCTTAAATCGTTGAACATAAGTTTTAGCGAAGGTTTAAGTACAATTACAGAAGCTGGCTATACAAACATATTTATCACAGATCCAAACAGCCGCCTGTTTTTTCTAAAACAAATTTTAGCCGGTGCATTCATTACTATTACAATGACCGGTATGGACCAGGAGATGATGCAGAAAAATATAAGCGTACGTACTTTAAAGGATTCGCAAAAAAATATGCTCACGTTTTCCACCATTATGGTTATCGTGAATCTATTATTTTTATTCCTCGGTGGATTACTTTATTTATTTGCTGGCACAAATGGCGTAGGGGCAACGGGTGATAAACTTTTTCCGACGGTAGCACTGGAACACATGCCTCCATTCATTTCTATTGTATTTATCATTGCTTTAATTTCTGCACTTTTTCCAAGCGCTGATGGTGCCATCACTGCATTGACATCATCTTTTAGTATTGATTTGTTGGGAATGAAAAGAAGAGAAGATTGGGACGACAAGAAGAAACAAAAAGTACGCAAAACAGTGCATCTTGTGTTTGCGGTAATATTTCTTTTGTTTGTAATGGTCTTTAAATGGGTGAACAATCCAAGTATGATCGGAGTGATTTTGAAAGTGGCAGCGTACACTTATGGACCCCTGTTGGGCTTGTTTGCTTTTGGTATGCTTACTAAACGAAGAGTTAAAGATAAGTTGGTGCCGTACATAGCTTTTGCTTCACCCCTCATTTGTTTTGTTATTGATAAGTTTCAACAAAAAATATTCGGATCTTTTGAAATAGGATTAGAATTATTGATCATAAATGGGCTTATTACTTTTATAGGACTTTACCTCGTTTCCAGCCCGCCACAAATTGACCCCAAAGTAGAAACAATATTGAAAGATGGAAATCGTTAATCCATCAGCACAGGCGTATGCAGAAAAATATACATCTGCAGAAGAAGATCTGATAAAAGAAGTGGCTGACTTTACGAATGCAAATCATCCAAAGGCACAAATGCTTAGCGGGCATTTGCAGGGAAAATTGCTGGAAATGATCAGCAGGATGATCAAGCCCGAACGAATTTTGGAAATTGGAACGTTTACCGGTTATAGTGCTTTATGCCTTGCAAAAGGCTTAGCCAAAAATGGAATTTTGCATACATTGGAAATTAGAGAAGAAGAGGCCACAACTGCAAAACACTTTTTTGACAGGTCTATAGAAAAAGAAAAAATAATTTTACATATCGGCGATGCCTTAAAAATTATAGATGAACTGGTTGAATTGTGGGATTTGGTTTTTATAGATGCCGATAAGACAAATTATATAAATTATTTTAACCGTGTTTTACCAAAACTGCGGCCGAACGGTTTTATTTTAGCGGATAATGTGCTCTTTCATGGTCAGGTTTTAGAACAGGAAGTTCGGGGTAAAAACGCGAAAGCTATACAAGCATTTAATGATTTTATTGACAAAAGAACTGATGTCGAAAAATTAATGTTGCCCCTTCGGGATGGCATTTACCTGATACGGAAATTGTAGTTTTATAAATAATCCAATGAAAAAACAAACAACACTCTTGTTGACCTGCTTCCTTTTAAGCATATCTTTTTCCTTTGCACAATCATCCCCAGTTATAAAAGAATACATAAATAAGTACAAGCTAATTGCCATTGAGGAGATGTTGCGCACCGGCGTACCGGCATCCATCACCTTAGCGCAGGGAATACACGAAACAGAAGCAGGCAGAAGCAGACTGGTGCTCAAATCAAATAATCATTTTGGTATTAAGTGTAAAGCAGAATGGAGAGGAGAATCTGTTTCTCATGACGATGATGCAAGAGGTGAATGTTTTCGAAAATATGCCGATCCTTTTGATTCTTATAAAGACCATTCCGATTTTTTAAAAACGAGAGCTCATTATTCATCGCTTTTTAAACTGGAACCCACAGACTACGAAGGTTGGGCCCATGGCTTAAAAAAAGCCGGTTATGCAACGAACCCTAAATATGCGCAAGTATTAATTAAGCTTATTCGCGATTATAATCTGCAGGACTATACTTTAATAGCACTGGGAGAAAAAGGCCCCGAAGAAAACGAAGATGCTTTTGTTACCAACAAAAGCCAGGTAGAAGAACTTACGCCTGTCCACGATCTGGAGGTAATTAAAAAAGAAAATAATTATCCGCAAGGAGTTTTTAAAATCAACAGAACCAATGTTGTCTTCATTGCAAAAGGCACTTCGTACATTGTTGTAGCTAACCAGTATGACATTCCCTTAGCCCGCCTTTTTGATTTTAACGATCTGCCTGAAAAAGAAACTGCCGAAACTGACCAACTTCTTTATCTGCAAAGAAAACGTAAGCAAGGCACAAACGAATTGCATACTGTTGTTGCCGGTGAAAGTTTATGGGACATTGCACAGGAAGAAGGTTTAAGATTACAAAGTTTATTAGAATACAATTTTTTAAAATTTGGTATGCAACCGCAGGAAGGTGAGACGTTGCACTTGCAACGCCAGGCTCCGGCGATGCCTAAATTATTTACAGCGCAAAATGCAATCAATAAAGCGATACTGGTTGAAGAAATAAAACCTTTGGAAACTTCTTATGAAGTGTACACTTTGCATACAGTGGAGCCTAAACAAACAATGTATGCCATTTCAAAAAAATACGATGTGGCGGTTGCCGATATTTTGCTGTGGAACCAGTTGCAAACCACCGAACTCAAAACCGGGCAACAATTGCGCATCAATAAAAAATACTAATGCCTTCCATTAAAGTACACGATAAGGAATTTGAAATTTATTTATCGGAGCACGATATACAGGAAAAGATAAAAGAACTTGCAAAGCAGTTAGAGAACGATTATAAAGATAAGAATCCTTTATTCATCGCTATCTTAAACGGTTCTTTCATGTTTGCTTCAGATATTTTCAAGAACCTTAATATTGATGCGGAGATATGTTTTATTAAATTGGCTTCTTACAAAGGAATGAAATCAACCGGCAATGTAATTACCGCTATTGGTTTAGACCAGGACCTTTACAACCGCCACGTAATTATTATTGAGGATATTGTTGATACAGGCAAAACCTTATATAACTTTCTTCCAAAATTGCAGCATCAGCAAACGGCATCGCTGAAAATCGTTACGTTACTTCATAAACCAGATGCCACTACCTTTCCTTTGAAAATTGATTATATAGGGTTTAGCATACCCAACAAATTTGTGGTAGGTTATGGACTTGACTACGATGGTTTGGGAAGAAATTTAAAAGAAATATATCAATTAGCACAACCTGTTTAATATCATAATCAGGTTTTTGTATATTGATGCATTGCCAATATTTTGAAACGTTCTATATATATAATCTTAGTTCTTTTCTTTTTTCACACTGCTTCTTTTAGTCAATATTATCTAAAAGGAGAAGTTAAGGACGAAGCGGGAAATGTATTGCAGAACGTGGATATTTTGCATGTCAGAAGCGGCTATCTTTTCTATACTGGCTCCTCGGGTGCATTTGGCATTACAAGTATGAATAAAATAGATACGCTTATCTTTTCGCTCGAAGGTTACCAGAAAAAAAAGCAGGTAGTAAATGCCGATAACTTTGCCAGTATAGTTTTAAAACGGGCCTTGAACGGAAAAAAAACCAGTCGTTTTAAACTCTCATCTCTTACAAAAAATTTGGACAGGGAAACACAGCAACAATGGTTTGCAGGAGATGAAACTTATGCAAGCATAATAGAAAACCAATTTGTAAGCACAGATAAATTTCCATCTACCGGGGTTACTTTAAATGTTGACCGCGCTTCTTATAGCAATATCCGCAGGTTTTTAAATGCGAAATCAATTGTGCCGCCCGATGCTGTGCGCATTGAAGAAATGTTGAATTATTTCAATATTAATTATACCGAGCCGGCAAATAAAAAAATATTTGGTATCAGTACTGCATATACCGATTGTCCTTGGAATCAAAAAAACCATTTAATGTTTGCTACGTTCAAATCACGAAAAGTAGATTTGGATAGTCTGCCTCCAGGTCATTTTGTTTTTTTAATTGATGTTTCCGGTTCAATGGATATTCCTAATCGCCTGCCATTGTTAAAAGCGGGTTTTCGTGCACTCGTAAATAATCTTCGTAAGAAAGATTCGGTTTCAATTGTAGTTTATGGCGGCGTGGTAGGTGTTATGCTCGATGTTACCAGTGGCGCTGAAAAACAAAAGATATTTAATGTAATAGATAGTTTGGAGCCGGGCGGTTCAACTCCCGGAGAATCTGGTGTGAAACTGGCTTATAGTGTTGCACGTAATCATTTTATAAAAGGTGGAAATAACCGCGTCATACTGGCTACTGATGGGGATTTTAATGTAGGCATTCGTAGTGAGGACGAATTAGAGGAAATGATTATTGAACAGCGCAATTCCGGGATTTATCTTACTTGCCTTGGCGTAGGAATGGGCGATTATAAAGATTCAAAAATTCAAACACTGGCGCAAAAAGGAAACGGGAATTTTGCATATATAGATAGCTATACAGAAGCTGAAAAAGTTTTATTAAAAGAATTTACACAAACACTTTACTCTGTTGCCGATAATGTTTATTTAAGCGTTCAGTTTAACACGGCATACGTTAAAGAATATAGACTAATAGGGTTTGATAATAAAGTTGGTGCAATAAAAGATACTGCGGCTACCGTGGAAGGAGGAGAAATTGGTTCAGGATTTTCTATGATAGTTGCCTTTGAAATAACACCGGTTACCTACAAACTAAATGATCATGAAATAATTAAACCGGTTGCATTTTCATTGCAATACAAATTACCAAACGATGCTTCTTCATATACACTGACCGAAGAACCAAAGATTTTATTCAAACCGTTTCTGCAACAGGAAAAAGCACACCAGTTTGCCTCATCCGTTATTCAATTCGGTTCGTTATTAAAAGAGTCAAAGTTTGTTAAAGAAGGCTCATGGAATCAGGTATTGGAAATAGCAAACCATTCAGCCGACGTAACCAATCCCTCACAAAAAGAGTTTTTAACGCTTGTAGAACAAGCCAAAAACCTATACGGAAAAAAAAGAAAGAAGAAGGATTATTAGGTGATAGTTAACAACTACAAATCGGTTTAATTTTTTTTGCAAACTGCAATACCTATCATCGCCTAAGCTCTCCTTCCCTTCGGGAAGGCCGGGATGGGCTTTTTATTTCAACACTTCCCTGCTGATCACCAGTTTCTGTATCTCGCTTGTTCCTTCACCAATGGTACACAACTTAGCATCGCGGTAAAACTTTTCAACGGGAAAATCTTTGGTATAACCGTACCCGCCAAAAACCTGCACTGCATCATTTGCTACACGAACAGATACTTCGCTGGCGTAATATTTAGCCATGGCAGATTCCTTTGTCATGGGCTTTTTTCTTTCTTTTAAATCGCAGGCCTGCAAGATCAATAGTTCAGCGGCCTCAATTTCTGTAGCCATATCAGCCAGTTTAAATGCAATACCCTGGAAAGAAGAAATTGGTTTATCAAATTGGTGTCGCTCTTGCGAATATTTTAAGGCTGCTTCGTATGCACCTTTTGCAATGCCTAACGAAAGTGCGGCTATGGAAATGCGGCCGCCATCTAAAATTTTCATGGATTGCCTAAAGCCGGCGCCTACTTCACCTAAACGGTTCGCATCTGGTATTACGCAATTTTCAAAGATCATTTCAGCAGTTTCGCTTGCACGCATGCCAAGCTTGTTTTCTTTTTTCCCTGCACTGAAGCCTTCTGTTCTCCGTTCCACTACAAAAGCAGTTGCATTATTTTTTGCTCTTGGTTCACCCGTACGGCAAATAACAACAGCAACATCGCCGCTCTTGCCATGAGTGATCCAATTCTTGGTTCCATTTAACACCCAGTTATCACCGTCTTTAACAGCAGTTGTTTGCATATTACCGGCATCGCTTCCTGTACTCGGCTCTGTAAGGCCCCATGCGCCAATCCATTCTGCAGTAGCAAGCTTGGGTAAGTATTTTTGTTTCTGCTCTTCACTTCCAAAACTTAAAATATGCCCTGTACATAAAGAATTATGTGCTGCCACACTTAAACCAATAGATCCACAAACTTTGGCAACTTCTTCGATCACTGCTTTGTATTCGAAATAACTAAGCCCTGCGCCGCCATATTGCTCCGGTACTAATACACCCATCATGCCAAGGGCGCCTAATTGTTTAAAAATATGCACGGGAAATTCCTGGCTTTCATCCCATTCCATTACGTGTGGCTTAATATATTGTATGGCAAAATCACGGGCAGTCTGTGCTACCTGGGTTGTTACTTCTGAGGTTTCGAAATTCATAAAGGGCAATCGTTTGAGGCGCAAAAATAGGGCAATTGGATGAAGGAAAAATGTTGGGTAAGTTAAATGATGAGGATGCAGAACAGATAAATTAGACCTTTACTATCAACCCGTCATAAGACAATTGCATTCCTTTTGGCAAACATGTATTTACGTTTCTATGCAAACCCATTTGATGAGAAATATGGGTAAAATAAGCGGTGGGAATTTTTAATTCTTTTGCTAAGGCTACTGCTTCTGGTAATGAAAAATGTGATATATGTTTTTCTTGCCGAAGAGCATTTAGCACAATGACATCACTTCCGTGTATTTTTTCTTTTTCCTCTTGGTCAATTTTATTAGCATCAGTAATGTAAGTAAAACTGCCAAACCTAAAACCATATACTAGCATATTAAGGTGCCATACCAATATGGGTATGATTGTTATATCGCCGATCACAAAAGGTTCCATGTCAATTGTATTTAACCGAATGTCGGGCACACCCGGATATTTTTTTTCAGTAAAAACATAAAAAAATTCACGCATCAACGCTTCAATGGTCATTTGGTTGGCATATACCTGCATGGGCTTACGTTGAAAAAAATTATAAGCCCTGACGTCATCCATGCCGGCTATGTGATCTTTATGCGAATGGGTAAATAAAACTGCATCCAGTTTCTTTACATTAGCCCTCAACATCTGGTAGCGAAAATCAGGAGTTGTATCTACAACAATTGTAGTTGTAGCCGATTCAACTAATATACTTGTTCGTAAACGCTTATTTTCTTTTTCAGCTGATCTGCAAACTTCACAATTACAGGCAATCATAGGTACTCCACTGCTTGTGCCGGTGCCAAGGAAAGTTATTTTAAGTGGAACGTTCACAAGTTTACTAGTTTACGAGTTTACAGCCACCAACTTTAAACTGCGAATGGTAAATCTATTTTTCTGGATCATTAGCTGCATGATAACGACCCATAATATCATCAAACACTTTCCTGCTTTCCGGGGTGAGTGTATTAGCGTCAACTTTTAATTGGGGAATAAGATCAATTAAAGTATTAATGCGCCCTTCCAACGGAAGAAACTTATTAAGCACAACAACTTTCCGGTCTTCCAGAATGCAAAACCCGCTTTGAAAAGTGCCGCGTTCATAACGAACAATATAGCCGGTTTCTGCAATGATCTTTTCTATTTTGTCAAGGGTTGTTTGTGTGTACTTCATGAAAGTCAAAAGTAAAAAGTAAAAAGCTTAACAGGTAAAAATTTTGAAGTTAGAAGTAAAACCGTGGAACAGTCTAAAGCCTTGCAACAGACCTTTCAATTCTAATTCTTAATTTTTAATTGATTTATTTACTTGTCATCTGTACTACGGGAATAATCATTTCTTCTAAACTAACACCGCCGTGCTGAAAAGTGTTTTTATAATAATTTACATAGTGATTGTAATTATTGGGGTAACATAAAAACGTATCCTCGCCTGCAAAAATATACGATGAATTAATAGTTGGTGATGGAAGCCCGCCTTCTTTTGGATCCCGCAACACCAAAACTTCTTTAGGGTTATAATTCAGGTTACGTCCATGCTTATAGCGGAGATTGGTTGTGGTTTGTTTATCACCGATTACTTTGGCCGGCGTTTTCACTCTTACACTTCCGTGATCGGTTGCCAATACTATTTTTATATTTTTATCCGCTATCTTTTTTAATGCCTGGTGCAAAGGCGAATGTTCGAACCAGGAAGTGGTAATGCTTCTATAGCTTACTTCATCGCCCGCCAATTCTTTAAGCACTTCCATTTCTGTACGTGCATGGCTAAGCATATCTACAAAATTGTAGACGATCACATTCAGATCATTCGTCAACAGGTTATGGATATTTTGCACCAGGTCAAGTCCTGCATGATTATTCAGCACTTTTGTATAAGAAGTACGCAAGTTTTCTTCACCTAAACTTTTTAACTGTGCTTTAAAAAAATCTTCTTCAGCTGTATTTTTTCCACCTTCATCTTCATCATTTTTCCAGTGCTGAGGAAATTTTTTTTCTATATCTACAGGCAGCATGCCGGAAAAAATAGCATTGCGTGCATATTGGGTAGCTGTTGGTAAAATGCTGTAAAAACTATCTTCTTCCACAATGCGGAAGCTTTCAGAAAAAATTGGTTGTATTGATTTCCATTGATCCCAACGCAGATTATCTATTAACACAAAAAAAACAGGAATGCCTTTTTCTACCTGCGGTAATACTTTTTCTCTGATTAGTGTATGTGAAAGTACTGGCTTGTTTTTTTCGTTGCCTTTTAACCAGGAAGTATAATTTTTTGAAATGAATTTAAAAAACTCTGTATTTGCTTCATTCTTTTGTGATTGAAACACTTCCTGCATTTCGGGGCTGTCACTCCGCTGCAAGCTCAGTTCCCAATACACCAGCTCTTTGTAAATGCCCATCCATTCGTTGTAATTTGGGTTGCTGTTAAGCGCCATAAACAAATTGCGAAATTGTTGTTGATAAGCTGTTGTCGTTTTCTCTGCAACCAACCGCCGGTTGTCAATAATTTTTTTCAATGAAAGCCATACCTGGTTTGGGTTTACCGGTTTTATTAAATAATCCGATATCTGGCTTCCAATTGCATCATCCATCAAATTTTCCGTTTCGTTTTTTGTGATCAATACAACCGGAATAGAGGCGTTATGTTCTTTTATTTTAGCCAAAGTTTCCAAACCAGTTATGCCGGGCATCGTTTCATCAATCAATACAACATCTACAATATTTTCTTTTATATAATCTATAGCATCAAAGCCATTCGTTAACGTATGTACTGAGTAACCTTTATTTTCTAAGAAAAGTTTTTGCGATTGCAGGCTTTCTATTTCATCATCTACCCAAAGTATTTTTGCTACATTCATAATAAGCGTTCTGATTTCTTGTGTGTGATTAAAGTGAACTAAGGTAGCTACAACCATCGAGAAACCAGAGACGACAATGTGTTCTACACTACTTTTACACGAAGTTTACCTTTTATTTATGCCATACGTTCGCAAAATTATAAATGATCCGGTTTATGGATTTATCGTAATAGATCATCCCTTGATTTTCGAGATCATTGCTCATCCTTATTACCAGCGGTTGCGGCGCATTCACCAAATGGCTTTTGCTTCTTTGGTTTATCCCGGTGCTGTTCACACACGCCTTCACCATTCATTAGGTGCTTATCATTTGATGGGTTTAGCCATAAATGAATTAAAAAATAAAGGTGTAGGTATTACGCAAGATGAAGAAATTGGGGCCAAAATAGCAATACTGTTACATGATATCGGCCACGGTCCATACTCGCACGCACTTGAAAAAAAATTAATTAAGGAAGTTTATCATGAAGAGATTTCTGAACTTATTCTTGATTTGTTGAACCAGCAATTGAACGGACAACTAAATACAGCAATCTCCATTTTTAAAGGCGATTATCATAAGCATTTTTTGCATCAATTAGTGTCGGGTCAATTAGACGTTGACCGCATGGATTACCTGACAAGAGATAGTTTTTTTACCGGTGTCTCGGAAGGTGTAGTTGGCTACGACCGTATTTTAAAAATGCTGGTGGTGCATGAAGGCGAATTGATGATTGAAGAAAAAGCGATTTTTTCAGTTGAAAAGTTTTTGGTCGCACGCAGGCTTATGTATTGGCAGGTTTACCTCCACAAAGCAGTGCTGGCAGCGGAAAAAATGTTGGTTAAAATTATTGAAAGAGCACAGGAACTAATTGCTGGTGGAATTGAATTAAATGCTGCATCTGCCACGTTGGATTTCTTTTTGAAGGAACATAAGCCTGGAACTGGTTTTATTGATCATGTTGAAAAATTTATACAACTCGATGATGCCGATGTATTATGCACTATTAAAAACTGGTGCGGGCATACTGATAAAATTTTGAGCAGGCTATGTAAAGGTTTAATAGATAGAAAATTACTGAAAGTAAAGTTCCAGGTGGAACCGTTCGATCCATTGGTTGTAGCAGATTTGAAAGGGCAAGTGGCTAAAGACTTAAATATTTCAGAAGAAGAAGCGGGGTATTTTGTATTTACCGGCGAGACGTCGAACACCACTTACAATCCGTTTGATGAACATATAAAAGTGCTGTTTAAAGATGGAACTGTAAAAGATATTTCGAAGGTGGATAATGCCCTGATCCATCATCAATTGTCAACCCCTGTTAAAAAATATTACCTTTGCCATCTTCGCCAAACGAAGCCAAAAGTTAAAAGTTATCCATTATAAAATCTGTTTGGGAAAACTGCGTTATCGGTTTACTGAAAGGATTATTATTCCTGACTTTTAAGTTTTAAATATTACCTTTTTACTTTTAGTATATGCAGTTTACAGCCGCTCAAATTTCTTTAATCATAAATGGACGCATTGAAGGCAATGCCGATGCCGCAGTCAATGGCTTTGGTAGAATTGAAGAAGCACAGGAAGGCCAACTTAGTTTTTTGGCAAACCCCAAGTACGAAGAATATTTATATACTACCAACGCCTCAATCGCTATTGTTAATGAAGATTATGAGCTGAGGCAAAAAGTAACGCCTACTCTTATCAGAGTGGCAGATGCTTACTCGGCTTTTGCACAGTTACTAAGTAAGTACCAGGAAATGGTTACTCAGAACATGAAAGGAATTCAACAGCCAAGCTTTATACATCCCACTGTAGAAATAAGCGATGATGTTTATGTAGGTGCTTTCTGCTACATTGGTCAAGGAGTGAAAATCGGAAAAAACACAAAAATTTTTCCAAATTCATTTATAGGTGATAATGCGGTAATTGGTGAGAATTGCATTCTTCATCCTGGAGTAAAAGTTTATTACGATTGCATCCTTAATAATAATGTTGTCATTCATGCCGGTACTGTAATTGGTGGTGATGGATTTGGCTTTGCTCCGCAGGCAGATGGTTCATTTAAAAAAGTGCCTCAGATTGGAAATGTAGTAATTGAAGATAATGTGGAGATCGGTGCTAATACAACCATAGACCGGGCCACCATGGGTTCCACCTGTATTAAAGCAGGAGCAAAACTGGATAACCTGATACAAATTGCACATAATGTAGAAATTGGCAACAATACTGTAATAGCTGCACAGGCGGGTGTTTCGGGCAGCACAAAAATCGGCAGTCATGTAATGATTGGCGGGCAGGCGGGTTTAGTTGGTCACATTCATATTGCTGATGGTTCTAAGATCAATGCACAAAGTGGAGTCAGTAAGTCTTTAAAAGATCCATATACAGCAGTTACTGGCTCTCCTGCGGGTGACTATACCAGCTCTTTGCGTAGCCAGGCTGTGTTTCGCAATCTTCCGGCCTTAGAAAAAAGGATTCATGAGCTAGAACTGTTGGTGAAACAGCTAATGGCCGAAAAAGCTCAGGTCTAAGTTGAAGGTTGTTAGAAGGATGAAATTTGACAGTCAACAGTTCACCTCTTCAATCAATCAACCATTAAGCCTTGCAACTTGCCCTTTTTAAATCTTTACAATTCTTTTATTGTATAATCTACCGCCAGTAGTTACATTTGCAGCCTAAGTAATTTTATTTATTCACCGCATTTAAATTTCTATTTAAGATGCCAGTTAAAATCCGACTGCAAAGACACGGGTCTAAAAAAAGACCCTTTTACTTCATTGTTGTGGCTGATGGACGCAGCCCACGCGACGGCAAATTCATTCAAAAATTAGGAACATTTAACCCTCAAACGCAACCTGCCACTATCCAACTAGATCGTCAGAAAGCATTGGAATGGTTAAGCAAAGGCGCCCAACCTACCGATACGGTTCGTAAGCTCCTTTCGCACAAAGGTGTTCTATACCTGAAGCATTTGTTGCGTGGTGTATCGTTAGGCTTGTTTGATGACGCAACGGCTATGGAAAAGTTCCAGAAATGGCATTCCGAGCATGAAGCTGAGTTTAAAAAGAAACAAGAAGAAGCCATGAGACAAAGAAGATTCCAAAGAAACCCTACTTACCAGCGCCGGGACAGAAGACCTGCCGCTCCGAGAGAAGGCTCTGAAGGATAGGTAACCGAAACCTCAAGAGATTAATCCTCCGCTTTATAGCGGGGGATTTTTTTTGTTTGACACTATCCTACCTCCACAATCAAAAACTTTAAATAATGCGTATTCTCCATGCCCCAAATTATGGGATGATCGGCTGATTGTGTCAGAAAACTTACCTGCCTTATTTTTCTCCGGGCATCTTTTGCCGCCATATCAATTATTTGTAAGAATGTTTCGGTATTTACTAGGTTGGTGCAGGAAGAAGTTACAAGAAAGCCACCGGGTTTAACCAGTTTCATACCTCTTAAATTAATTTCTTTATAGCCATTAATAGCTTTGTCAATATTTGCTCTGCTCTTGGTAAAAGCTGGCGGATCAAGCATTACAACATCATATTTTCTTTTTTCTTCTTTATCCCAATGCTTTAAAACATCAAAGGCATTAACAGCTTCAAATTTTACAATGTGCTGCAGGCCGTTTAATTCCGCATTTTTATTAGCCTGATCAACCGCGTTTTGAGAAATATCTAATCCTAAAACTGATTTTGCTCCATAGTTTGCCGCATGTATTTCAAAACTACCGGTATACGTAAATGCACCCAATACATCTGCTCCTTTTACAATATTTTTAATGGCTTTGCGGTTATCCTGCTGATCAAGAAAATAGCCTGTTTTTTGTCCATTTTCAATATCGACATAAAATTTTAAGCCATTTTCGTTTATGATGATTTTTGGATCGAAAGGGTTTGATAAAAATCCTTTTTGCTGCGGCATTCCTTCCAACTCTCGCACAGGTACATCATTTCGTTCGTAAATCCCCTTGGGAGTAAACACTGTTTCTAAAGCCTTTACAACAGCCGGTTTCCATTTATCAATGCCTAATGCAAGTGTCTGAATTACAAAATATTCATTGAACTTATCAACGATTAGTTGCGATAAACCATCAGCTTCTCCAAAAACTAACCTGCAGTTTTCAGTATAACCCAGTTTTTGCCGGTAAGCCCAGCATTTTTTTATTTTTTTTAGAAAAAATCCATCATTGATCTCAATGCCTTTCTCTCTCGTTAACAACCGCACCATTATTTGCGATTGAGCATTAAAATATCCTTTGCCGGCAAATTTTCCATCGGAATAAAAAACATCAACTACACTTCCAGGTTCCGGGTCTCCTTCCACTTTTTCTACCTCGTTCGCATAAATCCACGGATGCCCTGTAAATATTCTTGAAGCTATATTCCGTTTTAAATGAACTTTAATCATAGTGGTGCAAGTTACAGGGGAGATGCTAAATCAAACTCCAATAATGGATTGGGTGCCAATCCTGTCATTCATTGTTTTTAGTAACTCGCTTTACAAAAGACAATTTGTCTATAAAACCCCCTTGGCAGTATTCTTGACAACCCTACCTTTGCCAACAATTTTTTAATCCCATGAAGAAAAAGGATATGAAAGAAAACGCGGTGAACCCTGAAACTGAAGAAAGAACAGAATTAGACATAAATACCGATGAAAATATTGCAGGTGAGCAATACCTGAACAACCCGCTTGAAGAAGATAACGAGGTAGAAAAGCTAAGAACCCAGGTTGCGGAACTTAACGATAAATACCTGCGCCAGGCGGCTGAATTCGATAATTTCAAACGTCGTAATGCTAAAGAACGAATAGAATTAATTCAAACAGCGGGAAGGGAAGTAATTACCGATATGCTGGATGTTTTGGATGACAGCGAACGGGCACAGCAACAAATGGAAAAAACCGATGATGTAGACCAGATCAGGCAAGGTGTGCAACTGGTATTTACAAAATTGCGCAATACCCTTTTTTCCAAAGGGCTTAAGCCAATGGATGCAAAGGGAACAGAATTTAATGCCGACGTTCACGAAGCCATCACCGAAATTGAAGCCGGGGAAGAAATGCAGGGTAAAGTGGTTGATGAAGTGATAAAAGGATATTACCTGAATGAAAAGATCATAAGGTTTGCGAAAGTTGTGGTAGGTAAATGAGAGCCAGGCCACTTTTTTCTTTAAAAAGATTTTTTAATAAAGGCAATCATTAGGTTACCGGCAATAGAATAAAAATTAAGCTTTGGTTGCCACGCTCGTTTCAACGTTCTTATTTTTATTGAGCATCCGGGCAGTTTACCCTGAGTTCGGCGAAGGGTCGCACTCTTGGACAGCATCAATAATTGAACATTGCTGAATAGATATTCAACAATTGAACGGAGCGTCGCAACAAAAGTTTCATAATAGCACAAAAGCTGACTTAATAAAAACCATGGCATAACTATGGCCGCAGATACAATGGCAAAAAGAGATTATTACGAAATTCTGGGAGTTAGCAAGGGCGCTTCTGCAGATGAGATTAAAAAATCGTATCGCAAGGTGGCTATGCAATACCACCCCGACCGTAACCCTGGCGACAAACCAGCCGAGGAAAAATTTAAAGAAGCGGCAGAAGCTTACGAAATATTAAGCGACCAGGATAAGCGGGCTCAATATGACCGTTTTGGACATGCAGGTGTTAGTGGTGCAGGACGTGGTCACCAGGGCGGCCCCAACATGGAAGATATATTTAGCCAGTTTGGTGACATATTTGGAGAGGATGCGTTCGGATCTTTTTTTGGTGGTCAACGCGGGGGCGGCGGACAACGCAGAGGTCGGGGTACGAGAGGCAGCAACTTGCGCATTAAACTAAAATTGAATTTTGAAGAGATTGCCAGGGGTGTTACCAAAAACATTAAAGTAAAAAAATACGTTGGCTGTAATACCTGTGGCGGCAGCGGAGCAAAAGATAAAAACAGCATTCAAAATTGCGGCACCTGCGGGGGCAATGGACAAGTACGTAAAATAACCAGCACTTTTTTGGGACAAATGCAAACGGTTACCACCTGCCCTACCTGCGGTGGCGAAGGAAGCACCATTACCAATAAGTGCGGCAATTGCAAAGGCGAAGGAAGAGTATATGGCGAAGAGACAGTGAATATTGATATTCCGGCAGGCGTACAGGAAGGGATGCAATTGAATATAAGTGGGCGGGGCAATGCCGGTGAACGTGGGGGACCTTCGGGAGACCTTGTTATTCTGATTGAAGAAGAGCAGCACAAAGAACTTGTGCGTGAAGGATTGAACGTGGCTTATGAGTTGCACATTTCTTTTCCTGAAGCATCGTTTGGTACTTCGGTAGAAGTGCCGACCATTGATGGGCGAGCTAAAATTAAAATTCCTGCAGGTACCCAAAGCGGCAAAGTGTTTCGCTTGAAAGGGAAAGGTTTTCCGGCTGTAAATAGTTATGAAAAAGGCGATCAGTTAGTACAGGTAAACATTTGGACTCCACAAAACTTAAGCTCTGAAGAACGTACTGTTTTAGAAAAGTTAAATCACTCACCAAACTTTAAACCAGCTCCTGAAAAAAATCAAAAATCGTTTTTCGATAAAATGCGGGAGATGTTTAGTTAGTGGGCTTTTTACCACATAGGCAGATAGGAACATAGATAAGCTTGCTGAACATATGTTCATTCCCTAAAATTTTTGAATTCAGCATTAAAATTTACTGCTACTAAAAAGAAAACACTGACCTAAGTTCCCCCACCGGGGGACAGGGGGCTGGCCCTTTATCTCACTTCCTGCATTTGCACTAACTTATAATAGTACCCCTGTTTTTGCAATAACTCATCATGGGTGCCGCGTTCCACAATTTCTCCTTTTTGCAGTACAATAATTTCATTGGCATGGCGGATTGTAGAAAGCCGGTGCGCAATAACAATGGAAGTTCTGTTCTGCATCATGTTGTTAATAGCGTCCTGCACCAGGCGCTCACTTTCGGTATCTAAAGAAGATGTGGCTTCATCCAGGATTAAGATTGGCGGGTTTTTAATTACTGCTCTTGCAATGGTTAAGCGCTGGCGTTCTCCGCCACTTAATTTTGTTCCCCTGTCGCCAATGTTGGTATTGTAACTATGTTCTTTTCTGCTAATAAACTGGTGCGCATTGGCAACTGTAGCCGCATCTTCTATTTCGGAAGAAACCGCATTTTGTTTTCCGATTAAAATATTATTGGCAATGGTATCATTAAACAAAATCGGTTCCTGGGTTACAATGCTGATCTGTTCTCTAACCGACTTTAATGAGTACTCTTTGATGTTGATGCCATCAATTAATAACTCCCCTTCAGTTACATCATGAAACCGGGGAATAAGATCGGCTAAAGTAGATTTACCTGCACCAGACGAGCCAACAAGCGCAACAGTTTTGCCTTTTACTATTTTTAGATTAATACCTCTTAACACAACCACCCCCTCATACGAAAACGAAACATTCCGCAACTCAATACTGTTAGTAAATAATTCTAATTTTTTACCGTTTACATTATCATCAACTGTATTTGGTGTTTGTAAAACCTGTTCAATACGCCCAATTGCAGCGGTACCTTTTTGCATATTGCTGAAAGAATTAGATAAGGCTTTCGCGGGGTTAATAATATTATAGAACAAAGCCAGGTAACCAATAAAGGCAGAGGCTTCTAAAGCAATTCCACCACTTAGTACCAGCCTTCCGCCAAAATATAAAATGCCGGAAAATAACACCACACCCATAAATTCGGACATTGGCGAAGCGAGGTCTCTTTTATAACCAATGCGATTTTTTGCTGTTAATAATTGTTGGTTAATTGTAAAGAACCGATTGCGTAATAGAGGTTCAACATTAAAAGCTTTTATCACCCGCAAACCGGTCAATGTTTCATCCAATACCGAAACTGCTTCCGATTGTTTTTGAGCTACTTCTATGGATTGTTTTTTTAGAGAACGTGTAATGCGACCAATAATAAAACCTACTACAGGAATAAAGAAAAGAAGAAAACCAGTCAATTGAGGACTGATTAAAAACAAAACTGTAAAGTTGAAGATGATCATTAACGGATCCCTGATCCAACCTTCCAAAGCACTTACAACAGAGCTTTCAACTTCACTAACATCATTAGTGATGCGGCTGATCAGATCGCCTTTTTTTTGTTCTGTAAAATAACCAATAGGCAAGTGCAGTATTTTGTTATAGAGTTCTGTGCGAAGCTGGTTTACTACTTTATTTTTTAAAGGATTTAAAATATAATTAGCAAAAACGAGAAAAAGATTTTTTAAGAATATAGATGAAATGATGATGATGCACACTACGCCTAAAGCCTCAACCTTATTATTGGTATTAACCATTGCTTTTAACAAACCTTCCAGGGTGCCAACCACCGGGTTTGTAGATTTTGGGGTTAGTGAGGCATCCTTAAAAATAAGGTCCAAAAAAGGCATCAGCATGCCTAAAGAAATGATGGAAAACAGAATTGAAAACAGAATGAAACAGCAATACCAGAATGCTTCTCCTTTATATTGTGCTATATATTTAAAGATGCGGGAATATCGCTTCATGTAATGGCGGCGCTTAAAAGGCGCAAAGTAACTAATTTTACAGGCAACAAAAGGTACGGATATGGAGGAAGGAAAACGTCAGAAACAAATAGCCGGCTTATTACAAGAGGAGATCACCGGGATTTTTCAGCGGCTGGGAATGAATATGATGGATGGAGGAATGATCTCTGTTACCTCTGTGAAAATAACTCCCGACTTGCTCGAGTGCAGAATATATCTAAGCCTTTTCCAGGTGAACGATGTAAAAGCAACCATGAAAAAAATTGAAGACCGCTCCTGGGAAATTAAAAAAGAATTAGCCACAAGAGTAAAACACCAATTGCGTCGCATACCGGAAATCAGGTTTTTTCATGATGACGCACTGGATCATGTATTTAAGATGGAGGAATTATTGAAAGGACTTCAAAGCAATGCGGAAACCGATCCTGATGCGAAATAGTTTAGTTCAAAAGTTCACATGTTCACAAGTTGGACAGTTGTTTGTGCACTGTAACCAAACTCGTGAACTCGTAAACCCGTGACTCGTAAAACTCATAAACTTGTGAACTTACTCTTCGCCTGGCGTTACTTTAAAGCAAAAAAATCTACTAATGCCATTAACATTATCGCATGGATTTCGGTTTTGGCGATAGTAGTAGGTACGGCTTCGCTTATTTTGGTGCTCAGTGTATTTAATGGTTTTGAAGGGTTGGTAAAATCCCTATATTCTTCTTTTTATCCTGATATGAAAATATCCGCAGTCAGCGGAAAACAGATCACACTAAACGAAGCGCAATTGCAACAACTGCGTTCGGTGAATGGCGTAAATTCAGTTTCATTGGTTGTAGAGGAAAAGATAATGCTATTGAATGGCGATTACAAAGTGAATGCTTATATAAAGGGCGTTGATGAAAATTATACTACTGTTTCGGATGTTGCAAACTATATAGTTAAAGGAAAGTTCGATTTGGGAGACTCGCTTAATCCTAAATTAGTATTAGGTGCCGGCATTGAAAACGCCGTTGGTGTTCAGAGCGACCGTAGCTTATCACCTTTACTAATTTACAGTGGTCGTAAGGGCGACATTGACCTGCAAAACCCATTGAATAATGTAAATAGTGTTGAAGCCAACACTTCGGGAGCATTCATAATACAACAAGACTTTGATAATAAATATGTACTTACTAACCTGGCTTTTGTAAAACAGATGCTGGAAATGGAAGAGCATGCTTATAGCGCCGCGGAAATTAAAATTAGTTCTGATGCTGATGCGGAAGAAGTACAAGAAAAGATCCAAAACAACTTAGGCAATGCCTACTTGGTGCAAGATCGTTATGAACAGAACCGAAGTTTGTATGCTGTTATGCGGGCAGAGAAGTGGGTGATTTATGCAATACTTTCACTTATTTTAGTTGTAGCAGCTTTTAATATGATAGGCGCATTAACCATGCTGGTGCTGGAAAAGAAAGGAGATATTAGTGTGTTACATGCGCTGGGCGGAAGCAGGAACCTGATTCAGAAAATATTTTTAAGCGAAGGTTTATTGTTGGCTTTTATTGGTGGTGGCGTAGGCATGTTGCTTGCCTTAGGATTAGCCCTCGCTCAAATTAATTTTAAATTAATTCCACTGCAGGGAGGCTCTTTCCTAATTGATTACTTCCCTGTTGTATTAAACCCTTACGATTTTTTACTGGTGGGTGTAACTGTAATGGTAATTGCAGTAATTGCTTCGTGGATACCCGCACGCAAGGCGGCTCAGCAGCAATTTGCATTACGAGAAGAATAGTTGAGTTAGAAGTTGGATTTATGTGGAATAATTTATAAACAACCGAACAACTCGGGTCCGATACTTTTTTAAAAATCACAAATAAACTCCTCTTCAATCAATTTATTTCCTGCTGTAATTTGGAGCTTCCCTTGTTATTTCCACGTCGTGTGCATGACTTTCACGCATGCCGGCGTTTGTTATTTTTACGAAGCTTGCCTGTTGCAAATCTGCTATGGTTGTGGCTCCGCAATAACCCATGCCTGCACGCAAGCCACCAACAAACTGGTACACAATCTCACGTAAATAACCTTTATATGCAACCCGCCCCTCAATGCCTTCAGGAACATATTTTTTTGCATCGGCTTCCGCATCCTGAAAATACCGGTCGCTGCTGCCAACAGACATTGCACCTAATGAACCCATGCCGCGGTATTCTTTAAACTTGCGTCCTTCGTAAATAATAGTTTCTCCAGGACTTTCTTCCGTACCTGCAAAAATGCTCCCGATCATTACACAATCGGCACCTGATGCAAGTGCTTTTACCATGTCGCCGGTGTAACGGATTCCCCCGTCAGCTATTATTGGAATTCCTTTTTTGTGCAAAACAGAACTCGCTTGCATTATTGCAGTGAGTTGTGGTACACCTGCACCTGCAACAATTCGGGTGGTGCATATGGAACCTGGACCAATTCCAACTTTCACGGCATCGGCACCTGCATCTGCCAATGCTTCGGCACCTGCAGCCGTTGCAATGTTTCCTGCAATTACATTCAGATTTTTAAAGTTCTTTTTTACTCCTTTTAAAGATTCTATAATGCCTGCTGAATGGCCATGCGCACTGTCAAGACAAACAAGATCAACACCCACACTTTGTAATGCAGCAACCCGGTCTAAAATTTCTTTTGTAACACCTATTGCAGCTCCAACCAGTAAGCGACCGCGGGTATCTTTTACCGCCTCGGGGTAGCTGGTTAATTTTAAAATATCTCTATAGGTAATTAAGCCAATTAGTTTGCCGGAGCTATCAACAACCGGAAGTTTTTCGATTTTTGTTTGTCGTAAGATTAATTCCGCTTTTTTTAAGTCGGTTCCCTCGGGTGCAGTGATAAGATTTTCTTTGGTCATCACATCACTTACTTTTTGATTCATGTTTTCTTCAAACCTCAGATCACGATTAGTAAGTATGCCGGCAAGTTTGCCACTACCATCCACAATAGGAATTCCACCAATTTTATTTTCCCGCATTAATTTTAATGCGTCACCAATAGTAGCATTCACGGTTAATGTAATGGGGTCAACGATCATCCCACTTTCACTGCGTTTTACTTTTCGCACCTGGTCGGCCTGTTTTTCTATCGTCATGTTTTTATGCAGGATGCCGATACCGCCTTCGCGGGCTAAGGCAATAGCCATAGCAGCTTCTGTAACAGTGTCCATTGCCGCTGAAAGCATGGGAATATTAAGCGAAATGTCTTTGGTCAGTTTGCTTTTGATTGATACATCGCGGGGTAATACATTTGAGAAAGCGGGAACCAGCAATACATCGTCGAACGTTAAACCTTCAATGAAATTTTTGGTAGAAGTGGAATTGTTTGCAGCCATGTGCAAAGATAAGGGGATGAAGGAAAATGAAAAATCTCAGATTTTTGGCTTTATTCATTATTAGCTTGGGGGTAATTAATATTAATGATGATGACTTTTATTCTATAACAGCTTATACAGCTTCCCCGGCATACTACCCACAACATTTTGTAATTCTAAACTTAATATAGCTGCTGCAACAGCACTGCTGCTTAATCCGCTTGCGATATTTATTTCATCTATGTGCATCATTTCTTTTTTTTGAAGCAATTGCACCATTTGTTTTTCGTCAGGTGTTAATTCAATAAATAACTCTCTTTGATTTTTACTTTTGATTTTTCTTTCTTTCCATCCCATCACTTCCAGCAATTCATCGGCATCGGTTAATAAAATTGCTTTATTGTTTTTTATCAGGTGATTGCAGCCGCTGCTGTTTTTATCCATTGTTCTGCCTGGTACAGCAAAAACATCACGGTTGTACGCATCGGCAAGTTTGCCGGTAATCATGCTGCCACCTTTAATATTTGTTTCTATAATTACGGTAGCATCACACAAGCCCGCAACCAGCCTGTTGCGTAATGGAAAATTATGTTTATCTGGTTTTGTTTTGCTGAAAAATTCAGTGAGTATTCCACCGTTCTGTTTTAGTATTTCTTTTGCCAGACCGGCATGCTCCGAAGGATAGATGGTGTCTAATCCATGGCCGACAACACCCACAGTAAGTAAATTGTTTTTTAATGCGGCTTTATGCGCATAAGCATCAATACCAAAAGCCAAACCACTTACAATTAAAATATTTTGTTCTGATAAATCTTTTACCAGTTTTTCAGTAAAAGCTTTACCATAATCTGTATTGCTACGGGTGCCTACAATAGCTACAATTTTCGATGTATTTAAATCAGCAGCGCCTTTATAAAATAAAAGAGTAGGAGAGTCGTAACAATTCAACAAACGTTGAGGGTAATCTTTATCTGTTAAGAATAATGATCTGATCTTGTATTTAGTAACAAACTCAATTTCTTTTTCTGCGGTTTCAAAATCCTTGAAATCTTTTATTGACTTTGCTCTCACTCCGCCAATGCCTTCTATTTTTTCAAGATCATTTCTCCGTGTTTTGAAAACCGATTGTGCATCACCGCAATGTTGAATTAAAATTTTGGCATGTACATCGCCAATGTTTGGTACAAGGGTTAATGCAAGTTGATGAAGAAGATTTTGATCCACGAACAATTAAAATTTAGGTATTTCTAGTTGCTTACAAATCAAATTGCATAAGTTATTATCTAATTTTGGATGCCTGGGTAATGTTGTTTTCTTTTGTAACGGCGTTTTGATAAATATCATGTTTAGAACCATGTCTATGTAAGAAACAATTATTGATTGCGAGGTGTTGAATAAATTCATTTCTTTTTACAGACATCAGGCAATCATTAAATCTTCCTCCAATACAACGTTTTCTAATGTTGTTTCCTGTTGCATGTCTTCGAGGTATAGTTGAAGTGCATCAATTATATTCTCTTTCGCTTCTTCAATAGTAGCGCCTTGAGATACTACGGCAGGAATTTCTTTTATTGAACTGACGTACAATTCACTTCCTTTAGAAACTACTATCGTCAATTTCATAATCTCAAATTTAATCACTTACTGATAACTTTCAACTCAGTTCTCCGGTTCTGTGCACGGCCTTCTTCGGTATTGTTATCGTTTAATGGTTTGGTAGCGCCAAAACCTTTTGGTGTTAACCTGTTGGCTGCAATGCCTTTGCTAGTTAAATAACTTACTACGGATTTAGCACGGTTCTCCGATAATTTCAGATTATCTGCAGGTTTGCCAATTTTGTCCGTATGTCCTTCAATCTGAATTTTTACAGAAAGATTTTCATTTAATAATTGAACTAACCGGTCTAATTCAACCTTAGATTCTTCTTTCAATTCATATTCATTAAAATCAAAAAAAATATTTTTTAGCACTACAATAGCATTCGCTTCAATAGGTTGCAAGGGAATATTATTTTGATAAACCGAATCCGGTGTTTTGCCTTTTAAAGAATAGTTATCGGAAAAAAACAAATACCCACGACGGTTTACGTTGAATGCATAGTCCTTGCCAACCGGTAATGTTATCAAATAATTTCCACTTTCATCCGTTTGTACTTTCGAAATAATTTCACCTGTTGCAAGATCAATTAATTCTACCGCTGATGGCAAGCCGGCAGTAGTTTTTTTATCGAACACTTTTCCTTTTACCCATAATGTTTTATTAGGACGAATGCCTTCGCGTAATTCAAAACTGTAAATATCTAACCCACCTCGGCTGTCGCTTCGGTCGCTTGAATAATAAGCCGTCTTTGCATCTGCAGCAATAAATAAAGTGCCTTCATGATGAATAGTATTAATTGGGTAACCTAAGTTTTCGGGCTGGGTCCATTTACCTTTACCATTTTTTCGTGTAAGAAAAAGATCTTCTTCCCCATACCCGGGAAGTGTATTTGAGGTAAAATATAAAGTCTGATTATCGGCATGAATAAACGGGCTTGATTCATCCCCAACTGTATTAATATCCGATCCTAAATTTTCGGCCTTGCTCCATTTGCCATTTGTACCTAAGTGCGCAACATATATATCGCTTCCACCTAAACCACCCGGGCGGCGGCTGGCAAAGTACAGGCTTCGTTTATCGGGCGACAAACTTGGCTGCGAATCCCAATGTTCTGTATTGATCTGGGTTCCTAAATTAATTGCTTCGCTCCAACCTTCGGTTGTTAAATAAGAAATATAAAGATCGCAACCTCCAAAACCATCTTGCCGGTTGCAGCCTGTAAACACAAGCCAGTTGGCATCTTGGGAAATATTTTGCGCTCCTTCATTTTGTGCGGTGTTAATATTGCCGGGTAGTGGGTTTGATGCACTCCAGGAACCTGACTGCTTTATGCTGCCAAAAAAGTCTTCGTTGAAATTGTTCAGCCTTCTTGTAAAAATTATTTTATCACTTTCTATGGGGATGGTAGGAAAATATTCTGACTCTTTCGAGTTGATCGCATCTCCTAAATTTTGCGGAGCAAAAACATAATTTTTATCGGGATTATTTTTTTCAAAATCCAGCGCAAACTGATAGGTACGTTTTCTGTATTCCGCAGCTTTTCTTGCATTGGGGCCTAAATTTGTTTTGGCAAGAAGGGCAGTAATTACTTCAAATGATCTCTGAAATTGACCAAGACCGGCCAGATTAATTGTATAAGGTAATTTATATTCCGATGTATAATTAGAGTCAAGCGCAAACGCTTTTTCATAAGTCGAAATGCTTTGCCGGTGATCTTTAATCTGTCCATAAATACCTGCTAACGATAAATAGGCATCTATGTATTTACCATCCCGTTGAATTGCTTCCTGCAAAGATTCAATCGCATCTTTATATTTCCCGTCCTGCGCTTTTTCTAATGCTTTGTTGTACGATTCAATTGCTTTTTTATTGATTTTAGAAACATCATATTGTGCTTGTGAAAATTTAAAAATAAAAAGCATTGAAAATAAAAAAATCAATCTCGGGTTCTTCATCGGATGAAGTTAAAAAACAATTAGTTCTGCTAATAATCAGCAATGCATATTTTAACTTTTGATGCTATCACAGAGGAGCTCCTCACTAAGGAACATTAATGTATTTATGGATTTGAAGAGATAACTGCCATTGTGGATTTGACTTGATGTATTCAATAATAAAAGGGGTTATTAGTAAGGCTTTATCCCATTCGGGTTGCAGGTATAATTTACAATTGGCCGGAACAAGTGCGGCATGTTTTTCCGCCCAGTCAAAGTCCGATTTATTAAAAACAATAACTTTCAATTCGTTGGCAAAGGCAAGCACTTCAAGCAAAGGTGCTTTAAATTTTTTTGGCGAAACTGTGATCCAATCCCATGTTCCTGTTAGTGGTGAACTGCCTGATGTTTCAATATGTGTTTTAAGTCCAGCTTTTTTTAGTTGTTCAGTTAGCTCTGTGAGATTGTGCAACAACGGCTCTCCGCCTGTTATAACCACTATGCGTGCAGGAGTATTTATTACATTTGATATTAAGTCTTCAATATTATGTTGCGGATGTTTTGTTTCATCCCAACTGTCTTTAACATCGCACCAAATACAACCTACATCGCAGCCTGCAAGCCGTATGAAATACGCAGCTTTGCCCTGGTGCATTCCTTCGCCTTGCAATGTGTAAAAATGTTCCATCACAGGCAACGAAGTAATAGTTTGTGTTTGCACGTCTTCCATAATAAATTCTACATGCTCCATTTAATCATAGTTTTTCATTGCGCAAGCCTTAAAAGTGTTTTTCATTAAAGCAGCAATGGTCATTGGACCAACACCGCCAGGTACCGGAGTTATGAAAGAACATTTAGGAGCTACATTTTCAAAGTCTACATCTCCCCTTATTTTATAACCTGATTTTTTACTTGTATCGGGTATGCGGGTAATGCCCACGTCAATTACGACTGCGTCCTCCTTAACCATATCCTCTTTTAAAAAATCAGGCCTGCCTAATGCGGCAATAATAATATCCGCCGTGGTACAAATTTCTTTCAAATTGGTTGTTTGCGAGTGGCAAATAGTAACGGTACAATTCCCGGGATTACCCGATCCGCTTAAAAGAATGCTCATTGGTCGTCCTACTATATTGCTTCTGCCAATAACCACCGCGTGCTTACCTTTTGTTTGAATTTTATAGTGTTCTAACAACAACAAAATCCCA
>MWVT01000003.1_pt1 | contig 37568 bp, 33 predicted proteins | sample 1047201 | NCBI WGS metagenome assembly MWVT01 (sample SAMN06349988, study PRJNA376086) | soil metagenome | isolation source: TG5-1 sample Antarctic (ecotone) soil | place: Antarctica | collected 2015-01-13 | reverse complement strand
AAATAGGGTATTTTACAATTGCAAATGACATTCGTTTGAAACTAATAAATAGAAGATGGAAAAGAATAATCCTGAAATAGAAGAAGCTGATAAGCCCGAAACTACCAGTGCTTCCACCGATCAGCCAACGATACAAATAATAGTGCGGGGAAAAGTACAGGGCGTATTTTACAGGATGGATGCCGCCGATAAAGCTATTGAACTAAACCTGAAAGGTTGGGTAAGAAACAACAAGGACGGAACTGTAGAGCTGTTAATATCTGCCGGTGAAGCGGAATTAGAAAAATTTATTGAATGGGCTAAAGTAGGCCCACCTGGGGCGATTGTAGAAGAAGTAGTGGTGACTCCAAAAGGGGATTTGGAACTGGATAATTTTACGATTCTTCGTTAGCCGGCTTCTCCATCGGTGATCTCGCTGCCCACACTATCACTGCTGTTTTCTTCACGCTCAAAAGAAGTGTTCTTAATATTTTCATTAGCCCTGGGGTTGGGGTTTTGAGCCATTTTGTTATCTGTTGGCTGATCGGTGGAAGCACTGGTAGTTTCGGGCTTATCAGCTTCTTCTATTTCAGGATTATTCTTTTCCATCTTCTATTTATTAGTTGCAAACGAATGTCATTTGCAATTGTAAAATACCCTATTTTTTTTATTCGAATTGAAAATAAATATTTTTTAGTTTTCTTATGGTTTTCCATCAAAAGTGCATCTAATTCAAGACCTCCCTGAATAAAACATGTGATGTCATTTTACCATTAAATCAGCCCTGCTAACTGCCCTATCACTTTTTTCAAATCTATCCCCTTACCCAAAACACCGGTAAAAAGGTCGCCCTCTGCCTGCACACGTTCATAGATATTATGTATCGTAAAATCATGCATATCCAGTCCCTGCTTCACTTCGTCCCAGTGCAAAGGTGTGGACACAGTGGCACCGGGTTTTGGCCTTGCAGAGTAAGGCGCACAAATTGTTTGAATGGGCCGGTTTTGCAAATAGTCAATATAAATTTTGTCTTTGCGTTTTTGCGGGTTGCGTTCGAGGCTCGTGAAAAGAGGTAATTCTTCATGCACAATATTGGCGATCAATTCTGCAAATTGTTTGGATTGATCGTAATCATACTTTGCTCCAAAGGGCACGTATATATGTATGCCCGAAGAACCTGAGGTTTTTACAAACGATGTGATCTGATAAGTATCCAACACCTTCTTTACCACCTGTGCGGTCTCTATTACTTTCTCAAATGAAATATCGCCCGGATCGAGATCAATCACACTCCAATCAGGGTGTTCAGGCTTTTGTGTGCGGCTGTGCCAGGGGTTCATTTCAATGCAACCAAGATTAGACATGTACAGTAGCGATGCCTCATTAGTACATACCATAAAGTCTTTGCTTTCTCCATTCGACTCACTGAACCTTCTGTGCAATTTGATCCAGGGCTCTGCTTTTCCCTGCATGTTTTTTTGATAAAAACTTTCACCATTTATACCATTTGGGTGGCGATTAAGCGAAAGTGGCCTGTCGTTCATATAAGGCAAAATGTAGGGAGCCATCAGGTGATAATAATTGATCAGGTCGCCCTTGCGTATCTTCTCTTTGGGCCAATATATTTTTTGAAGATTGCTGATTTTTAAAAGCTGTTTATCTACCGTTGCTACCTGATCGGTATTAGTAAGATCTACTAAACTTTCCTTCTCTTCTATCTTCGATTTCGAAGTTTTTTTGCTGTCTGGTTTTTCTGTTACAGTTTTTAACGCTGAATGTGCTGTGCCCTTTTTCTTCTCTTTTAATAGAGGATTTATTTCTCCTTCGTTGAAGTCTGTGATGAATTTATCTGGCCTTAATCCCTGAAATGATGGATGCCGCATCAGTCCTTCTGAAGTAAGCTCTGTGTATTTTACTTCGCAGATGTAATAGGGTTTCACCCACACTGTTGGTACTCCTGTTTTAGGTACTTTATCAAAAGGACAATCTGTAATGACTAAGGGTGTGAGTTTTGTAAAAATTTCTTTTTGAGATACCTGGTTGAAACCTGTTCCTACCTGCCCTATAAATTTTACTTTACCCTCTTCCTGAACACCTAAAACCAGAGAACTGAACAAGCGGTCTGAATCCCGGTTTTTAGTGTAGCCGCAGATTACAGCTTCATGCCGTTCTTCTATCTTTATCTTTAACCACCACTTTGTTCTATATCCGGGGGTATAAACGGAATCCTTTTTTTTGGCTATGATACCTTCTAATGCATTTTTTTTTGCTATTTGAAAAAAGTCAATTCCTGTATGATCAATAGAGTCACTATACCTTATAATGCTACCCTCCGGCATAATTTCTTTTAATATTTCCCGCCGTTCCACTAAAGGCTGCTGCATTAGGTCATATCCATCAAGCCATAATACATCGAATACGAAATAAACCAGATTACCATTGGGAGCAAGTATCCATTTTTGTAATGCTTCAAAGTCAGGATGACCTTCTTCGTTCAGCACAACGATTTCTCCATCTATTACTGCATGCATATTCCATTGCTGCAATGCCACAGTTATTTCCTTGTATTTTTTATCAAAAGAAAGATTATTTCGGGAACGCAGTTCTACATTGCTCCCGTTGAGATAACTTAAAGCCCTGTATCCATCCCATTTCAACTCGAATTGCCAGTTCTCATCATCAAAAGCTTCTGCTGTAATCCCGGCCAACATTGGTTTTAAATCTTGGGGCATTGGCTTAGACATCAAGCCTTTGAAACGATTCTTTATACTTATACTTAAATCATTTTCCTGCAATGGTGATGCTGAGCCTTTTACAGATGATTTTTTTGATGATGATTTTGAAGCTGTTTGAGGTGATGTTTTTTTCAAAGCAGAATTAATTTTAAGAAGAACTCAACTTAATAAATGGAAAAGGCATTCTTTCTTTTCAGGGAAAGGAAATAATAATTTACAACAACCTCATGTGCTCTTCATCTGTGAGCCCTTCCTGTACTTCGTTGTATTCAGCAATAAAGTTGTTGTGCCCTTCACCAATTATGATTCGTAAGAATCTCTGTTGTGCAAGTTCAAGCAGTGAGAGAAATAAAAAAATAGCATGGACCCTGTTTTCTGCCCTTTCAAAAAGCCGTTCAAAAGACAGCGTACGTTCACTTTGAGTCATTGAGATCACATCAGCCTTTATTCCCTCCATACTATAATTAAATCGCACAATAGTATGTGTGGGCTTGTTGAATTTGTCTTCATACCGCCGCATCACTCTTTCGAACGACTTCATTAATTTGAAGAGTGTGATCGCCTGTATTTCGGTTCCTTCACCGGCTTCTTCGCCTATGCCGGATAATTCTGACTGTATATTTCCCCTCCGGATCATGAGCATGCGGTTAGCCTCCAGCTCCGCCATTTGTGCTGCTACTTCCTTATATCTTTTGTACTCAAGTATTTTTTCTATCAATTCCTGACGTGGATCAAGTTCATTGCCATTAGGGTCTATTTCTTTACGGGGTAAAAGCATTTTTGCTTTGATACGCATGAGCATAGAAATAAATAAAATGAACTCACTTGAAAGCTCAATATTCAGAGACTCCTGCTCATGTATGTATTCTAAAAAATCTTTGATGATACCCGTGATAGGAATATTATAAATATCCAATTCATCCCTTTCAATGAAAAAAAGCAAAAGGTCAAACGGGCCTTCAAACTGTGCAAGCTTTATCTGGTAATTTATATTATGCACCAAGTCCGATTTAGTTTCTTATTATAATTTTTGATTGAACGTCCATTGCATATTGCTCATTGCTATTGCACATTACCCTTCCCTATTGCACATTGCCCATATTGACTATTTCCTATTCACTATTCGCCTTCACACTATCCCGGATCTCAACAAGTAGTTTTTCTGATAAAGTAAGTTCTGGTTCGGCAGGTGCTGCTACTTCTTCTTTTTCGCGGTGCAATCTATTCATGACTTTGATAATAACAAATAACACAAGGGCTACAAATAGAAAATCAATAATTGATTGAAGCAAAAGTCCAACAGGGAATATGGTTTTGCCCACCTGGAAAAATATTTCACTTACACCACCCTTACCTAATATAAGGCTGATTAAAGGCATGATCAAAGCAGCAGTCAAAGCAGTGACTATTCTGCCAAAAGCTGCGCCTAACACCACTGCAACAGCGAGGTCAACTACATTGCCTTTTAGTGCAAACTCTCTGAATTCTTTAATAAAACCCATGAGAAAAAAATTTACTTAGTTATGGTTTTGATTCATCTTTGGTAAGACCCGGATATTTCATCCCTTGATTCCGCAATGCTTCAGTTACTGTTTTTGCAATGAAATTTTCTTTATACCAGTTCTGATCTACGGGTACAATGTGCCAGGGAACAGCACTGCAATGTTCAAAAACATCTTCATACATCTGCATGTATTTGTCTCTCAATTCGGCTTCTTTAAAATCATTAGCATTGTATTTCCAATGCTTGGTAGGATCTTCCATTCTTTCATTCAGCCGGTCTTGCTGCTCTTCTGGCGAAATGTGGAGATAGAATTTGAATATAATTGTGTTGTTATGCAGCGTTAATAATTCTTCGAATGCATTAATGGCATCAAAGCGCTGCAGTGCAGTAGCATCATCACACCAACCATGTACACGGGTTATCAACACATCTTCATATTGGCTTCTATTGAATATCTGGATCATGCCTTTCTCAGGAGCATGCTTATGTATCCGCCATAAAAAATCGTGCGCTAATTCTTCCTCACTTGGTGTTTTAAAAGATTTCACCTGCACCCCCTGCGGGTTCAACTGTCCAAAAACTTTTTTTATAATACCATCTTTACCACTAGCATCCATTCCTTGTAAAATAATTAATACAGACCGCTTCCCTTCTGCATAAAGAAGATTCTGTAATTCGTCCATTTCAGCTATAAGCCTTAAAGTTTCTTCCTTGGTTTCTTTTTTATCCAATGCGTTTGGAGCTTTCGTTGATATTTCAGTTAATCGTTGCATTCCAGATTTTTATCAGTTCAAATGTAAACCTTCTGCACCTTTGCGCCGAATTTATGAGCAGAGAAAAATGGATTAACTGGTTACTCTTCGTAGTACTTACTTTGATTTGGGGAAGCTCTTTTATTTTGATGAAAGAAAGTGCCAAAGACCTTAATGGTTGGCAGATTGGCGCTATCAGAATCTTTTCGGCAGGTATTATTTTCTTACCCTTCGCCCTTTTTCACATTCGTGATATACCAGTAGGAAAGCTTCCTTTTGTAATGTTGACTGGTTTCCTTGGCAATTTATTTCCTGCATTTCTTTTTGCAATAGCCATTGAAAAGAAAATAAACAGCTCTATGGCGGCGATACTGAACTCCCTTACTCCCCTATTGGTGATCCTGATTTCAATTTTATTTTTCAAAGCAAAAGTTCAGTCTAGAAAAATTACCGGAGTAGTAGTAGGTTTTGCCGGCTTGCTTGTGTTGAGCTTATCTAAAGGAGGGATTACAATTGAGAACTATTCTTTTACAGGTTTGATATTACTGGCCACATTCTTTTATGGTTTGAATGTAAATATTGTTACGGCCTATCTGAAAGAAGTGGACCCTTTTAAAATGGCAACGGTTTCATTAGCTATCATGGCTTTATTTGCATGCATTATCATCTGGCAGCAAAATCTGCCTTCAGTTATCGAAGATGGAAGGGCTACCAAGGCAATCATTTATTCAATACTCCTGGGTATAGTGGGAAGTGCTTTTGCAACTGCTCTATTCTACATTCTGATCAAAAGAGCCGGAGGACTATTTGCTTCCCTCGTTACCTATGGCATACCTGTCGTAGGTATCTTTTGGGGATTTTTAGATAGTGAAAGCATTACATTCATTCAAATTGCTTGTCTTACATTGATATTGGGAGGTGTATATCTTGCAAACAGGAATTAGATAGCCATGATCTCCTTTTCCTTCGCCACCAGGTGTTTATCTACATGAGTGATGTATCGGTTTGTGATGTCCTGAATTTCTGTTTCTGCATCTTTAGCCGCATCTTCACTGAGCCCGTTTTTTTGCAACTTTTTTATGTCTTCAATGGCATCTCTCCGCATGTTTCGAATTGAAATTTTACCCTGCTCACCTTCTGCCTGGCAACGCTTCACCAATTCCTTCCGCCTTTCTTCCGTGAGAGGAGGCAAAAACATCCGGATGATATTTCCGTCATTTTGAGGATTGATCCCAATATTTGAATTGATAATAGCACGTTCTATAGGCTGAAGCATTCCTTTTTCCCATGGTTGTACTGTTAGCGTACGTGCATCAAGCACACTGATATTACCCACCTGATTCAGGGGCATAGGCGAGCCATAGTAATCAACCATGATACCTTCCAGCATTTGAGGATTGGCTTTTCCGGCTCTGATCTTTACCAGTTCTGCTTCCAAATGACTAATAGCTTTTTTCATTGAATCCTCTGCTTCCAGAAAAATGAGGGAGACTTCTTCAGACATACTGTTCTCTTTTTAACGACACAAAACTAAGAAACAGACTTAATGTAATCAGAGAAACTAATTTTCAGCTACTGCAGTCTCAGTAGTGATGGATACCACTTTGGATACATTCCGGTTTCTTTTGTCAAGGTTACCCTGTAGTGGCTGGGGAACCATCATTCTTCTAATAGGCTTATGATACAGCAATATTCCTAAAAAAGCAAAACACATGAGAGCGATGGTTAACATAGTATAAGATGGCCCCATTGAGCGACCAAAATAAGCAACAGTAATAAACAACATGTTCAGGAGAAGACAGCTTAGTGTTATGAATTTTACATTCATTCCCCTGTCCAGCAGCAAGTGGTGGATATGATTACGATCTGGAGAAAAAGGAGAACGTCCCTGAAATATACGAATACTAAAGACCCTTAATGTGTCGGCAAGTGGTAATATTAAAATAGAAAATCCAATTGCAACGGACGATTCTAAATGAAAACTTTGGAAAGGATTATCTGCTACAGTTATAAATTTAATAACAAGGACTGCATTGATCAATCCTAAGATCAATGAGCCCGAGTCACCCATAAATATCCTTGCAGGATTGTAATTAAAAATTAAAAAAGCAACAAGGCTGCCGGCCATAGCGAAAGCAAATAAGGCATATGCAGGCATATCGGCCATATAAAAATAGGCACCGAAAAGGGACATAGTAAGCAAGCCTAAAGTGCCTGCCAGTCCATCTACACCATCTATAAGATTAAATGCATTGGTGATAACGATAATACTGATATAAGAAATTGCAATACTAAATGCTTCTGGAAGAGCAGTTATTCCAAATAATCCATGCATACTATCAATACGTAAACCGCCGAGGTGTATAAGAATGGCTGCAGCTATTACCTGACCAAGAAACTTTTTTGTAGCTGAAAGGATAACAAGGTCATCTTTGATACCCAGGAAAAAGATAACTGTAATGGCTGCAAAGAAATATTGAAATTCAGGATTATCCGCTCCTTTTATGGACAATAAAGATGCTAAATAAAAACCACCAAAAATTCCAATGCCTCCTAAAGATGCAATTGGGCGATTATGGAGTTTGCGTTCATCGGGTAAATCGTAGAGTTTTTTTTGTTCTGCTATCCTTATTATAATAGGAATAAAGAGAAAAGTGATCAAAAAAGATACGGAGGCAGTCAAAAACACGTTTAGCATATAAATAATTCGGGCTACAAAAATAGGGTGCTACAGTTAGCTTTGCAATACTCTTGATTAATAAATAGTTAACTCATGTATTACTTATTTTCAAGTATTGATTTTTACTTAATGGTTTTTTAAGTGATACAGAACAAAGATGTTTTAGATAAAAAAAGGTTGCACATTTGCAGCCAATTTGTTAAAGGCTTTTTATTTAAAGCCAGGTTTAGTTTAAATAATAAATTTTATGCCAGCACTTACTGAAATAGCCTCGCAGATAAGAAGAGATATATTAAGGATGGTGCATGGGGCTAATAGTGGTCATCCTGGAGGCTCATTGGGTTGTGCAGATTTTCTAACGGCCTTGTATTTTGAGATTATGAAGCACAATGCAGGTGATTTTGATATGGATGCAAGGGAGGAAGATATTTTTTTCCTTTCAAATGGTCATATTTCACCTGTATTTTATGCTTCATTAGCCCGTGCAGGTTATTTTGATATTAAGGAACTTGCGACCTTTCGAAAACTGAATTCCCGCTTACAGGGCCATCCCACTACACATGAAGGACTTCCCGGAATACGCATCGCTTCAGGTTCACTTGGGCAGGGAATGAGTGTGGCTATAGGCGCTGCACTAGCCAAAAAATTAAATAATGAGCAAAATGTAGTTTATTCTCTACATGGCGACGGCGAATTGCAGGAAGGTCAAAATTGGGAAGCCATAATGTTTGCTCCATTTCATAATGTTGACAATCTTGTGACGACAATAGACTGGAATGGGCAGCAGATTGATGGTCCTACTTATAAAGTTTTGAGTCTGGGAAATTTAAAAGAAAAGTTTGAAGCCTTCGGCTGGCATACACTTGAAATGAATGGCAATGATATGGATGAGGTGGTGCGTACGCTAAAAGAAGCTCAATCCCTTGTAGGGAAAGGCAAACCTATTGCTATCATTATGCGTACTATAATGAGCAAGGGAGTTGACTTTATGGAGAACGACCACAACTGGCACGGCGTAGCACCAAATGATGAACAACTGCAAAAAGCGCTTGCTCAGTTGCCGGAGACAATGGGAGATTATTAAGTTAGCCTCTGGAGTCAATCACAAGAGACTCTTGAAAGTTGTGCCGTAAGCACAAAATTTTGTTTAGCCGCATTTCTACAAACATTTGGCTCCGATGGGGTATTAGAGAATAACTCCGCCAATGGAAATTATTTTAAGGCGATCAACTTCAAATGGTTTACCTGAATTTTGTTGAATAGAATTGGGAAGATGAACGGAGCGTCGCCACCACAGCTTCATCAAAGATATTTTGCCGGTAAACTAAAAATTATTTATTCTACAAATAAAATAAGCAGAAGAAAATTTTAATCATCTCTCAATGACAATTGTTGATTGGCCGCCTTACGGGCAGGAATAAACGAAGCTAAAAGAGCAATCACCAAAATAGTTACAGCTACTAAAGCAAAATCTTTAGGCTCTAATTTCACAGGAAAATAATCAATAAGAAAAGAGCCACCTTTCAATGGGATCAGCTTGTAATGTATCTGCAACCACGCAATGATAAAGGCTACCAACATGCCTATGCCGCCCCCTACTAATCCAAGTAATAAACCAAGATTCAAAAATATATTTTGAATTAATTTTTTGGTAGCCCCCAAAGCCTGCAACACTTTTATATCTTCTTTTTTCTCCAGTACGAGCATTGTAAGCGCCCCTATCATGTTGAAGGCTGCAACTACAAGTATAAGTGAGAGAATGGCATAGATCACCCATTTTTCTGCCTGCATTACTGCATAAAGGCTGCTGTTTTGCTGATATCTTGTTTGCACCGAGTATTTGTTGCCCAACTGGAGAGCAAGTATCTCCTGTAACACTTCAGGGTCTGCTGTTTCATCAATATCTATTTCTGCGGAGCTATAATGATCAGCTGGTAAATCCAGCAGTATTCTCATAAAAGCCAGGTTAGTGATCGCATATTTAGTATCGAACTCCTGTTCAATGATAAAAGCTCCTGATGTGTTGGCAGTAGCACTGCTTACATTTTTGATCGGGTTGAGCATATCCATTTCGCCTTTACGTCCGGTATATATCATCAGAGGTGCAAGGTTGCGGTCGCTTTGCAGGCCTATTGCATTTTCCACACCCGCTCCCAATACCAGCTTTGGGTTAGTGCTATCGCCTACATCATATACTCCTTTTATCATATACCTCGACACACCGGACACCTTTGAATAATTTTCATCTACACCTTTCAGGTAGGCATTGCTCTGGTACTCTCCATTCACCAACATAGCTTTTTCTTCTATCACCAGTGAGATGCTGTTGACTCCATTTACTGATCGTAATTTATTCAATTGCGCCTCAGTGAGTATAATTTGCTTTCCACTGACTGGAGATATTTTCATGTCTGCATAAAACGAACTGTATAATGATTTGACTAAGTCTTCGAAACCATTGAATACACTAAGTACCAGAATGAGTGCTGCTGTGCCTACAGACATAGCCAGAATGCTGATCCATGCAATAATGTTGATGGCATTGGTAGATTTTTTTGCTTTAAAATAGCGCCAGGCAAAGAGAAAGTTCACGGCTGAAGGTTCATAAAGTTATAGAGCAAGTTTGAAGTTTGAAGTTTGTAGTAAAGTTATCACAGAACTAATTTTTTGTTTCAGCATCTTTATCCGGTGATTTGTTTATCTCCCTGAATACTTCTTCCATTTTAAAAACATAATCAAGTGTATCGTCCTGAAAAAACTTTAGTTCCGGTATGCGCCGCAATTGCAGTTTGATTTTTGAAGCGAGCTCTTTTTTTATTTCCCATGCCCTTTCTTCGATTTTACTCATTACTGTTTTTTCATCCTTCACCTGAAAAAGACTAAGATATATGCGGGCTTCCAACAGATCAGGTGTGATCTTCACAGAAGAAATGGATAGCATTCCTCCATCTATCATACTCAGGCCAAGGCGTTGAAAAATACCTGTTAGTTCTTTTTGTAATAATCCACCAATTTGCTTCTGCCTTTTACTCTCATCCATTGTGTCCATCTTTTGTTGGCCCTAAAATTACTTACTTTGCGGCTTTTAAATAGTTTGTATCAACTTTCATGAATAGGTATTCCCGCATTTTTAAGTACATAGGTAATTACAAAGGGGAAATACTTTTTTATTGCTTATTTATTATTCTATCCATACTTTTTTCTATTGTGTCTATTGGCATGCTCATGCCTTTTTTCGAGCTGATCTTTACTCCTGAAAGTTCATCTGCACTATTAAAACCAACAACGAATCCCGTTGCAGGTAGCTTGCGCAACCTACTCACTTCCCTCATTCGCACCGACAATAAGGTAACCGCCCTGGCAATGGTTTGTGCGATCATCATTACATCTATTTTTCTGAAAAATTTATTCCTGGTTTTAGCTTATTATATTTTAAATCCTTTAAAAAATAAAGTAGTCAACCAATTACGTTCGGAATTATTTCATAAGATCCTTCATTTACCAATCGGCTATTTCACTGAAAAGAAAAAGGGTGACCTTATCAGCCGTATTACCAATGATGTGAACGAAGTGGAAGGTTCTGTAGTGGGTGCTTTGGAAGGTTGGATTCGCGATCCCCTTACGATCATTTTGAACTTTGTTATTTTATTTTTGATCAGTCCGCAACTGACTATTTTTTTGATTTTTTTTATACCTGTCGTTGGGATAATTATCGGAAGAATTACGCGGTCACTAAAAAAACAGTCAATTGAAGTAGCACAAAAACAATCGGAATCTGTAAGTGTTCTTGATGAAACGCTTTCAGGTTTAAGAGTCATCAAAGCTTTCAATGTAGAAGCATTGATTCGTGAACGCTTTTTTGGTATCAATCAACAACTCCTGACTGCAAAAAACCGGATCGGTTATAAAAGAGACCTTGCTTCGCCCCTATCAGAATTTATGGGCGTGCTTGTTTTTTGTGCGATATTATATTTTGGCGGTCGTTTGGTGTTGAGCGGAAATATTGATCTTGAAGCATCTTCTTTTATAGGTTACCTCGCACTATTTTATAATATCATCAATCCCGCTAAATCTCTTTCAACTTCTTTTTCCAATATGCAAAAAGGAAGCGCTGCCATTAATCGTATAGAAGAAGTATTAGGAACAACAAGTACTGTGGATGATAATGTAAATGGGAAAAAGCTTACTTCATTTAATCAAGCCATTGAATTTAAAAATGTTTCTTTTTCTTATGATGGAGTGGAAGTGCTTAAAAATATAAACCTCATAATTGAGAAAGGAAAAACCATAGCATTGGTGGGCTCATCGGGTGCAGGTAAGTCAACGCTTGCTGATCTTATTCCCAGGTTTCATGATGTTACTGACGGTGAATTATTGATTGACGGAGTGAACATTAAAGATTATTCATTACAATCAGTAAGAGAGCAGATCGGAATTGTAACACAGGAACCCATCTTGTTCAATGATACCATCATCAATAATATCCTCATCGGTAAAAGCAATGCAACACAAAGGGAAGTAGAGGCGGCGGCCGGCATTGCCAATGCACATATTTACATTTCAAAAAAAGAAGAAGGATATAACGCAAACATTGGAGACAGGGGGACAAAGCTTAGTGGTGGTGAGCGCCAGCGCTTAACCATAGCAAGGGCTTTGGTAAAAAACCCTCCGATCCTTATTCTCGACGAAGCCACATCCTCGCTTGATACAGAAAGTGAGCGATTGGTACAAGACGCCATCAATAACATAATGCAAAACCGCACTTCAATTGTGATTGCTCACAGGCTATCTACCATTCGACATGCGGATGAAATTATTGTTCTGCAAAGGGGCGAAATTGTAGAAAGAGGCAATCATAATGCACTGATGCAACAGCAAGGTTATTATTATAAACTGGTGCAGATGCAGGAGGTGAGGCCCACCTAAATCCTCCCGAAGGGAGGACTTGCAAGCTACGCCGGTTGGGGGAACTTAGGTCACATTTTCTTTTATCAGCTTTTATCCAATTGAATGAGCATGATCTAATGTTTGCGGTCTATTACCAGTTTAAAAAAAATACATTTAAAGATGAGATGAACGATGTTATATTTAGGTGCTAATATAGCTCGTTTAAACGTTAACATTTGAACGAGTAGCTACAAAAAAGAACTTTACACCTAAGTTCACCCTTTAGGGTACAGGAAGGTCGGGATGGGCCGTTTTATTTCAACACTTCCCTGCTTATTACCAATTTTTGAATTTCACTTGTGCCTTCACCTATTGTGCACAACTTAGCATCACGGTAAAATTTTTCAACAGGAAAATCTTTTGTATAACCGTATCCTCCAAATATTTGTACTGCATCATTGGCAACTTTCACAGATACTTCACTTGCATAGTATTTTGCCATTGCAGCAACCTTTGTCATAGGCTGTTTTCTTTCTTTAAGATCGCAGGCTTCGAGGGTCAATAAATCTGCTGCAGCTATCTCAGTTGCCATATCTGCCAGCTTAAACGATACTCCCTGGAAAGATGCAATAGGTTTATCAAACTGGTAACGCTCCTGTGCATATTTAAGGGCAGCTTCATAAGCGCCTTTAGCAATGCCCAATGCAAGTGATGCAATAGAAATTCTTCCTCCATCAAGTACTTTCATAGCCTGCTTGAAACCATCTCCCACTTCGCCTAACCTGTTGGCATCGGGAATGACACAATGGTCAAAAATCATTTCGGCAGTCTCACTGGCACGCATACCGAGTTTGTTTTCTTTTTTGCCTCCGCTGAATCCTTTGGTGCCCCGCTCTACTACAAATGCTGTAGCATTATTTTTTGTTCGGGGCTCTCCTGTACGGCAGATCAACACTGCACAATCACCACTTATTCCATGAGTGATCCAGTTCTTTGTTCCATTGATGATCCAGTTATCACCATCCTGTACTGCAGTGCATTTCATATTGCCTGCATCGCTGCCGGTGTTGGGTTCAGTAAGTCCCCATGCTCCTATCCATTCTGCAGTGGCAAGTTTGGGTAAATATTTTTGTTTTTGTTCTTCGCTACCAAATAAAAGAATGTGACCTGTACAAAGTGAATTATGTGCGGCAACACTTAAACCAATAGAACCGCAAACTTTTGATATTTCTTCAATGATGGCCTTGTATTCAAAATAACTTAAGCCTGCCCCGCCATATTGTTCCGGCACCAACACTCCCATCAAACCCAGTGCTCCTAATTTCTTAAAAAGAGCAACAGGAAATTCCTGGCTTTCGTCCCATTCCATCAGGTGTGGCCTGATTTCCTGATTTGCAAAATCACGTGCAGTATGCGCTACCTGTTGGGTAATTTCTGAGGTTTCAAAATTCATAAAAGTGCAAGCTTTAAGGCTGCAAATATAGGTTGAACGGCTTTTGAACAAGGGTGATCAGAAAAGCAAGGAGGTGGACACATTCAATACTTTATTTGCAGTACCAATTCATCATAGGCTAGATGTATTCCTGGAGGAAGAGAATCTTCTACATCCTGGTGACGACCCAACTGATGAGAAAGGTGAATAAAATACGCCTCGCGAACACTTAATTCCTGTGCAAGTGAAACCGCTTCGGGCAATGAAAAATGTGATATATGCGGTTCTTTTCTTAATGCATTTAACGTTATTATTTTACTGCCCCATATTTTTTCTTTTTCAACATCTTCGATCTTATTGGCATCTGTGATGTAAGTAAAATCTCCAAAGCGAAATCCATATACGGGCATTTTCAAATGCCATACCATCACAGGAATGATTGGTATATCCCCGATAATAAAGGGATCCAGTGTAATAGAATTCAATTCTAAATTGGGAACTCCCGGATACCTTTTATCTGCAAAAGCATAAGCGAATTCCCGCATCAATGCATCAATAGTCATCTCATTTGCATAAAGAGGCATCGGTTTTTCCTGGAAAAAATTAAATGCACGTACATCATCGAGCCCTGCAATGTGGTCTTTATGAGGATGTGTGAATAATACGGCATCAAGTTTTTTCACTTTAGCTCTCAACATCTGGTACCGGAAATCAGGTGTGGTATCTATAACAATATTAGTGCTTGCTGATTCTATAAGAATACTTGTCCGTAACCGATTGTTCTTTTTATCTGAAGATGTACAAACATTACAACTGCAGCCTATCATGGGTATGCCACTACTTGTACCTGTACCGAGAAAAGTAATTTTTAATGGGGGATAGCTCACAAAAGGGCAAGATACAAGTTTACAGGTTTAGAGGTTGACAAGATTCAAGTTGACAAGTTTCAAGTTTACAGGTTGCTGTTTAAATATTCCCCTACTTGTGTGTATGAAACTTTCCCATAATATCATCAAACACTTTACGGCTTTCTGGTGCAAGCGCATCCTTGTCAATCTTTAATTGTGGGATAAGATCAATCAGCGTATTGATGCGGCCTTCTAACTGTAAAAATTTATTGAGCACAACAACTTTCCGCTCTTCCAGAATGCAAAATCCGCTTTGAAAATTCCCTCTTTCAAAACGAATGATATAGCCCATTTCTTCGATGACTTTTTCTATTTTATCCTGTGTGGTTTGCGTGTATTTCATGCCCCCCGATCCCCTAAAGGGGAAATTCGATTATGTTATTAAAAGATTTTAAAAAATTTATTGTGACTCCGATCAAGATATAAACTTACAAATAACTGTAATGGTGCTAATGAAGATGAATAAAATAATTTAAAAAAAATTTTAAGGACCAAATAAAATATATAAAGCATTCCTAACCTAAGTTCCCCTTCGAGGGACAGGGGACCGCTCCCTATTTACTCACCATTTGAATTACAGGCACTATCATTTCTTCAAGGCTGATACCACCGTGTTGAAAAGTATTTTTATAATAATTTACATAGTGATTGTAATTGTTGGGATAGCAAAGAAAAACATCTTCGCCCCCAAAAATAAATGATGAATTGATCGTTGGAGTTGGCAAGCCGGCTTCCTTAGGTTCTTTAAAGGCAAGCACTTCTTTTGGATCATAAGCTAAATTACGGCCATGCTTATACCGGAGGTTTGTGGTTGTCTGTTTATCGCCAATTACTTTCACCGGGGTTTTTACCCGCACACTTCCATGGTCTGTTGCCAGGATGATCCTTATATTTTTATCTGCAATTTTCTTGAGTGCCGTATGCAATGGCGAGTGCTCGAACCATGAAGCCGTAATGCTTCTATAGCTAACCTCATCGCCTGCCAGTTCTTTCAACACTTCCATCTCGGTTCGTGCATGGCTGAGCATGTCAACAAAATTGTACACGATTACGTTTAGATCATTTTGCAATAGATTATGAATATTATTCACCAGGTCAAGGCCCGCATGATTATTTACCACTTTTGTATAAGATACGCGGAGATTGGTTTCGCCCATACTTTTAATCTGTGCACGGAAAAAATCTTCTTCACTTAAATTTTTCCCGCCTTCTTCTTCATCGTTTTTCCATTGAGCAGGAAATTTTTTTTCAATGTCAATAGGCAACATCCCTGCAAAGATTGCATTGCGTGCATACTGAGTAGCCGTAGGTAAAATGCTATAGAATGTATCCTCTTCCACCATTCGAAAGCTTTCACTGAATATGGGTTGTATGGTGCGCCACTGATCAAAACGTAAATTATCAATTAATATAAAAAAGGTAGGAATACCTTTTTCAATATTGGGCATTACCTTTTCACGAAATAAGGTATGAGACATTACAGGTTTTGCTCCACCCTTACCATTGACCCAGGAAGCATAATTGCGGGAAACAAATTTAAAAAATTCTGTATTGGCTTCATTTTTCTGAGTCTGAAAAACTTCCACCATCTCCGGGCTGTCACTCCGTTGCAAACTAAGTTCCCAATGAATTAACTCTTTGTATATGCCCATCCATTCATTATAATCGGGATTGCTGTTAAGCGCCATAAAGAGGTTGCGGAATTGTTGCTGATAAGCCGTTGTTGTTTTTTCTGCTACCAACCTCCTGTTGTCAATGATCTTTTTCAATGAAAGCAGAACCTGGTTGGGATTAACGGGTTTGATGAGGTAATCGGAAATCTGACTGCCGATCGCATCATCCATCAGGTTTTCTGTTTCATTTTTAGTAATTAATACTACCGGTATCTGTGCATTGTATTCTTTGATCTTTGCAAGTGTTTCCAAACCTGTAATGCCTGGCATTGTTTCATCTATCAATACTACATCTACAAAATTTTCTTTCACATAATCAATGGCATCAAAACCGTTGGTTAATGTATGCACCTCATAACCTTTATTCTGGAGAAATATTTTTTGCGATTGCAGACTTTCAATTTCATCGTCTACCCAAAGTATTTTCGGTACTGTCATGATAAAATATATAAATTCATTCTAATAAATAATGTAAGTTAGTCACTGCCTTTCATAAACCACAGGATAAGCAGCTTGCAATGTATTTTTACGCTGTATAACTTAATTTTTTTCATGCCTTACGTCCGCAAGATCATCAACGACCCGGTATATGGTTTTATTACTATTGATGATCCTTTAATCTTTGAGATCATATCACACCCATACTATCAACGATTGAGACGTATACACCAAATGGCTTTTGCTTCACTGGTATATCCCGGGGCTGTGCATACGAGGCTGCACCACTCACTGGGTGCATATCATCTGATGGGCCTGGCAATAGCAGAATTAAGAAATAAAAAAATTGACATCTCACATGAAGAAGAAACTGCAGTTCGGATTGCTATTCTGCTGCATGATATTGGCCATGGACCTTACTCGCATGCACTCGAGCGGCAACTTATAAAAGGAGTGGATCATGAACAGATATCCAAACTCATTATTGAGCTTTTAAATAAAGAATTCAGTGGGCGCTTAGAAATGGCTATTGACATTTTCAATGGAACATATACCAAACTATTTTTACATCAATTGGTATCGGGGCAGCTTGATGTGGATCGGATGGATTACCTGACAAGAGATGCATTTTTCACAGGAGTAGTCGAAGGCGCAATAGGTTACGACAGGATCCTGAAGATGCTGACCGTACACGAAGGCGAGTTGATGATAGAAGAGAAAGCGATCTATACAGTTGAAAAATTTCTCGTTTCCCGCAGGCTTATGTACTGGCAGGTTTATCTTCATAAAACCGTTTTGGTTGCTGAAAAAATGCTGGTCAAGGTAATCGAAAGGGCAAGAGAATTAATAAACAATGGAAGGGATGTACATGCAGCTTCACCTACCCTCGACTTTTTTTTAAAAAACCCTGATGCAAAAGAAAATTTTAAGCAGCACATCCGGGAGTTTGTGCAACTGGATGATACAGATGTAATGAGCACCATAAAACTATGGGGCAATCATAAAGACAAAGTGCTCTCTACATTGTGCAACGGGCTTGTGGAAAGAAAATTATTGAAAGTGAAATTTCAACAGGAACCTTTCGATGAAGGACTGGTGGCAACTATGCAAACAGATATTGGTAACCAAATGGGATTGTCTTTGATGGAATCTGAAAATTTTGTTTTTACAGGTGAGGCAGTAAATACTACGTACAACCCTTTTGATGAACATATAAAAGTGCTGTTCAAAGATAAATCGGTGCGGGATATTTCAGAAGTTGACAATGCCCTTATCCAACAGCAACTGTCCTCCCCTGTTAAAAAATATTACCTTTGTTATCTTAGGTAAGAATTTAAGAGTATCAAATTAGTCGTAGTTGTTATGTTAGTAAAATATTCGCTTATTCGCTAATGAACCTTAGACTGCTTTGACCCTTTTAACTACCTTGGCCTTACTACTCACTTGACCATTGACTAAAAGACTATGCAGTTTACCGCCGCCCAGATTTCAATGCTTATTGATGGAAAGATAGAAGGAGATGCAGGAGCTTCTGTTACATCATTTGGTAAGATTGAAGAAGCACAACCCGGGCAACTTACCTTTTTAGCTAATCCTAAATACGAAGAATATTTATATACCACGAATGCTTCTATAGCAATCATTAATGATTCGTATCATCCCGAAAAAAAAGTGAACCCAACACTTATCCGTGTTGGTGATGCGTACTCTGCTTTTGCACTATTGCTGAACGAATATCAAAAAATGGCAACGCAACAGTTGAAAGGTGTACAGCAGCCTTGCTATATTGATCCTTCTGCAAAGTTGGGTGAGGATGTATATGTGGGCGCCTTTTCCTACATCGGGGAAAATGTAAAAGTTGGCCCTCATACAAAGATTTTTCCTAATTCATTTATTGGAGATAATGCTTCTCTTGGCGATCATTGTATTATCCACCCTGGGGTTAAGATTTATCACGACTGTGTATTACATAATCATGTGATCGTGCATGCGGGCACTGTGATAGGTGGAGATGGATTTGGTTTTGCACCGCAGGCTGATGGCTCTTTCAAAAAAGTACCACAGATAGGCAATGTGGTAGTTGAAAACAATGTAGAAATAGGAGCTAATACTACTATTGATCGTGCCACCATTGGTTCTACACTCATAAAAGCAGGTGCCAAGCTGGATAACCTGATACAAATAGCACACAATGTGGAGGTGGGGAACAGCACTGTGATTGCAGCTCAGGTAGGTGTATCCGGCTCTACCAAAATCGGGAACAATGTAATGATTGGTGGCCAGGCTGGATTGGTAGGGCATATTCAAATAGCTGACGGCTCCAAAATCAATGCACAAAGTGGGGTGAGTAAATCTATGAAAGAACCCAATATGGCTGTCACAGGTTCGCCTGCAGGCGACTATACCTCTTCCTTACGCAGCCAGGCTGTGTTTCGCAATTTGCCCCATCTGGAAAAGCGCATTTACGAGTTGGAAAAAATTATTAAGCAGTTGATGGAAGAAAAGGTGAATGGCTTGTAGTAGCTTTCTCCGACTTAAATTTTTGCTCTTATTGGTAACGCTTGAAAAGTGATGCATACAAGACGAACAAGTTAATCATTTACACTTCTCCAATCTCTAAAAAAAGATCTTCAAAATCATCTTCCTGAGAAAGTAACAAAAGCTCATGAACTTATTGCAGGGGCTAAAATTGTCTTCACTATTGCGACATGCATAAAAGAAGTGTATTGCCATTTGCTTCAGCATAGTAAAACTTTCTCATCATTTATATCATTACAACTGTTTTCATCCTCTTAAATTTCTTACCTACAATAGTCAAAATGTCACTGGGTGTTGATAGTTATTTAGCGATTAAAACTTCAAGATTTTTTATAGCAAAATTGAACGGGATTACACATATTCAAAACAATATTATTATATATAAACAACTTATAAACTATCATTATAGTATATGTTATTCAATAATACATTCTTGCAGTTAAACCACCCTTTTTCAGTACATTTGCTCAACCAGGCAACGGCCCTTTTTTGATCAAATTTTCTCCCCCAGATGAATGATATTTTAGACACATTAATAGCTCCACCTGCTCCGGGAGTAAGCTCTTCCTATGGTGCCGATTCAATTCAGGTTTTAGAAGGTTTGGAAGCAGTGCGCAAGCGGCCTGCCATGTATATTGGCGACATCGGCGTAAAAGGGCTCCACCACCTGGTGTATGAAGTAGTAGATAATTCCATTGACGAAGCCCTTGCAGGCCACTGCACAAATATTACCGTTACCATCCACCCGGATAATTCAATATCTGTAGAAGATGATGGACGGGGTATTCCTACAGGCATTCATGCCAAGGAAGGCCGCTCTGCACTCGAAGTAGTAATGACCGTGCTGCATGCCGGCGGTAAATTCGACAAAGATTCTTACAAAGTATCCGGCGGATTGCATGGAGTAGGAGTAAGTTGTGTGAATGCTCTGAGCAAACTTTTGCATGTAACCGTTTTCCGTGAAGGGAAAATATTCGAACAAGAATACAGAATAGGTGCACCGCAATATCCCGTTCGGGAAATAGGTGTTAGTGAAAAAAGAGGCACTACTGTCCATTTCTGGCCAGATGATTCCATTTTTATTACTTTAGATTATAACAAAGACATTTTAGAAGGTCGCCTGAGAGAACTTAGCTTTTTGAACAAAGGCCTGAGAATCATCCTCAATGACCTGAGAGAAAAAGATGATGAAACGGGGCTTACTTACACCAAAATATTTTTCAGCGAAGGCGGCATAGTCGAGTTTGTAGAAATGCTGGACGGCAATGCCGGTCGTGCACCTTTATTGCCAAAGCCGGTGTTCGTGGAAGGCCGTGATGAAAAAAACAATGTGGCTGTGGAAGTAGCGCTTATTTACAATACCAGCTACAACGAACACATTTATTCTTATGTAAATAATATCAATACAGTCGAAGGCGGGACGCACGTTGCAGGTTTTCGCCGGGCACTCACCCGTGTATTCAAAAGCTATGGCGACAAGCAGGGGCTTTTTGAAAGAGCCAAAGTCACCATTGAAGGTGATGATTTCCGGGAAGGCTTAAGTGCGGTTATTTCTGTAAAAGTTCCTGAACCCCAATTTGAAGGTCAGACTAAAACAAAATTGGGTAATAATGAAGTAATGGGGATAGTGGATACAACAGTATCCAAAGTGATAGAAGCCTATCTCGAAGAGAATCCGAAAGAAGCAAAAAATATTATTCAAAAGGTAATACTCGCTGCACAAGCCCGGGCTGCTGCAAAAAAAGCGCGGGAAATGGTGCAGCGGAAATCTGTATTAACCGGTGGCGGGTTGCCGGGTAAACTTGCAGATTGCTCCGATCGCGATCCTGAGCGTTGCGAATTATATCTGGTAGAAGGTGATTCAGCAGGAGGCACTGCCAAGCAAGGCCGGGATAGAAGTTTCCAGGCAATTCTGCCTTTACGGGGTAAAATACTGAATGTAGAGAAAGCAATGGAACATAAGATCTATGAAAATGAAGAGATCAGAAATATGTACACTGCACTTGGTGTTACCGTTGGCACAGCAGAAGATCCCAAGGCATTGAATATTACTAAGCTTCGGTATCACAAACTGATCATTATGACTGATGCTGATGTGGATGGTAGTCATATCGCCACTTTGATCCTCACATTTATATTCCGGTACATGAAAGAAATGGTGGAACAGGGTTATGTATTTATTGCGCAGCCCCCTTTGTACCTTGTAAAAAAAGGTAAAGACCAGGCATATGCCTACAATGAAGATCAAAGGAAAATGCTTGTGGAAAGATTAGGCGGAGGCAATGAAGGTGCGGTACATATACAACGCTATAAAGGTTTGGGTGAAATGAATGCAGAACAGCTTTGGGAAACTACAATGAACCCGGATACCAGAACGCTTAAGCAGGTAACCATAGAAAGTGCCGCAGAAGCTGACCGTGTATTCGCTATGCTGATGGGCGATGAAGTAGCGCCGCGGCGTGAGTTTATTGAAAGCCATGCAAAGTATGCCCGCATTGATATTTGATTAAATCTCTTTATTATCATACAGAAAATACTTTTATCACTTTCTTGCCTTCCTTAGGTTATCAAACTAAAATTATCGCTTCAACCCAACAAGTAAGTGAACCTATCTTTGGATGCTATAGAAGGGCTTCTGGTCTGTTTAAAAAAGGTTTCAAAGGAGTTTCTAAAGATTTTGGCCTTCCTTTTGCCTATTAAGCGTAGATTTAAGCATTACTAACCACAAAAAAATAAATATATGGCTGAGCAATTAACAGCGTACAATGTAAAAACTAAAGAAAAGGGCGTTCCGATTATGGATGCTGTCGTAACCAAAACGGCCAAAGGCGCTTATATGGTACAAGGGCATGATGGTAAAGGCAACAAACTCACTACCTTATGTAATCAGGAAAAAGCTTTGGCTGCCATAAAAGACGGAGTAGCTAAGCAAGGTTGGGAATAAATTTTCATCAATAGATTGGGGTGCAGCTTATGTTGTACCTTTTTTATTTTAAGCCGATGTATTTACCCTTGAACTTCACATTGTTCTTAGAGGTTTCTTACCTGGATGGTTTAAGCGGATAATAGTACTTTTTCTCTTTTGACCTCAGCGGACATTTTACCCAGAAACTGGTGCACATCTTTCATAGCAGGAACGTTATCAACCACGAGCATAAACAATTTACCCACTTGCCTTAACCTGGCTTTATTTGTACCTTTTTGCAGATAATTCAGAATGTTTTTAAAAAGAGCAGATTCAAAATAAGGAGAATCAGGCTTATTGATAAAGTAACATTTTAAAACTTTATCCCGTAAAAGCATTTTTTCAAAACCAAGGCCTACTGCAAGTTTCCTGCACCTTACTGTTATGAATAGCTCTTTAGTCTGCGGAGGTATCGGACCAAAACGATCAAGAAATTCTTTTTCCATTGCTTTCAGATCTTCTTCCGTTTCACTATTGTCCAGTCGGGAATAAAGCGATAGTCGTTCTGTAATATTTTCTATATAATGATCAGGAATCAAAATTTCCAGGTCTGTATCAATGGTACAATCCTGCACAAAGTCATCCTGCCTGGAAATCTCTTCTTTAAACAGATCTTTAAACTGGGTACGCTTTAATTCCCGAATAGCTTCGTCAAGAATTTTTTGATACATTTCAAATCCTATTTCAGCCATAAATCCACTTTGCTCGCCCCCCAATAAATTGCCTGCACCTCTTATATCCAGGTCCCGCATGGCAATCTGAAAACCACTGCCCAGATCGCTATGTTGTTCCAGGGTCTGTAAACGTTTGCGGGAATCAGATGGCAGCGTACTGACAGGAGGGGCCAATAAATAACAAAATGCTTTTTTATTGCTGCGCCCTACCCGGCCACGCAATTGATGCAGGTCGCTTAGTCCAAATTGGTGTGCATTATTTACAATGATCGTATTTACATTCGGGATATCCACCCCACTTTCCACAATATTTGTACTTACCAGTACATCATATTTTTTTTCTATAAAATCTAATATCCGGTCTTCCAGAATGCTTCCTTCCATCTGGCCATGTGCGAATCCAATACTCAAATCGGGGCAAAGCCCCTGAATAAAAGCAGCCATTTCTGCAAGGCCCATTACCCGGTTGTGAATAAAGAAAACCTGCCCACCTCGTTCTGCCTCGAAGTAGATGGCATCGCGGATAAAATCTTCGTCATATATCCGTACTTCGGTTTGAATAGGCTGCCGATTCGGAGGTGGAGTGTTCATTATCGAAAGGTCTCGTGCACCCATAAGACTGAATTGCAATGTACGGGGAATAGGTGTGGCGGTAAGTGTGAGGCAGTCAATACTGGTCCGTAAGGTTTTAATCTTTTCTTTGTGAGCTACGCCAAATTTCTGTTCCTCATCTACTACCAGCAGACCGAGATTTTTATACTTTACATCTTTGCCCAGCAGAGAGTGTGTACCAATAATAATGTCCACTTTTCCATCAGCTACTTTTTGAAAAGTTTCTTTTTTTTCTTTTGCCGATTTAAACCGGTTGATATAATCCACAGTAACAGGAAAATCTTTCAGCCTGTCAGAAAATGTTTTGAAATGTTGAAATGCAAGAATGGTTGTTGGAACCATAATAGCTGCCTGCTTTCCATCGAGGCAGGTTTTAAATGCCGCCCTGATGGCAATTTCCGTTTTACCAAAACCTACATCGCCGCATACCAAACGGTCCATTGGTGAAGGAGACTCCATATCTTTTTTTACATCGGCTGTTGCCTTGCTTTGGTCAGGTGTGTCTTCATAAATGAATGATGCCTCCAACTCAGTTTGCATATAATTGTCCGGAGCATGCTGAAAGCCTTGTAATGATTTCCGCTGGGCATACAATTTTATGAGGTCAAAAGCAATTTCTTTGACCCTGATCTTTGTTTTCTCCTTCAGCTTGTTCCATACATCACTACCGAGTTTGTTCACTTTGGGTACGTTGCCTTCTTTACCTGTGTATTTGGCAATTTTATGTAGCGAACCGATGTTTACATAGAGTATATCATTGTCTTTATAAATAATCCGTACAGCCTCCTGCAATTTCCCACCGACATCCATTTTTTGCAAGCCGCTATATGTTCCTACTCCATGGTCTATATGTGTGACAAAATCCCCCGGTTGCAATTCCCGCAGCGTGCGGAGTGTAAGCGCTTTATTTTTATTATATGACTGCTTTACCTTGTATTTATGATAGCGTTGAAATATCTGGTGATCTGTATAGCAAACGATTTTAAGATCTTCGTCAATGAAGCCCTGGTGAATAGAAGTGGCTATGGGAGTAAAGTGTATCTCTTCTTTTAAATCTTTAAAAATCGTAAATAGCCGCTCAAGTTGCTTAGGATTCTCTGCAAATAAGTTCAATGTAAATCCCTTGCTTTCCCATTTTTTTAAATCTTCTATCAGGAATTCGAATTGCCTGTTGAATGCAGGTTGTTCTTTGGTATTGAATAAAATCTCGAAACCTGATTGTGCAGGTTGCTGATGGCCAAAATATACTTTATGCCTTGAATCTAATTCCTGAAATAACCCGGTTACAGATATAAATTCATCTCTGTTGAGATTTTGCTTTACCAATTTGTCATCGTGTTCCCCTTCGTTTTTTAGAGTCCCCTCAGCAAATAAGTTTAGCCACGATTCCACATCTTCTTCGCTTTGCTCCAGGCGTTGTTTTGTAAAGTCTTCATCATCTATCCAGAAAACCGTATCCGGTGGCAAGAAACTAACCAGGGATATACGTTCCCCCTCCTCAAATTGGGTATCTACATTTGGTATGATACTCACCTGTAGAAGACGCCTTTCACTCAATTGAGTTTCAGGATCAATGATGCGGATAGAATCAACATCATTACCGAATAGCTCTATGCGATAAGGCTTCTCATTACCAAACGAATAAATATCTAATATGCCACCCCTGATGGCAAACTGGCCCGGCTCATAAACAAAATCGGTTCGTTCAAAACCATAGTCCACAAGTTTTTCATACAGTTGGTCTGTATCTAATGTATCACCTGTTTTAATATATATGATATGTTCGGAGATGAATTTTGGCAGTACTACTTTTTCAAAAAGCGCTTCAGGATATGTTACCAATGCTCCTACCCTTGATCCCGTTGGCGATGAAAACCGGGTAAGTGCTTCAGTTCGCAACATCACATGCGAAGAGTTGAGTAACCTGTAGTTTTTTATTGATTTGAAAGAAGATGGAAAATAAAAAATATTTAAAGCTTGCGTAAGGCTTTCAAGTGAATTATGAAAATAGGCAGCTTCTTCAGCGTCTTTGCATACAAAAACATGATTGAGCTGGCTGCATGAGGGATGGAGAAAAACTGAAGCGGCTACAAATGCAGATGCACTTCCTTGAAGGTTCTTTAAAAATATTCTTTGAGCCGGCGCTTCGGAATGCGCATAGGTAAGCTTGTCCGCTAAGGTAAACAGGCGGGGTGATTCCAGGTACTTTGACAACAAACTCGAAACACTCATCGAAGGCGCAAAAATAAGCCATGACAAGTAACTGCCATGGCTTGATTTGAGTTTAGAAGTTAATTTATTGTTTTATGAACTGCCCGACAAAGCTTTCCTTTTTATCTCCAAGAATTTTAATGATATAAGATCCACGGCTGAAGCTATTCAGGTCAATAAAACTATTTTGATACCTGCTGTTTCTTCGATACACTAAACTTCCTTTCATATCATATATCTGCACATCCATAGTTCTGGTATTGAGCGAACCCGTCACTACACTTAAATTGTTGGAGGTAGCAGAAATGTACTTAATAAAGTCTTTTGTAATAGGTGTATTGGGAACTCCGGTCACTACAAGTGCACCTCCGGGAATAAGTGTTGTAAACAAGCCCCGGCCATGAGAAGCTGCAGCTACCAACCCATCAGAAATTCTGTATTTCAACATATCGGTTCGTACATTGGCTAAGCCCTTATTATTAGGTGTCCATGATGCAGCAGCGCCCAAAGTGGAGGTAGTCCATACTCCCAGTTCAGTTGCTACCATAATGCCTCCAGTTACTGATGAAGATAATTGTGCAGTAGGTGCTACGAATATGCCCCAACGCACCGGTATATCCGGAAGGTTTGATTCAATATTGGTCCAGGTTGTTCCCCCATTTGTACTCTCCAATACACTTGGTACTCCATAGTTTGATAAGGTTACAAGCAGGTGATTTGAATTTGTTCTATCTACATCTATTGATGACACATAAGCGCCTGCAGGTACAGGTAATGCACCGGTGGTTGTGGTAGTAGCAGTCAGTGTGTGCGCACCGGTTACTTTTAATATATTTGGAACTAAGGGTTGCGTAGTCGCATCACCTCCAAAATAACCTGCGACCCAAATGGTACTGCCTGACTGTTGATTCGGATCTACTTTTATTGCTGTAATTTCCCGTCCACCCAATTGTGATATAGCCACATTATTGAAAGGAGGCGTACCTGTTCCAGCAAAATTTGTAATAACCCCTAATGAATTTACATCATTCCCTACATAAAGCACATGATTGACATCATCGTAATCGGTAGCATTTATAAATAAACCATTTTCATTCAAATCAAGGTCACTAAATGTATTACCCCCATTCCGGGAATAGAAATAATGATTATATACATATGCTGATATCTGGATATTAGAATTATTCTGGTCAATGTGGGGATAGCCTCCATCGCCTCCTGTAACAGGAATGGTACTGTTAAGTCCTGGTTGTGTAAACTTTTGCGTGCCATTGTCCTGAGACCCTGCCAAAAAATAATTAGGATCAGTTGGGTGATAATCACAGGCGTAGAATTGTGTCACATTATAACCCAGATTTTTAGCTGTCCAGGCTGTACCCGCATTTCCAGTGAGATATACACCACCGTCATTACTTGCAATAAACTCTGAAGATGACCCTGGATAAAAAATGATATTGTGTTGATCAGCATGTATCTGAGGCAGGTTGCAGGTACGGCTGTTAGATGTGGGCGTCCATTGCGTAATCTGCGTCCAGTTCGTACCCCCATTTGTAGATTTAAATAAATCAATCCCACCGATATAAACTGTATTCGCATCATTAGGATCTACATTTACTATCAAACTAAACCAAGCCTGTTTATTGGTAAAGTCGTTGGAATTAGTACCCTGGCTACACCAGGTAGGTGGTGTAATGGTTTCCCATGTATCACCAAAATTTGATGATCTCCTGATGCCACCAATGCCGTCATCCTGACCTTCCATCAAAGCATATAGAATAGCTGGATTATTAGGAGCACAAGCCATTTCAATCCTTTGCCAGTTTCCTGCCGGAGTTATTTCTTTCCATGTACCTAACGCTCCTGTATTTGCGCCGTTAGTAGCAGCACTTCTATATATACGACCTCTTAGATTGCTGTCTAAACCTCCCTGAAAGCCGGTAGCAGCGTAGATATCGCCATTAGATCCCATCTCAAGATCTCCTCCCCTAAAGTTAAATGCACTGTCACAAAGTTGTGCAGTTAAATTTCCCAAAGAACGGGTCCAGGTAGTGCCACCGTCCGTTGATCTGAATATACCACCTGCATTGCAAAATCTTGCACTGCGGGAAGCCGCAAAAATTGTCCCTGTAGTTGTAATTACTAAGTCCTGAACGTATTGGAAGTTTGTATTACTCGTAGAATCTGTAACAGGAAGTTGTGCCCAGGATGTGCCCCCATTCACTGATTTCCATATCCCGTTTCCCCGCACAGCATCGTAGTTGAAAAAGCCTTCGCCCGTACCTGCATACATTACTGCAGGATTGGATGGATCCTGAGCCAGGGCACAAACAGCAAGATTACCCATTGTCTCAAATACGGGTCTCCATGATGGAGTGCTTTTGAAATTAGTGGCTTTCCAAATGCCACCACTTACACTAGCGGCAAATACCGTATTTCCGGAAGCATCTTGTTTATCTATAAATAAAGCCCTTGTCCGACCTGCTACGTTGTTAGGGCCTCTTTCATTCCATGTAAAATCTGTAGTACGGTTACCCCTCATAGCCAGCATTGACTTCATATATGTTTGCGCAACATACAAACGCTCCCTCGGAACATACCCTAGCGCCGGGTCCTTGGTCATCATGAATTCCTGGGCCATGGCCAGGTCAATACCATTTTGTTTGCTAAACTTACCCTCTTCTTCCAAAGACTTTACATCACTATTAGATTTACATGAAATAAGAAAAACACCAAGAATAAATGGGATTAATTTCCGCAAGTGGAGCATTAGTATTAATTAAGTATTATTAAAGTTACGATAGCAAGCTAAAAATAGATTAGTGTATTGCCATTCATTTTATACTTAAATTTAAGGATGATTAGGTCAAAGTGCGGTTTATTTTTTTTAGCTCTGCTGGCCGGTACTATATCCGGCTGCAGCCATAACTATGGAATTTATAAAACACATGCTTTTTTTCGGACTAATATAGCGGGGATCGTACGTGCAGATGACAATAACAAAACCCTTAACTCAGGGGTATCCAAAGAGCATTTAATATACCTTGAAAGTTCACCACTGAAAGGCCAGCCTTCTATCGAATCTGTGTTGATTGATGCACAAAGCTATAAGGCCCAACCAGTAGAAGTACAAGGAGGAAGTATTTCGCTTGGTAAATTAAAAAACGAGGAAAAGGAAATAAGCATACAGGCAGCTCCAGGTAATCAATTATGGCAATTAGTGCTCTCACCGTCAAAAACTTCAGCAGATTCACTAAAGAATAATAATCATGAAGCCGGTATGGTTGTCTTGAAAGGTATGTGGAATGAAAAACCTTTTACGTATAAAATAAAAAAACAACAGCAATTAGCTGCTGTATTGAGACCATAGCTTATTTAGCATATACTTTTTGTACCTTGTAATCAAACTGCTGTTTATGGCCTTGCAACCCTGGAGGAAAGGAATCGTTACCAAAATAGATGATGAAACATACAACACCCGTAGGTTTTTCATAGAAGTACCTGAGATAGATTCATTTGATTTTTTACCGGGACAATTTGTAACAATTGACCTTCCCATTCACGAAAAACCAAATAAGCGCTGGCGAAGCTATTCAATTGCTTCATGGCCGGATGGTACAAATGTCATTGAATTACTTATCGTATTACTTGAGGGAGGCCTTGGTACTACTTATCTTTTTAATGAGATCACAACCGGATCAGAATTAATAATGAGAGGTCCGCAAGGCGTATTTACATTACCACCTGTAATTGAGAAAGACCTTTATTTTATTTGTACAGGCACAGGTATAGCACCTTTCCGGAGTATGGTGCATCATATTCAAAACCATAATATTGATCATCAGAATATTAATTTGATCTATGGAACAAGATCGCAAATAGACCTTGTGTATTACAACGAGATGAAAGAGTTGGAAACAACCGTACCAGGATTCCGTTTTATCCCAACGCTCTCAAGAGAAAAATGGGATGGCTGCTGCGGTTATGTACATACCGTTTATGAAAATCTTGTACACGAAAAACAGAATGGAAGCACCGAATTACCTCCAGCCAATTTTTATCTTTGCGGATGGAAAGCAATGGTAGATGAGGCCAAAAAACGGATCGTTGAAATGGGGTACGATAGAAAACAAATTCACCTCGAACTATACGGTTAAAGTTGATGTGTAATTTGAAGCCTTCCTCTGCAAAAATTAAAAATTATAACCAACACTTACGCCGCCTGACGGCTGAATATATCCTTTAGCTATAATAGGCGTAAATCCTGCTTTCCACATAAACCCACCATTTATTGGCTGTCTGCGATACATAAAAGAAGCAGTTCCAAAAAGGGCAGACTCTTCTTCATCACGGAAATTAAATACATCAATTTTTTTACCTGCAACCGTAATACCCCCACCTACTTCAAATGTATGGGGAGAGGATCCTTTTCCGAAGATATAATTTATCTGAACCGGAAAAGTAACGACTGAAGCCTGATTACCATCAGTATAGTATCCTCCCGTAGGGGTACTTACAAAGTTTTCATCATAGAAAGTAACAAAGCCTAATCCTACACGTCCGCCCCATCCAAGGTGTGACTGCTTAAATCTGCGATCAAGGTTTGCTGAAAATAAAATACCAGGGCCACCTAATTCTGCATAAAAAGATGTGAGTCCTCCAATTTTTTGAGGAGTTGAAGATTCATCCTGTGCTTGTGCTGAAATAAAAAGAAATAAAAAAGCAAGAGTGAAAGAAATTATTTGTCTCATAAAATGGTTTTAGGTTATGCTGATAAAGACAATTAAAATATAGATTGGCTGCAAAAATATTGTTAAGACGAATCAAAGGCCTTTAAAAATATAATCATGTAAAAAATTTCATTCAAAACATATTAAGATAGAATTTATATGTTAAATGCTTAGCATAACAAATCACGTAAACACACATAGTTGTTTATGCAACTGTTAAAAAGAAAAAGGCACCATTTTATTATGTCAGCGTACTCACTTAGTTTTGCATTTCAATTCAAAGATGATCATCTTCAATTGAAAATTTAGGGTTAAAAACACCTTAATAAAATTTACAAAGCGATTGCTTGCCTGGTAAATTTTTTATTCAAATACAAGTATAAATTGAAGAGTTATGAAAACAATGACAAGGCCTTCTATTGTCAAAATAGAAGCAGACGAATTAAATGAGTACAGAGCAGTGAACGAGACATTAGCTACCCACCTGTTCCCTACAAAACCAACTTTACAACATAAGCGATTTGGCGTAATAGACCTTTGGAAATGCAGGAATAACAGAAGATTGTATGGTATTAAAGTCAGGTAATCATTAAAGAAAAAAGCCCACTGAAAAGTGGGTTTTTTTATTCTTTGCCGATAAAAAAATTAAGATTTATTAATATATTCCAGAATAAAATCTTTAATCGAACCAACTGAGATTCGTTCCTGCTGCATACTATCGCGCTGCCGGATCGTTACTGTATTGTCTTCTTTCGTCTGGTGATCAACTGTCACGCAAAAAGGGGTACCAATGGCATCCATTCTCCTATATCTTTTTCCAATGGTATCCTTCTCTTCATAAAAACACTTGAAATGTATTTTACAATCATCCATGATGCTCCTTGCAATGTCAGGTAATCCATCTTTTTTCATAAGCGGTAGAATGGCTAATTTGATAGGGGCGAACTTAATGGGAAACTTTAATACGACACGGCTGTCTTTCTTATCATCTGAGCTGAGGTCTTGTTCTTCATAAGCTTCGCTGAGCAACAGCATAACTGTTCTGTCTAATCCTATCGAAGTTTCTACTACATAAGGTATATAATTACCATAAGGCTTTCCATTATCGTCCACATCATTATCGAAGTACTGCAACTTTTTTTTGCTCCACTCCTGGTGGCTTCGCAAATCAAAATCCGTTCGGGAATGGATGCCTTCCACTTCTTTGAAACCAAAAGGAAAATTGTACTCGATATCGCAGGCTGCATCGGCATAATGCGCAAGCTTTACATGATCGTGAAAACGATATTTATCAGAAGAAATACCAAGATCCAGATGCCATTTCATGCGTTCGGCTTTCCAGTACTCATACCATTTCATTTGTGTACCGGGACGAATAAAAAATTGCATCTCCATTTGTTCAAATTCACGCATGCGAAATATAAATTGGCGTGCGACAATTTCATTTCGAAATGCCTTTCCAATTTGAGCAATTCCAAAAGGAATTTTTAACCTTCCCGTTTTCTGTACGTTTAAAAAATTTACAAAGATTCCCTGGGCTGTTTCCGGTCTTAGATAAATAGTTTCTGCATCATCACTTATACTACCCATTTGCGTGGAAAACATAAGATTGAACTGGCGAATATCTGTCCAATTGCCGGTGCCACTGACAGCACAAACAATTTTATGGTTTTCCAATAATTGTTTCAATCCCTGAAAGTCATTAGTAGCAAGTAATGTATCCATCTCCTTCAGCAAATTTTCACTTGCCATTATATCTCCGCTTTTTTCCAATTCATCTGCTTTTGCCTCTATCAAATGATCAACACGGTATCTCTTATTGCTGTCCCGATTATCTATCATGGGATCACTGAAATTATCCACATGCCCGCTGGCCTTCCATGTAGTAGGGTGCATAAAAATGGCAGCATCTATACCTACAATGTTTTCGTACATGCGGGTCATGCTTTGCCACCAATGGTCTTTAATATTTTTCTTTAGTTCGCTACCCCATTGACCGTAGTCGTACACAGCACCAAGCCCGTCATATATTTCAGAAGAAGGAAAGATAAAACCATACTCTTTGCAATGCGAAATGATTGCAGCAAAGCGGTTATTGTCTGTAGCCATAGTGCGCAAAAGTAAGTGGATAGGCTCAAAAGGAAAATGAGTATTCGCTATGATAAATTTGCGGATGATACCTCGTTTATGCAGTAGGAAACTAATCTAAAGTAATTTCCGAAAACTTAGGAATGTTATTGCTTTTTAGAACTGCCTTTTAGCCGATGCAATTCCCATTTCCTTACAAGCTTTAAAATTAATTATCAAAATCGGCCTTAAACTTTATTGTCTTTTTTTCTCTCCGCTCAGCTTCATCTGTTGCTGTACTGATAAAGTAAACTACAAGCCCCGCTAACACAGTCGCAATACCTGTGGGTTTTTTCTCTTCTACTTTATCATAAAACAAACCGTCTGCAGCAAGTGGCTTTGGCTTGTGCCTGAAGGATGTTATAGATTCAGATTCTGCTCCAGTTTCTTCGTACACTGGTTCCTGTTCATATTCTTCTTTACGTTCCTTTTTCTTTTTGTCTTTATTATTCTTTTTGTCTTTATTATCCTTATTGTCTTTTTCTGATTCTTCTTTATGTTTGGCCTCAACCCCGTACTCTTCCTTCATTTTATTTGTTGCTTCTTCTTTTTTCTTAGGGTCCTGTGCTTCCCCAGGAGCAGGATCTTTTTCAAATACTGCATATTCATTGGGTTGAATCGTGGCGCCATATTTTACCACATAAGCTTTGGTAAATTCTGCGCCGAAATAAAGAATAATTGAGGAAAAATAAATCCATAATAAAATAACAATAAGTGAACCGGCGGTACCATAAGTGCTGCCTACATCACTTTTACTAATATAAAATGAAATAGCAAATTTACCGATCATGAAAAGGATAGCAGTGAAAATTGACCCTGCCCAAACATCTTTCCATTTTAATTTTGCATCTGGCAATACCTTAAAGATTACCGCAAACAAGAGCGTAACGACACCCAGCGTCAATAATATATTGATTATGTAAAAAATAACCACGGTAACATCCGGGAAAATATTTTGGAGTTTTTTGTTCAACCCTTCTACTACAGCAGTAACAGCAAGCGATACAAGCAGTAAAAATCCAAGGCTACCAATAATACCAAAAGAAAGCAATCTTGTTTTGATCAACTTCATAAAGCCCCCTTTGGGCTTTGGTTTCAGCCCCCAGATACCATTAATGGAATCCTGAATTTCACCAAAAACCCCGGTGGCACCTATGAGCAAAAAAATGACACCAATAATGGCTGCCGCTGTTCCCTTATCACTTAAGGAAGCATTTTTTACTATCTCCTGCATTTGCTTTGCAGCTTCTGCACCAACAAAACCGTTCATTTGAGAATAAATAGAGCCCTCTATTGCCTCACGTCCCCAGAATATGCTGCTAATGAAAATAATCATGATCAATAACGGCCCGAGGGAAAACACTGTATAATAAGCAAGTGAAGCGCTAAGCTTCGGTACCTTATCTTCCACAAAACCTTTGGATGCATCTTTTAATACCTGCCAAATACCTTTTATACTCAATTTTGCCATAAATACTGATTTTAAAAAAATATCTTACTACAAAAAGGTAGCCACAACAATCATTCTATAATTACTGCTGAAACTTATATTTTTAAGTGACTTTAATATTATCACCTGTGATTTCATTTTCCACTTTTTTCTTTTCTTCCTGCAGCTTAAGAGATCCTTTTCCTTGCTCTACTTCCACTTGTTTTATCCAAACGGCATAGTGGTTTGGGGAAATGTGTGAACCAAATTGAGTAGCATACACTTTGGTAAATTCTGCGCCGAAATACAAAATCACGGAAGTGAAATAGACCCACAACAACAACACAACCAAGGCCCCGGCAGTGCCGTAAGTACTATCCACATCACTACTCCCGATGTAAAAGGTAATTCCGAATTTGCCGATCATAAAGAGTATGGCTGTTACCATAGAGCCCACCCATACATCCCGCCATTTTATCTTTGCGTCCGGCAGCACTTTAAAGATCATAGCAAATAAAAATGTGATTACAATAAAGGTGATTATAAGATTGATAATATAAACCGTAATTAGAGCAATGTCGGGAAACACATTCAAAAGCCTGCTGCTAAATGCCTCCAGCAAGCCATTGATGACTAAAGAAACTAACAATAAAAATCCTAACCCTACCACAACTGAAAATGAAAGCAAACGATTGATCAACATTTTTATGAATCCTTTTTCGGGTTTTACTTTGAGATTCCAAATGGTATTAATGGAATCCTGGATCTCAGCAAATACAGTAGTAGCACCAATCAAAAGCGTAATAAATCCTATAACTGCAGTAACCTTGCTCTTTCCGCTAAGGGTTACATTTTTAATGATCTCCTGTATCTGCGCAGCCGGTTCGGGACCAACGAAGCCTTTTATTTGTCCATAAATAGAACCCTCTACTGCTTCCCGACCCCAAAACAGGTCTGCGAAAAACATAATTACGATCAACATAGGGCCAATGGAAAACACAGTGAAATAGGCAAGCGAACCACTTAGCTTCAAAACTTTGTCATCGGAAAATCCAATTCCTGCATCCCTGAATAATTTCCAGATGTTTTTAAACTTAAATTTTTTTGGAAAATGCATATTCTCTATTGTAGTTTTTTATTGCTGCTATGCCGGTTGCTATCCCTCACATTTTTCTTTTCGAAATTTTTGTGTAGCGCTTTTGTCAGGTTTATCCCGGTTTGATTAGCTATGCAAATTACAACCCAAAGCACATCAGCCAATTCATCGCTCAAATCAATTGCTTTATCAGTTTCTTTAAAAGACTGATCGCCAAATTGCCGGCTTACGATGCGGGCTACTTCTCCTACTTCTTCAGTGAGGATGGCCATGTTAGTAAGTTCGTTGAAATAGCGTACTCCTTTGCTTTTGATCCAAAGGTCCACTTCCTGTTGTGCCTCTTCAATTGTCATTACACTAATTTTTACCAATTACACTAATTAAAAAGCAATTCGGTTATAAGTAAATGATCTTTATCCCTCATTCTTTGTTTTTGGTGTCTATGAAAATGGTAACCGGCCCATCATTGGTCAAAGCTACTTTCATATCTGCTCCAAAAATGCCGCATTTAATTTCTTTCGCAAGGTCTATGGTTAGCTGTTCTATCGTCTGAATATATAATGGTTCAGCAATAATTGCTTTGCTTGCTCTTATATAACCCGGACGTGAGCCTTTTTTAGTAGATGCGTGTAAGGTAAACTGGCTCACCAAAATAATATCACCTTTCATTTCTTTCACTGAACAATTCATTACCCCATCCCTATCGTCGAAAATTCTGAGGTTTACAATCTTATTGCTTAACCATAGTATGTCGGCTTTAGTGTCGCTGTCTTCAATCCCTAAAAAAATTACTAAACCTTCTTCGATGGCGCTAACCATTTTGTTATCCACGGTTATACTGGCGTTCAACACACGTTGTATTACTACCCGCATTAGAGGTGCATCTGTTTTTGTCAAATTTAAAAGACTGCAATCAAAGGATGGTACATTCTTTTTATAAATTGCATGGTATGTTGGTTGATGTTTCTTCAGAGGTTGTGCTTACCACTACCCGCAGTGGCGGAAAGGGAGGACAAAATGTAAACAAAGTGGAAACGGCAGTTATTGCTTTTTTTGATGTTGCTCAATCCCGTTTGCTGTCCGAATCTCAAAAGCAGCAAATACAAATCAAATTGAGTAACCGCATAAATGCATCAGGTAATTTATTTGTAAAGGCACAAACCCATCGTACACAATTGCAGAACCGGGATGAGGCCATAAAGAAAATAAATGCCCTTATCACATTGGCTTTACAAAAGAAAAAATTACGCATAGCCACTAAGCCATCAAAAAAAGTAAAAGAAAAAAGGCTTGAAAACAAGAAAATCCATTCAGAGCGAAAGTTCGGCCGTCAAAAGTTTAAACACGGAAACTAATTTAAGTTACATCTTTTATAAAAAAATCCGCGTTTTTCGCAACCATAAATAATTAACCTATTTGTTCAAGGCTTACGAATTGCAGCAACTAAATTTGTTTCAAAGTTTTCCTATTGAGCAGTATTAAAAAATTAGCGGGTCAGACCTTGTGGTACGGGGTAAGCAGTATATTCGGGCGTTTCCTTAATTACCTGCTCACTCCTTTATTAGCTACTATTTTTGCATCTGCTGCTTATGGAAAAATCACATTGCTCTTCACAATAGCTGCTTTTTTAAATATTATTTTCACGTATGGAATGGAAACAGCATACTTCCGTTTTTCCATTCAACGGGATGAAAAAAAGGTTTACAATACCTGTACATGTTCCCTTTTATTAACTACTGTGTTTTTTACTATCCTACTATACCTGAATGCCATACCCATTGCATCATTTTTAGAAATAGGAGATCATCCGGAATATGTAAAATGGGTCATCCTTATTGTTGCTTTGGATACATTGGTTGTGATGCCTTTTGCTAAGTTGAGGCATGAAGGCCGTCCTCGAAAATTTGCTTTTGTAAGAATTACAAATATTTTATTGAATATAGGCCTGGTATTGTTCTTTTTGGTTTACTGCAAAGGGCAGTATGCCAATAATGAAAATAGTTTTTTTGCCTGGTTGTACAATCCCAACATAGATATTGGCTATGTGATCATTGCCAACCTGATAGCAAGCGGAATTACGTGGCTGCTGCTTTTCAAAGAGTTCTTCAAATTTCGTTTTCAATGGAATGGCACCTTATGGAAAGAGATCATGGCTTATTCATGGCCACTCATCATCGTAGGCTTTGGGGGCATGGTCAATG
>MWVT01000001.1_pt1 | contig 39791 bp, 41 predicted proteins | sample 1047201 | NCBI WGS metagenome assembly MWVT01 (sample SAMN06349988, study PRJNA376086) | soil metagenome | isolation source: TG5-1 sample Antarctic (ecotone) soil | place: Antarctica | collected 2015-01-13 | reverse complement strand
ATACGCAGATTTACAATATGCTTTCGATTGGCACGAAAAAACATTTTTTCATCAAGGCGTTCTTCCAGTGCATTTAAAGATTTTAAAATGAGTGGTTTATTAATTCCAAAAAAACTTTTGCATAATTACCAACGCTTTCAAATAATCGTACTTCAGCAAGCTTTACAAACCAACAACGATCACCATCTTTCACGAACACCTGGTCATGCTCTGTCAGCATCGAATGATTAGCAATATCTGTGTGTGGCGACCGTAAGCGGTTTTCATTTCCCGTCAGTTTTTGAATGGCATCAGCAAGTCTCTTCGGGTCTATTGGTTTTAAAAGATAATCCAATGCATTTACTTCAAATGCTTTCAATGCATATTCATCATAAGCAGTAGTAAAAATGACCTGCGGCACTGTGTCTAATTCAGCCAGCAAATCGAAACCAGTTTTCTCAGGCATTTGTATATCTAAAAAAATCAAATCAGGATTCAGGCTTTCGATTTTTGAAAGTCCTTCATCTGCATTAGCAGCTTCATCTACGATCTCTATTTCCGGGCATTCCTGTAGCAGCTTGCGCAATTCTGTACGGGCTAATCGTTCATCATCTATTATGATCGCTTTCATTTTTTCTGAAATCATTTTAATTTGTATTTGACGGTATCATGATGGTAGCTTCCACCAATGAAGGTTCTAATTGTTTTATATCAAAGCTTGCTTTTTCACCATACAATAATTGAAGACGGTCTTGTGTACTTGCAAGTCCAAAGCCGGCACCATTCTTTTTATAACCATTTAAGATGCCTGTATTCTGCACAGCCATAAAATGATGGTGACCTTTGTAATCAGAAATAATTTTAATGATTCCTCCATTCTTGTGTTCGCTGATTCCGTGCTTGATCGCATTTTCCACCAGCGTTTGCAACATCATTGGAGGCACCTGTTCATCCAGTGTTCTGCTTTCCACTTCATACTCTACCTTCAGCCTGTCTTCGAAACGCATATTCTCCAAAGCGAGGTAATCTTTTACAATTTTTAATTCATCTTCAAAACTTACTGTTTCTCTTTTTTCGGCTTTGAGGCTGCTGCGTAAAATATTGCTTAGTTCAGTAATAGCTGTTCTTGCCCTGTCGGGATTTTCATCAATGAGTGCACGAATGCTGTTCATAGCATTGAAGATGAAATGAGGATTGATATGGGCTTTGATCGTTTTCAATTCCAGTTCCTTCACCAGTGATTCCAACTGCAATGTATCAAGTTGTTGCTTCTGGCTTTTGGTAACATAGTGATACATAAAATAAATAAGATTCCATATAAAAAAATAAACGAAAAAATAAAATGCACCACTAAGTATAAGAAGCAGGAAATTTTTATCAAGAAATTCTTTTTCACTTCTGTTGAGCCATCCGAAATAGGAAAGCAGCTTCATATCAAAGAAAGAAGCGAAAATGGAAAAGAAAAAAGTTGTGATTAGAAATTGAAGAATTTGCCTGTCAAAACTTTTTTGTAAAATGTTGAGCCTGATTATAGCAAACCGCATAAGATGCGTAGAAAGCAAACCCAAGACAACAAAAATTCCAAGTCGGCCAAAGAAGACCTGCACCTCGTGAGCATCTTCAAGTTTTTCGAATGATTTCGCAAAAAAAATATTGATCAATGCGAAGCCACCCCACCCTGCTACCTGGAAGAGCCAATACCGGGAAAGCTTTATTTGGTTCATTTAATTTCAAAGCTATCAATTCAAACGTAATAGAACTCAATAAAAGTATCAGTGGAAAATCCGGTTTACAAATGGATGTCTCACAATACCCTTGCTCTTCAGATACCGTTATTACCGCATCATTTATAAAAAGAAGTGATATTGGATGCTAACAACCAATTTGCTCCCGATTTGTTAAGATAGACAGCTTTCCTTTTTGAAGCTAAAGATTCGCTTATTTTGTACTTTCAAAATGTGTTCATGCAAATTGCTCCTGCTGCCTTATTAAGTTCTATTGATTCTCCCCACGACTTAAAGAAATTGTCAAAAGAGCAATTGCACCGGGTTTGTGATGAATTACGCCAATATATTGTAGATGTAGTATCAGTACATGGTGGGCACTTCGGTGCAAGCCTCGGTGTGGTAGAATTGAGTGTGGCGCTGCATTACGTGTATAATACTCCTTACGATCAATTGGTGTGGGATGTAGGCCACCAGGCTTACGGACATAAAATACTCACCGGCCGAAGAGAATCATTTATCTCTAACCGTAAATACAAAGGGCTAAGTGGTTTTCCAAAACGCAGCGAAAGTGAATATGATACATTTGGAGTAGGTCATTCTTCTACTTCCATTTCAGCAGCATTGGGAATGGCTATGGCTGCGCATTATAAAGGAGAAAAAGATCGTAAAGCCGTGGCCATAATAGGCGATGGCGCTATGACAGCAGGTTTATCATTTGAAGCTCTTAATCATGCAGGGGTTGCAGACGCCGATGTATTAATTATACTCAATGACAATTGCATGAGCATAGATCCCAATGTGGGTGCTCTGAAAGAATACCTGACTGATATTTCCACTTCTCCTACTTACAATAAGATCAGAGATGATGTATGGAATTTGCTCGGTAAACTTCCGGTTGGAAAAAGATTTACGAGAGACATGGCATCAAAATTAGAAGCCGGTATAAAAGGAATGGTTTCAAAAAGTAGTAATTTATTTGAGGCATTGAACCTTCGTTATTTCGGGCCCATTGATGGACATAATATTACGAAGCTTGTAGATACACTTTCGGATCTGAAAAATATTCCCGGACCTAAGATTTTACATGTTGTAACCGTAAAAGGCAAGGGTTATTCGCTTGCAGAAAAAGATCAAACCAAATGGCATGCACCGGGGTTGTTTGATAAAATAACAGGAGAGATCTATAAGAAAACTTATGACCTTCCACAACCTCCGAAATACCAGGATGTATTCGGGCATACGATAATAGAATTGGCAGAACAAAATGAAAAAATATTTGGCATTACTCCTGCCATGCCCAGCGGATCTTCATTAAAATACATGATGGAGAAAATGCCGGCCCGTGCATTCGATGTAGGCATTTGCGAGCAGCATGCTGTGACATTAAGTGCCGGTATGGCCACGCAGGGACTAAGGGTATTTTGTAATATTTATTCCACTTTTATGCAGCGTGCATTCGACCAGGTAGTGCACGATGTAGCTATTCAAAAACTGCCTGTAGTTTTTTGCCTGGACAGGGCGGGACTTGTGGGTGAAGATGGACCTACGCATCATGGCGCTTATGATATTCCCTATTTCAGGTGCATTCCCAATATGATCATTTCTGCACCGATGAATGAAACGGAATTGCGCAACCTGATGTTTACTGCACAATTGGAAAGCACAACACTTCCTATTGTAATACGCTACCCCCGTGGTGAAGGTGTACTATCTGATTGGAAAAAACCAATGGAAGAAATTGAGATAGGAAAAGGAAGAAAACTAAAATCAGGGAAGGACATTGCTATTCTTTCTTTTGGCCATCCCGGGAATTTTGCTGCTGTAGCTATACGTGATTTACGAAATGATGGTGTACAACCTGCGCATTACGATATGAGGTTTGCAAAGCCCCTGGACGAAGAATTATTACATGAAGCTTTAAAAACTTATCCTAAAATAATTACCGTGGAAGACGGAACCATAGTAGGTGGATTTGGTACTGCTGTTTTGGAATTTATGCAGTCACATGGTTATAAAAATGATATCCGGATATTAGGTATTCCTGATCGTATTGTAGAACACGGTACATTAAAAGAATTGCACAGGGAATGTGGATATGATGCAGAAGCTATCTCTGTGTCAGTACTGGAAATGCTTAAGAGTAAAACAGCCTCAACGGTTTTACAATAGATACACCTTTGCTACATTTACTTAGTTCATAATTCTTTAACTTCCATTCCTTTATAAATCATAAGATTTCCAGCCACAGGCAATATCTGTTGGCCCTAAAAAAATGGGCGCTGAAAAAAGATTGCTGAAAGCATTCGAATTATCTGCTGTCACAAAACAATTTTTCTATAGTGGACTTAAAAAAAGATTCCCTGATAAAACAGAAAAAGAAATTAAAGAACTATACCTGTAACGATTAGATAAATGCTTCAACCGAATTATTAAAAAAAGTCCTGGAGCGTCTTGATGTAAAAGCAAAATTAATGCTGCACTTCATGCATAAGCTTTTCAATATCTATTTTATGCAGGTATGGCAAGAGCCTGTCGGTTGATTGAAAAATTCTAAACCCAATTACTGTTTTCATCCATTTCAAAAAAAATACTTCTACATAAAAATCATTTATCTGATAAAGCATGATGCGTAAAAAACCAGCCTTACGTTCTGCGAGGTAAACACCAGTTTTAAGCAATGTATTTATCTTATCTTTTTTGCAAGAATTGTTGAAAGCATGCAAGGACATGTAAGAGGCTTTCCATTATTGGAACAAATCGGATGCCATTCATAAAAGAAAAAAAACTAAACGGAAAAATGTTTTTAAAACAACCTAAAAGCTTTTGTTATCCGGAGCAGTGTAGAAAATACTCCCGAGTGTATCTAAAATATCAGCTCTGGTACTTCATCGCGGAATACTATTGTTAATTTAAAATTTAATAAGTATTTTACCTACTTATTACAACAGATCTTTTGATGATATTTTGCTGCCTATAAATTTCTTTCTAAACCAAAACCATTTATATGTTTTACAAATTTCGCTTCAGGCATTATGTTCTCCTTGTTATTGTTTTTCTCGTTGTAGGTTGTAACAATCCAGCTCAAACGGATAATACAAAAACAACAGATACCACATCCGGCGACACCACAGGACCCCGTAAGTATACTCCTTTTGATGCTTCCCGGAGTGTAACCCAAATATCACCGAACCTTTATACACAGTTAGCAGACACATTAAATGTAAGGGTTCTGCAAGGCATTTATAAACCTGGAGATTCTTCTATCATGCATGCACATCCTGATTTTGCTCTTTATGTCGTAGAAGGTAGTACGGTTGAACTAACTGCCGAGGACGGAAATAAGCAAAATCTGGAATTTAAAAAAGGTATGGCCATAGTTCTCCCTGCAGCTACACATTCAGCAAAAAACATCGGAAAATCGACCTTAAGATTGATCGTGGTGGAAGTAAATAGGCCAAGAGATTAACTTATCAACGTCCATAAGGCGTCCCGAAAGATTTTTTTGTTGGCCTATCCTACCTGATGATACTAATTTAAAATATAGCGGTTGTATGTCCATCCCCAGGTATATGTTGATTTAGTTGTAATAATTGGACATGTCCTGTAGCTGATTTTTCCTGGAGGCTTATGTTGGTTGGTTGGGGATAAGGATTATGTAAAGTAGTGATCAAATGGTCTGCCTGAGGCTATTTCTAATCTATTGAGAATACCTTAAAATGATAAGAACCTTGAAATTTAATCTGATGAAAGCAATATTAATTATCCCCTTATTGATTTGCTATGTTGTATCAGGTCAATCTAAGGACTCAATAGCTATAGCTCAGCTCATCATCAATGATTATAAAACTTTCAATAATTGGGATTACAAGAAACACGTGCAACACTGTCAGCCACATTACATCCTGATCGAAAATGGAGATATTATGAGCTTGCAGGATGAAGTTAATTACTTCAGGAAAAACGCACACAGAAGTATAAAAAGAACAGATCAATTTAATTTTTTCTCTATTAGAGTTCAAAGAAACTTCGGATACGCTATTTATGAATTAGAATCTACAATTGAAGAAGATGGCAAATCAAAATTTTACAAATGGACCGAAAGCGCTATTTGTGAGAAAGCAGCTCGGGGTTGGAAATTGGCTTTAATTCATTCTACTGTAGTTAAATAAAGTGCCTCAGCTCCTATTTGCAAAAAAGCGTCTGCATTACTAAATAATATTTTAAAAAATAAACTAAAAGAAATTGTGTATTTAACTAAGCAAATAGCAAAGCAATTTAGAGAACTTTATTTTGGAGGGAACTGGACTTCATCCAATCTCAAAGATAATCTGGCAGGTGTAACCTGGGAACAGGCCACTTGATAAAAAAAATACTCTTGCAGACAAATAAAAACTGAGAATTATATTCAACCACTAATTAATTACAAAGTCAGGTGTGAACAAATCATTCCGGGCTATTTTGATCCTATATCATCAAAAGCTTCATCGGCATCTTTAGCCCATTCTTTTTCTCTAAAACTATCACCAGAGGTTTTCGTCAAATTTTCATTTGCGCCATCCCCTTTGCCGTCGCTCACTGTATTCGCTCCCGGCTGTATTACTGAATCATCTCTCAGACCGGGATCACGCTTTGTGCCTTCATCAGCAGGTTTATTCCGACTGTCTTTATTTTCTACCATAAAAATATTTTTAAATGATGATGGAAAAGTTATGCCATTAAAAATTAAAAAGAGTGAAATTCGTTTTTTTGAATAAAGGGCGTTATTTTAAATTACAAAAAATAATATATGAAAGAAGAATTGAATAGAGACGATAACACTCCCAAAAGTCACTTATCACATTCACCGTTGCGTACACGAAATGGAGGTGAACTCAGTGATTCACCAAAGGATGAGGAAAAATTACAATCTACTGAATTTACAATTGATCTGCCTGATGTAAAAGATATTCCCGGCCAGGAATTTATCAATCCCATGCCGCTTGGCCTGATGGCCGATACCACTATTTCATCTGCTGATGAAGAAGGCGAAGGCATTTTTGAAGATGAAGAAGATGAGGAAACAGAAATGATACAGGGTACGGAAGGTGATGTAACAAGAGATGAAAAAGAGACCCTGGAAAGTGGTGAAGAATATATGCCCACAAGGGATGAAAGGAATCTGCAGGGCGCCACATTAGATAATGCAGATTTTGAAGGCGTTCAACTCAATTACGAAAGCTTTGGATCAGAGCGCACAGGTGCTGATCTTGATATTCCGGGTACTGAAACAGATGATCAAATGGAACAAACCGGAGGTGAAGACGAAGAAAATAATACTTACAGCCTGGGCGGCGAGAAAGGATGACATTGTAACAGAACCTATATCGGTACATTAAAAGTTTAAAAATGTCAGACAAGCATTTTCTCCTGAAAAAAATTCAGAATCTTTCTACTGGCATTTTATTCGAGGATCCTCTCATGTTTTTATTCAATTTTTAAAAACTAAAACTGAATAAAAAAGGAGGTGATTATGTCAATCGTAAAAAAGAACCAGGCACTCGAAACTATGCCGGGCCTATTAAACAACTTTATTACAAATGATCTGTGGGATTGGGGTTTGAGCAATAATAGTTATACCAACACTACCATCCCTTCAGTCAACATCAGGGAAACAAACGACAACTTTGAAGTGGAGATGGCAGCTCCGGGAAAGGACAACATGATTTTAAAATTGAACTCAATAACAATATGCTCACCATCGGCAGTGAGAAAGAAAACAGGCAGGTGAAAAATGAAAATGGAAAATATTCACGCCGGGAGTTTAGCTACCAATCATTTCAACGTTCATTTCATTTATCAAAAGATGTCGTTGATGCTGAAAACATTTCAGCCCGATATGAAAATGGTGTGCTGTATGTAAACATTCCAAAGAAAGAACAGGCAAAACAACGTCCGCCCAGGACTATTGAAATTTCTTAAAAAAAGGAAGCCAAATTTAAAAGCCGCTTTGACATGGCGGCTTTTAAATTTATATGAGGTTAGAGATTAGCACTAAAATACTTTCATCTGGTCAACACAAAAAGTCCATACTCAGTCATCTTTTTTCACTTTTTTCTTTCCCGTTTTACCATCAATTTTTATTTTTGTGTTGCCATCTTTGATAGTGATGTCACCATCTTTTTCCACCTCTTTTTTATAGTCGCCGCTTTTTACTTTTATTTCATCTTCCGTGGTCTTCACCTTATTTCCCGCATTATCAATCGTCTTTGTATTCCCATTATCATCTTCATCTACGAACACATATACATACTTGCCTTCCTGCGACCCTGATTTGCGTCGTATTTTTCCATTGATCACTTTGCCGGTACGTCCATGGATAGTATCATCTGTGCGGGTATCCACATACATTTTTACAGGTTCCCCCGTTTCTTCATTCACCATTAATCCTGTTTTGGGGTCTTCTTTTAAATCAAGCGAAGCTCCTGTATTCGGATCTATATATCGCTTATTGGAATCACAACCCTGCCATAAGGCTGCAAAGACAAGTAGTAAAGCAAGAAAAAGAATATTTTTCATATTGGTATTTTAAAGTTGTGTTGCAATTTTAAGTCCAGTCAAACGAATGCTTTACAGGCATCTTTTTTGTTTAAAACGACGAGTATTTGATTTACAAAATAATTTTATGCAGAAAAATATTAATACAATTTTAAATGTATTTGCGGGATTATTGTTCGGTTTGTTTATTGCGGGCCAGTTTAGCTTTAAAAACGATCAAAAAAAAGAAATGCCCATTACCTATTCAGCCCCGGCGTTACCTGCCACTATGAGTTTTGCAAATGAGATAGTGCCATTGGAAAGGTGGGATGTGCAGGAAAGGTTTGATCGTGAGTTGCTTTTTAATTATTACAGTCAGGCCAATGTGTTATTTCTCCTAAAATTATCTAATCGTTATTTCCCGATTATTTCAGAAAGACTAAAAGCTAATGGCGTTCCTGACGATTTTAAATACTTATGCGTAGCTGAAAGTAATTTGTTGAGTGGAGCAAAGAGCTATATGGGAGCTACCGGTTTTTGGCAGTTTATGAATGGTACAGCACCGGGCTTCGGTCTGGAAGTCAATAGCCAGGTAGATTACAGGCATGATTTAGAAAAATCAACAGATGCCGCATGTAAATATTTAAAACAAGCTTATGAGAAATTTGGTAACTGGACCGCTGCGGCTGCTTCATACAATTGCGGACAGGGAGGATATAATGCTCAGGTAACTTACCAGGGTACTACTAACTATTACGACCTTCATCTGCCCGAAGAAACCAATAAATATATATTCAGGATTCTTACGTTCAAACATCTGCTGCAAAATGCAGAGGCATTAGGCTTTCATCTTAAAGAAGGTGAAGCCTACAAAACAGTTCCATACAGAACTATGAACGTCACAACAACGATCCCAAACCTGGCTCAATTTGCAAAAGAAAACGGTACAACATATAAGATCTTGCGGTTAATGAATCCATGGTTGAGAGGCAAATCGTTACCGGTAAGTGGAGGTAAATCTTACCTGGTGAAATTACCGGCTTAGGATTGAAGCATTACCATCATTATTGTTCAGTAGGGAAATGATCCCTGGTTTCCCAAATTTATTAAACTTAACTTTCTTTAGATTGTTATCTTTATGAATCTACTTAATGAACCTGCCTGATTTTTCATCTCCTCTTTGGTTTACGCTGATTACACTGTCATTTTTTGCAGTAGTGATCGGCAGATATTTGTTCATAGCAGGTGCGTTTTATTTGATATTTTACAGATGGTTTCCTGAGAAATGGGAGGATCGTAAGATCAATGAGAAGGCTTATAAAAAAGGTCAATTTAAAAAAGAAGTAATGTGGAGCACACTCACTGCTATGTTATTTGCTCTTGCAGGTACCATCACTATGGTCGGGTGGCAAAACGGTTACACAAAAGTTTATCTTGACATTTCAGAATATGCATGGTGGTGGATGCCATTGAGCTTAGTGATTGCTCTTTTGCTGCATGAAACATACTATTATTGGTTGCATCGTTGGATGCACCATCCAAGGGTATTCGGGTTTATTCATAAAGTACACCATGAAAGTAATATCACTTCACCATGGACAGCTTTTTCATTTCATCCATTAGAAGGTTTGCTGCAGGCGCTTTTTTTACCGCTATTATTAATGGTGTTGCCCATGCATTTATATGTAATCGTAGTTCAACTCACCATTATGACTTTCAGCAGTGTGGTCAACCATCTGGATATCGAAATATACCCCAAAAATTTTACCCGCAACTTTTTTGGTAAATGGCTTATAGGCGCTACGCATCATTCGCTACATCACAAACAATTTAAATTCAATTACGGTTTGTATTTTACTTTTTGGGATAAATGGAAGAAAACAGAAAGTCCATTGTATGAGGCTTTATTTGAAGAGAAAACGAATGCAGGGTTCAAGACAAATAACCATTCTATACCTCATGAACATAAACCATTTACAGCTGCCTCTACAAAACCAATAGTTTCCTGATAGATCGATATAGCTTATTTAAGAATTGTTTTCATTCAGGAAAAGAAATTTTACCCATAGTAATAGCAGGCAAACCCAGGCGACCCCCAAAATCTATAGCTGAGCCTGCAACGGTTTCATTGGCAAGTATAGCAAACAACAACGCTTCTTTTGCATCACCGGAAAACCCTAAATTTTCCAGAGGCTCAAGTTTTGTTTCAGGTAAAGATTTTTGAATCCATTCTGTAAGCAAAGGATTGTGTGCACCACCACCGCTCATAAATATTTTATGCTCATCTCCTTTTTTGATAATGCTGTTAATAGCTTCGGATATGGTAACTGCACTGAATTTTGTTGTTGTGGCTATCAGATCATGAGAAGATATATCACTGGAATTTGTGGCCTGCTGTGCCTCTTCTACATATTTTAAACTAAAAAGTTCGGGGCCTGTAGTTCGTGGAAAAGAAGTTTGAAAAAAACTGTTTTCTTTTAATTTGTTTAATAAATTTTCATTCACTTTTCCCTGCTTCGCCAATTCTGCATTTTCATCATAAGCTTTGTTGAAATATTTTTGAGCAAGTGCATCTATCAAAGTATTGCCTGGCCCGGTATCGGTTACAAATACTTCAGCCGTATTAAAGTTTCCCGGTAAAAAGGTAAAATTCGCTATGCCGCCCATATTAAGCATAATTCTGTTCTCATCCTTTTTTGAAAATAAAAGATAGTCGCCATACAAAGCAAGTGGTGCTCCTTCGCCACCTGCTGCTATATGCTTTTGCCTGAAGTCTGAAATGGTTATGATCCCGGTCTTAACTGCTATGTGATCTCCATCTCCTATCTGCAAAGTCGCATTGGGAAAATAAGGATGATGGTGTAAAATCCTGGGTGAATGATAAACGGTTTGTCCATGAGAAGCAATGAGATCAATATCTGAAGGATCAATACCCCATTTTTTTAAAACGTTTAATATATAGGTTGAATGGATATCCGCTATCCATGGATTCAACAAACACAATTGCTGAAATTCAATTGTTGGCTTAGCAAATATTTTCCTGATCTCGTCTTTTACGTTTTCGGGGTAAGCAACTGTTTCAAAGTTTTGAACAGCAACTTTTGTATTAGCTCCGCTACCTTCAAAATTGCATATTGCAATATCTAACCCATCTAATGAAGTGCCCGACATTAAGCCGATGATCTTGCGAATGGGCTTATTAGCTATTGAGAAGAGCCTTTCAAGATTTCTATTCATATTTTATGAATTAATCTTCTCCTTCATTTCTTAATTTAAAAAAATAAGGCGAGTAAAAAAATCACTCGCCTTAGTAGAAAACTTTTTTAAAACGTAGGGTCTGGTGGCGTATTCACATTGTTGTCTCTTTCCAAAAATGGATAAGGCAAAAAATTCCGCTTTCTTTCAGACAACGGTCTGTTGAAGCGCCGCATGTCTTCGAGCTTCAGTCCCGACATGAACAATTCTATACTCCTGTGTTTATAAATCAATTCTAAAAGCTGTGCCTGCGTATAAGTGCCTGTGAGAGCAGGCAGATCTGCACCTACTCCAAAAGGATCGTTGGCCGCTTTTTTTGTCACTACTTTATTTAATTCAATCAATGCATTCGTGAGATCAGGAGTAGTTTGTCTTGCATAAGCCTCTGCTTTTATCAGGGTCATTTCACCGGGAAGATATATTGGCCATGCCGTTGTAGAAGCAGCGCCGAAACCATTCACCCTGAACCGCGGATTAGTAGCATTTGTAGAAATATAAAAAGGCACCCTCTTATCTCCAAGATCCGGTGCTAAAGATGCAGGAAGACCCATCGTGGAATCACCCGGTGCATATACATTATTGGTAGAGGTAACCGTTTCAAAAATAGGATTCAGGAAAACTGCCGTAAAACTGAATACAGATCGTTTAGTAAGATCAACCGCATTTGCTGACGCCAGTGCCTGAGCGTAATTACCGGCAAATAAAGAATACCGGGCTTTCAATGCATGTAGTGTATTTACAACATCAATACCGGTTGGCAAATTGGTGAGAAAGGCCGGTGCAATTGGATTAGCAGTGATAGCAGCCAATGCCTTATCAATAGATGTAATGGCATTATTGAAGCCTTGAATGCGATCTACAAACTTCACAGGATTTCCGAGGCTTCCTGTACCATCGGGTATTTGTTGCCAAAACATCGCCAGGTCTCCCAATGCAAGCGCTTTAAAAATAGTAGTATAACCGATGAGCCCGCTTCCATAATTCTTATCTCCCAACCCCTCTGCTTGTGAAATAATGTTATTGGCATCAAAAATAATTTTATTGCTTGTTGTCCATAATCCGCCCAGTATGGTATTGGTTCCATCTACAGAACCCGCACCTAATTGCAACTGAAATTCCGATGTATTCCCCTGGTTGAGTACAATGACCTGGTTGGTTACTAAAGCATCAATAGAAATACGATTGTATAAAGAACTGCCGCGGCCTGCTGTATACAGACGTTGCAAGCCAATAGCCACACCTGTCATAGCCTGAGGTGATGAAAAAGCCTGTTCATTGGGTACAGCAGATGGATTAGTGAAATCTTTGGTGCAGGATGTCTGGACAAGAAGACATGTTGCCATCAAACCGAAACAAAATATTTTGTTTTGAAGTTTCATTTTTCTGATTTTTAAAATTAAAATTTAGCAGCTAAACCGAGTCTGAATGTGCGTGGAATAGGAACAGCGCCGAAATCTATTCCTCTTAATAAGGTGCTTTGTCCAGCAGCATTTACCTCCGGATCGTACCCTTTATAATCGTCCCATGAAATAAGATTTCGGCCACTGAGGCTTAGGCTTAGATCCTTAAACCATTTGAATTTCCCAAAATTGTATCCTACGGAAACTTCACGAAGCTTTACGAATGAGCCATCGTCTATTCTCCATTCTTCTATCTGATAAATACTATTGATATAACCCCGTGGCAATTCGCCTTTTTGTTCCTGTGCAGCCACTATCCCATTGCCTACGCCCTGTCGTGTTCTGAAGTCTGCATTAAATACATCTACACCTTGTACAGCATCAAATTGCACTCTTAAATTGAAGCCCTTAAAGCCCACTTCGTTCACTAATGAACCTGTCCAATCAGGATTAGGATCACCTATTACCTTACGCAATGTAGTTCCTGTCGGTATACCATTAGCATCACGTTGTGGTGTGTAAGTGAAAGGGTTCACCTGAGTTCCTTTTTCTATTTGAGGAAATCCTGTTGGGTTTTTCACTTGTGCACCGTTGGCATCTACTGCGAAGAAAGTACCGTAAAAAATACCAATAGGATACCCTTCCAGCAACGCAATAGGAGCACCGCCGTTGGTACTGAATAAAGTAAGTGCTGGACCTGTTTCTAAAACTTTATTACGGTTACGATTGAATATAGCTGTTACATCCCATGTAAGATCATTGCTCTTTACAGGCGATCCATTTAGTACGATTTCTATGCCCTTGTTCTCAAGTGAACCGAAATTGTCAAGAAGACTTGAATAGCCATTGCTTGGCGCTATTTGCCTGTTGATCAAAAGGTCTTCTACTTTTTTATTGTACCAGTTAAATTGCAGTCCGACCCTGTCGCGGAAAAAAGAAATGTCGGTTCCTATTTCTAATTCTTTTTGACGCTCGGGTTTTACATTCTCATTGGCAAGCCTTGAACTTCCGGAAAGTGCAATCCTGCTTAAATAAGAATTACTGCTGTATGCATTAACCCTGTCATAAGCGCCAATACCCGTTAGATTTCCTGATTCGCCATAAGCTGCCCGCAATTTGAAAGTACTCCACCAGGGCATACTGCTTTTCCAGAACTCATTATCCGAAAGCAAATAACTTGCACTTCCTTTATAATAAACCTGGTTGCGCTGGTCTTCGCCAAACACAGATGAACCATCAAACCGAACAGCTCCCGTTAGAAATAAACGGTTATTAAATCTCAAATTTTGCTGAACGTACACCCCCGATATGGATTGCTCACTGCGCTCGTCTGAACTTGGCAGTGGTGTGCTGGCTCCATTGATCGTTTCTATAAAAGGTGCAAGGCCACGGCCTTGTAAAAGCGAGTACCTGTTTTTTTCATATTGCAATGAATAGCCTACCTGTGTGGTTGAACCTATGTTATCTGAAAGATCAAATTGATAGGTACCATTTAATTCATTATTGATTTGAAAAAACTGATTGTTACCTGTGCTTGCATAACCGTTCAACGTAGGATCTAAAGTAGCCCCGCCACCGAAAAATGCAGTACTTACATTGTATGCAAAAGGAGGCATATAGGTAGTGCCGTTTTGTGCATAATTATCTATACCTAATGTATAGTCTAGAGTAAACCCTTTAAAAATCCTCAATTTAGCACCCAAATTGGCAATGATTCGGTTGGTTTCATTACGTTGTTTAAAATCTTCAATTACAGAAACCGGATTGACCCGGCCCCGCTCACCAATTGCTTTTATATTACCATTCGCATCCCGTGCAAAAATATCATGGAAGTTTCCGATAATCGTAACCGAGTTCATTGGCGAATAAAATGAGTTACCATCAGGCTTTTCATTGGCAGCACTGTTGATATAATTCAAACCAATGTTCACGCTCAGTTTTTCACTGAGTGATTGATCAACACTGGCACGGAAACCAAACCTTCTGAAGTCTGTTTTCTTGACAATACCTTCATTGTTGAAATAATTTCCCGATAAAAAATATTTTGTTTTATCGCTACCGCCGCTCACTGATACATTGTTATCGGTACCTACTCCCGTCCTGAAAATATAATCCTGGTAATCATATCGTGTAACAGGTGTAGATGCCGTTAATGCAGTAGTTAATATATCCTGTGTTTGAATATCAGGTGCCGGACCGAACTTAGTTGGTGAATTATTTACATCAAGTTTTTTACGCAGTTTACTCACCATTACGCTTGAAGAAAAGCTTATCTGGGGTGCACCGCTTTTTCCTTTTTTTGTAAATATCTGGATCACTCCTGCATTGGCCCGTGAACCATAGATAGCGGCAGCTGCTGCCCCATTCAAAACTTCCACCCTTTCTATATCTGATGGGTTGATGTCCACCATTCTATTCTGACCAATGGAACCAACAAAGTTTCCTCCATCATAATTATTTTGTGTATTTGTCACCCTGTTTGTAGCATTATTGATGATCACTCCATCCACTATATACAAAGGTTCAGATGAAGATAAAATGGAACTGATGCCACGAAGCCTCACTGAGATACCACCCGCAGGGTCTCCAGAGTTCTGTGTTATTTGTGCACCTGCTGTTTTTCCCTGCAGCGCGGCCAGCACATTACCTGTTGCTCCTTTTGATAATTCATCGGCATTTACACTACTGATGTAACTCCCGAGCTGTCGGCGTGTAGTACCTGCAGAAGTACCTGTCACCACCACTTCGTCCATGCTCAATGCATCTTCGGCAAGTTGTACATTGGTGTTGTAGGTATTCTCTGATGCATTCAATTGCACTGTTTTGCTAATGCCTTTGAAGCCTACGCCACTGAAGTCTAATTGATAAGTGCCGGGTTTTAAATTAGTCTGAAGCGAATAATTTCCTTCCACATCAGTGGTAGTGCCGGTATTGGTATTGCGAACTAAAACGGAGACTCCGGGGAGGCCTTCATTTTTGTTGTTGGTGACTCTACCTGTAAGGCGCAACTGTGCATGAAGTGCTGATCCTGTGATTAAGAAAAGGCAAAAAAACAAAAGGGGTTTCCATTTTAGAAATGAAAATTGTAAAACTGAGTTCATAATGCAGTTTTTAAATGAATAATTACTTTGGTTTTAATCTTTGAAAGGAAACTCAAAAAGCAATAAAAATAATTGAAGCTATTAATAAAATATCTATTTATTTCAATCTTCCGTCCAGCATGTAAAATACAGAATAATATCAAAAATTAGACATCTGTTTGATAAACGGAACAATGAGGTGAAAATAGATTTTCGGAATGTGCATTCAACAGACTGGAAGGGAGGGATGATTATTCCGCTTGCATCAAACCAGTAACGAGGCTTTTCCATTGGATCTTTGAAAATGTAGCTATAGCACCCCCTGCAACAGCAGTATTTCTTGCTTTGTCAATTACTTTTTCAGCATCTACATTTGGAGTTTCATTTCTTCCATAAACACCCATTGTTACGGTTGTACCTACCCGTTTTGCCATAAAACAACTGGTAGCCTCCTCTGAAAAAAAATGTGCGATATCCTTTCTATTGTTATTAGGATTAGTGGCAGGATGAACTATTATGGAAAGGCTTTCTTCCTGTTCAGTGTTTTCTTCTTCCACTTTTTGAATCTGCACCCAATCAAACCCATCTCCTGTGACCGGGCCAGGACCCGGGATGTCAATTTTAAAATGATCACCTTCCTGCGGAGCACGGTTCACTTCATCTCCATTCTCATCACATAATTTAAAGCTTGCAGTTAATGCTCCTGCATAGTGCTGCCATTCAGATATATCGCACAATCTATTCTTTAGCCTTTCAAAGAAAGAGTGCGCCTCCTGCATCGTATTGAAAGATTTAGATTCTTCTGTATTGCTTTCCGCCCCTTTTTCCTGGGGCGGTAGTATTTCATCTGGTTGTTTTGTCTGCATATTCTAAAATAAAAAAAAGTCATGCCATCAACATGACACAGCTCTTTTAATTTCCTATTTAATATTTTATAGAGATAAAGATCCTTCAGCTCCCTCTGCCAGTTTTTTTCCGGTCACGATAGATGCAGCCATTTTTAAAAATTCTACCATCTTACCCGTTTCACTATCCCAATAATAACATTCAGTTGGGCGCACCTGTAACAAGGCTACACTTGGATCATCGGGACCATTAGGAAACCACGCTTTTAACATTGGCTTCCATTTATCTTTTATTTGCTGTTTATCTGTAATTACATTAGCCATACCCCATGTATCGAGGTAACTATCCTTTCCAGGATGGGCATAGGCAAGATGCACTTTTCTATCTGTAGTCACTTCTTCTACTTTTATTGAACGCAGGTCTGTAAAAAACCAAAGTGTTCCATTTTCTTCTACTTCTATGGTGTACATAGGCCTTGTATGATCATGCTCGTTGTTGTTGCCAGTGATGAACATGCATACAGTGATTTCTTCAACCAGTTTTTTAAACTTTTTTACTGCTTCTTCGTTTTGAAGATTTTTTTCCATAATATATTTTTTATATTGAAAGAATAATTCAAAATCTTATGCAATTGGTTTAACAACTAAAGGGTCTAATGGTTCAGTTGCCGGTATATGACCTTCCGATATTTCTGTTTCCTGTATCAATCCTATTTTTATCGAATGAAGAATGGCTTCGCTGCTCTTTTGAAAAAATAAACAGGGAACGCCGGCACTTTCAATGGCAACCATTACTTCGCTTATCTTTAGTTTATTTTTTTTATATACATCCCTAATATACACGGCTCGTACCTGCTTTGGAAAATGCTTTACAATAGACTGGTAAATATATGGATCATGTTGTGAGCTGTCCCCTAATAGTACAAATCGCTGCTTCGGATAGTTTTCCATTATCCTGGCTATCCGTATAAACTTAGTGCCGTGATTATTTTGCCCGGTTTTCAACAGATCTTTAAAACGCTTTAAAACATTCAGCAAAAAAACGCCTCGCGGCAAACCGTTCACTGTTGTGAATTCATGTAGAAAATCGTACAAGTTCCATTCGCTGCTCGAGACATAAAAGAAGGGGTTAGGTGCATCAGGAGTAGTGTTTCCAAGTGCCAGTAACTGGTAATGCTTTACCACTCCTTCAAAAGGTTTGCGGCTTCGTGCATTGCGGGCAAACAACACATAGAGCCGCTTCCGCATATTGGATGAATGAGATACAAGGAAGGTATCATCTATGTCTGAAATCAACCCATACTGCGTGGAATAAGGAATATACAAAAACCCGTTACCTTCTGCATGCACCTTATCTGATGTATCTGTCATTTGCACTTTCATCGCATGCCAGCCTTGCTCAAGCGGTGCTTCATCCTTCCATTCAAATTTAAAGAAACCATCCTGATCTGTTTCAGTGTACAGGGGCTTGCCATCCCATACTGTTTTCAATCTTACACCAGTCTGTGGTTTTATCATAAAAAGGCGGAGGAGTGAAGCAACATTCCCCAAAAAGGTTTGATTATACCGCGTACGGGGCAGTGCACTTAATCCCAGTACGTGGCCATAGAGAATGAGGTTGTCCGCATTGCCATAGCCATTATACACTTTTATTACGGGCAGGTCAGTTAATCCTACCAGATTAAGTAATTGTGTTTTTAGTGAAGATGATGAAGGATGGTCAGTGCTTTGCATGCAATAAGGCTTACACAATAAATATGCAAGAAAATGAAAAGATGAAATTATTGTTCGTCATCAATCCTATATCAGGCGGTAAAGAAAAAAGTGATTGGGAAGAAACGATCCGCACTTATTTTAAAAGTTCTCCACATGACATGGAGTTTTACCTGCTTACAGGAAAAAGTGACAATGTATCTGTTGCTCATCATATAGAAACCGCAAAGCCTCATCGCGTTGTAGCTGTAGGCGGTGATGGGACCGTAAAATTGCTGGCAGAAATTGTTCAAAATAAAAACATTCCGCTAGCTATTATACCTGCCGGCTCAGCTAATGGTATGGCAACAGAACTCGAGATACCAAATGATGTAAATGAAGCGCTCGATATAGCTGTGAACGGCCTGGAAAAAAATATTGATGTGATTAGGATCAATGATGAGGAAATTTGTATTCACTTAAGCGATATCGGACTGAATGCCATGATCGTAAAATATTTTGAAGAGACAAAAAAAAGGGGCATGTGGGGGTATGGAAAAACTATTTTCAAAGCAATGTGGCAGAAACAAAAAATGCACGTAACTATCCAAACTGATGCAGGGACCTATAAAAGAAAAGCATATATGGTGGTGCTCGCCAATGCACGTAAATATGGTACCGGGGGAAATATAAATCCTCATGGAGATGTAGCCGACGGACTTTTCGAAGTAGTGGTACTCAGAAGGATCCATTTATTTGAGATCATAAAATCATTATTCACTGATAAGTCATTCCACCCCAACAGGATAGAAGTATTCCACACAAAAGAGGCTACTTTAACCACTTTAAAGAGAACCTACTTTCAGGTGGATGGAGAATACAGGGGAAAGATCACGGAATTAAGTGCTGCTATCGTGCCGGGAGCACTCAGAATGATGTTGCCTGATACAAAACATAAAGATGAGGTTCTGGCATAGTATTTTCATTATTTACTAAAACAACAATTATGGACAGATTAGAATTAAAAGGAAAATGGAATGAGCTGAAAGGCCATGCCAAACAAGCTCATGGAGACCTTACAGATGATGATCTGAGATATGAAGAAGGAAAAGAAGATGAATTATATGGTCGCCTGCAAACTAAGCTGGGTAAGACCCGGGAAGATGTCATTGATTGGATAAAAGGACTTGGCAAAGACAAAAATTAATAACTAACCCTCCCTAAAAAGAGGGTTTTTTATTGCTCTTTATTTATACATTCCTAGTTTTTTAAATCAGTAGAATGGTTAAATAGCTGCAGCCTAAACTGCGGCTTTTATATTTGCACAATGCATTATGTATCGGCAAAGGAACTATCGAAATCCTATGGTATAAAACCTCTTTTTCAAAACCTCTCTTTTCATATATCTGAAGGTCATAAAATTGCACTTGTTGCACGAAACGGCGCAGGTAAATCCACATTGCTGAAGATCATTGCGGGATTGGAATTCCCGGAATCCGGAAGTATCTGGATCAACAAAGAAGTAGATGTTGCTTTTTTTGAACAAGACCCCAAACTCATTGAAGGTAAATCCATATCAGAAAATATTTTTCAGCATGATCACCCGGTCATGAATCTCATAAAGACTTATGAGGAAGCAGTAGAATCTGAAAATGAAGAAAAGCTTACATCAGCATTAAGTGAAATGGATGACCTCAATGCCTGGGACTTTGAAAGCAAAGTGGCTCAGATACTGGGTAAACTCAACATTCACAATCTTACACAAGATGTAAGTACATTAAGCGGTGGTCAAAGAAAAAGGGTTGCTTTAGCCAGAACGCTCATAGATATTGGCTTTGAGCACAAGCACATTTTGTTGATCATGGATGAACCTACCAACCACCTCGATGTGGAAATGGTGGAATGGCTCGAACACTATCTCAACAAAGAAAATACAACCCTGCTAATGGTTACCCACGACCGGTATTTTCTTGATTCGGTATGTGAAGAAGTATGGGAAATAGAAAACAGTATTCTCTATGTGCATAAAGGGGACTACGCCAATTTCCTCGAAAAAAAAGCACAACGAGAGGAAAGTGATGCAGCCAGCATTGATAAAGCCCGCAATCTTTATCGCAAAGAGTTGGAGTGGATGCGAAAGCAACCAAAGGCAAGAACTACAAAAAGTAAAAGTCGCATAGATGCTTTTTATGTGGTAGAGCAAAAAGCAAAACAGCAGATCAAAGACCAAAATATGGAACTGCAGGCCAAAATGAGCAGGCTCGGAGGTAAGATAGCAGAATTAAAAAAAGTGTATAAACGATATGGTGAAAAGATCATTTTAAATGGTTTTGATTATACATTCAAAAAAGGGGATCGCATAGGCATTGTTGGAAAAAACGGAGCAGGAAAATCCTCATTCGTAAATGTATTGCAAGGTCATGAACAAGCTGATAGTGGTAAAGTAAATATTGGTGATACGGTAGTGTTTGGAAATTATGCGCAGCAGGGGCTTGTTGTAAAGGAAGATATGCGTGTAATTGAATTTGTAAAAAACATTGCAGAAAATTTTCCGCTTGCCAATGGAGGAACGCTTAGCGCTGCTCAATTTCTTGATCTTTTTTTATTTCCGCCAGACCAGCAATATACTTATATCAGTAAGTTGAGTGGTGGTGAAAAACGACGTTTGCATTTGCTATCTATTTTGTTTCGCAATCCTAATTTTTTAATTCTGGATGAGCCTACAAACGACCTGGATCTTCCAACACTTTCGGTGCTGGAAAATTTTTTACTTGAATTTGCCGGTTGTCTCATTATTATTAGTCACGACAGGTATTTTATGGATCGCCTGGTTGATCATCTTTTTGTATTCGAAGGCAATGGTGTGATACATGATTTTCCCGGTAACTATTCTCAGTACCGCGAACAACAAAAAGCAGGCGCTATAGTCCCGGTAAATACCACTCCTGTGAAAAATGAGGTAGAAAAACCCATTGCTTTGAAGAAAAAACTTTCCTATAAAGAACAAAGCGAGTATGAAAAGTTGCAAAATGAAATAAAAGGCCTGGAAGAGGAAAAAAAGTCGCTTTACGAACAATTGAATACAGGAGATCAGCCTTATGAGAAAATCACTGAGCTTACTTCACGTATAGGTGTGATCAATGAAACCATCAATGAAAAAGAATTTCGTTGGCTGGAACTAAGTGAATTGGTTTAATTGAAGTAGTATTAATTATAAGAAATAAACTTAATTGCATGCCTGAATTAGACGTTTTATTATTTCGATTAACGTTTGTCTTTTTAGTAGGTGGCGCTATTGGTGCAGAGCGGGAATACCGTAGCAAGTCTGCGGGTTTCCGCACAATGATCCTCATTTGTCTCGGTTCCTTTTTATTCACCACTTTATCTCTGCATATCAGTGGTGGCAATACAGATAGAATTGCCTCGAATATTGTAACAGGTATCGGATTTTTAGGCGCCGGTGTTATTTTTCAAAGTGATAACCGGGTGAATGGATTAACTACGGCTGCATCTATTTGGGCTGTTGCCGCATTAGGAATGGGAATAGCTGATGGGGCTTATGAACTCGTACTTGTATCAACTCTCGTAATCTTGTTTTCATTATTTTTCCTTACCAAACTCGAGTATTTTATTGATCGGATCAATCAATCAAAAACATATAAAATCACCAGTCAATACAGAGAGGAATTGCTCAATAAATATGAAGATTTATTTAAAGAGCATAAACTCAGATTTAAAAGATTGAAGCAAACGAAATCCGGAGATTTGATAATGGGAACCTGGTTGGTGCATGGTACTTCTAAAAATCATAGCCGCTTTATCAAAAGTATTCTGCACGATCAAACCGTAAATGAATTTGAGTTCTGATCTGCTTACTATTGATTAAGAACTTCCATCACTTTTTTATAAATAGTATGCGGAGCAATAGAATGCAAGCAAGCCCAATCTCCCCGGTAACAAGGCTTATTGCCAAAGACAGAGCAAGGCCTGCAATACAAGTCAACTTGTACAGCATTACCTTCTGGTTGACCCCAACCAAAAAAACCTGCAAAAGGATGCGTAGCGCCCCATACAGACACCACGGGAATGCCAAAAAGAGATGCAATATGCATATTGGCCGAGTCCATGCTGATCATTAGATCAAGTCCCTCTATTTGCTCCAGCTCTTCTCTGAAACTCATTGTACCCGCTATACATCGCACATTTGCAAATTCCACAGACCATTGCTCCAATACCTGTACTTCGTTTTTTGCACCAAAAAGTAAAATGGTATTATTTGTATCCGCACTTATTAGTTTTACTACTTCTTTCATTTTTTCTAAGGGATACATTTTTTCCTTATGCCTGGCAAAGGGTGCAATCCCGATCTGCTTTTTACTACTTTTCTTTGCAATGACCGGAGTAGGATTTAATGATATAGGTAAATTCAATTTTTCAAACACATCTGCGTAACGGTGAAAAGTTGATTTAAGAGGAACTAATTTTTTGTCACGAATACGAGTAAGTCTCTTTTTTTCATGACGGCCTTTATCAATTACTGATATTTTTATACCTGAAAGAACAAAATAAAAACGCAGGATTTTTGTTCGGATTACATCATGGAGGTCTGCTACGGCATCGAATGAATACTGAGTTTTCAATTCACGATATAAACGAAATAAACCGGTAGCTCCTTTATGTTTTCCTTTTACATCTATTGCATGAAAATGCACGCGGTCAATACTTTCGAAAAGTGGTTGTACAAAACTTATAGAAACGAATGTAATTTGCAGTAATTGATTTTGTTCTAATAAAAGTTTGATCACAGGCACTGTCATTGCCACATCTCCTAAGGCAGAAAAACGAAGCACTAAGATGTGGAATGGCTCTTTCAGGCTTTAATCTTTTTTCTGCTGATACAATATAGGGTTGAGGCTTTCATCATTGTACATTTTCATCTGTTTATACACCTTCATGTATTTAATGCCTGCAGCAATATCGTATAATAATTGGTCAATGGCAGCAGATAAATCTTTACGTTGTAATAGTAAAATTTTCAGTTTTTCATCGCATGCCGATCTATGCTGTTCGGTAGCATTTTGTCTATCTCTTTCTAACTGCATGTGAAAGATCTTCAATTCTAAAATTGATAACCTGTCAATAGCCCACGCCGGACTTTCCGTATTGATAGTAGCAGTATCCGATGTTTGTACTTCTTTAAATTTATCTAAAAACCAACTGTCAATAAATTCCACTACATCTGTACGGTGTTGATTTGAACTATCTATGCGGCGCTTGATCTTTAGAGCTGCTTCTGCAATGATCTGCGGATCGCGAATGATGTCTTCCAAATGCCATTGCACCGTATCTATCCAGTTTTTTAAATAAAGCAAATGATCAATAGACTCATCCGGATAGGGATTGTTAATCGCTGTATCAACATCATCTTTTAAATGATAATCCCTAATGCTCTGTTGAAAAATATGGATGAATTGTTCGCTCTTCATGGAAAAAGTTTAAGCTTATAGATTACCGACAACCGACCAACCGACATCCGACCGTCATCCAACATCCCCATCCAACATCCGCCATTAGACATCCGCCATTAGACATCTGTCGTCAGACATCTTTCATTTAACATCTCCTACTCTTCCACATAATTCAAATCTTTCCCAAAAGTTTCTTCGGTAAAATAAACAGCGGTCAAAGTAATCACCATTACGATAATGCCTGTTACAATAGCACTTTCCACAAGGCTCCATCCAATGCTGCGTTGAAATACGTTTATAAATAAGAGATTGATCAAGGGTAAAGATCCACGCACCATATTGGGAATCGTAGTGGCAGCCGTTGCCCGTAAATTGGTGCCAAACTGCTCTGCACCCATGGTGACGAAGATGGCCCAGAAGCCTGTGCTGAAGCCAAGTGCAGCGCAAATGACATACATGCGGGCATCATTACTATTGAAAGCGCTGAAAAATAAAAATCCCGAAATAATAGTGAGTGCATAAAAAAGGTAAAGTGCTTTTTTACGGCTTTTAAAATACTGGCTTACGAAACCAATTAGAATATCACCTATGGCAATACCAACATAAGCATACATAATGGCTTTACCACTTTCCAATACTGTATCGCCATAAAATTCTTTTGCAAACCTATTGCTTAAGTTTACGAGAATGCCGATCACATACCATGTAGGCAATCCAATCAATATAGCTAGTAGGTATTTTTTGAAACGGGACCCTTTGGTAAAAAACATTAAAAAATTACCTCTTGATACTCCTGATTCTTTTACCTCTTTAAACATTCCGCTTTCTGCAACAGAAATACGTAAGATCAATAATCCAATACCCAGCACACCACCGATCTTGTAACAAAGCCTCCAGTCGTCTGTAAACTTATAAGTAAAATATGCGAAAACGGCACCGAACAAACCAATGCCGGCAACCATTGATGTACCAATGCCTCGTTTTTCTTTGGGTAATAATTCGCTGACCAGCGTAATACCTGCGCCTAACTCTCCGGCAAGGCCGATGCCTGCAACGAATCGTGCATAAGCATATTGATCTACTGTAATAACATAAGCCGTCAAAAAGTTTGCAACAGAATACAATAGTATAGAACCAAATAGCACACTCAGCCTGCCTTTTTTATCGCCTACTATTCCCCATACTATGCCTCCTATCAGCAGCCCCACCATTTGCCAGTTGATGATTTTGGTACTTGCTGCTATTGTAGCTTTGGTGTCGGCTATATTTACGCCTATTGCTGCAAGGCTTGGTTCGCGAACGATGGTAAACAGAAGGAGATCATAAATGTCAACGAAATATCCTAAGGCAGCTACAATAATAGTAATTGATAACAGCCCGTTTTTTTTTGTGGAGATATGCATCAGGTCTTACACTTTTGTACCGGGATCTACATTCACATCTACTACATCTTCTACTACCTCCTGTATAGGATTTTTCTTTTTCCCAAATATCATTTTAATAAGTACAGGGCCTGTAGTAACAACAATAAGTCCGATAACAATTTTTTCAAAATTTTCCTTTACCCATTCATTTTTCCCCAGGAAGTATCCTGAAAGCACCATGCTTACTACCCAGGCTATGCAACCTACTACATTGTAGAAAAAGAATTTTTTTCTGTCCATACTCACAACACCTGCTACAATGGGTGCAAAGGTTCTTACAATGGGTAAAAAACGTGCAAGGATTACGGCGCCACCACCTTTCTTTTCATAAAATTCCTTTGCCTGTAATATATGCTTACGTTTAAAAAGCAGAGTATCCCTTTTTTCAAAAATGGCCTTTCCGGTTTTTCTGCCAAACCAATATCCGACCGAATTACCAATGATCCCTGCTATTGTAATAAGAACAATCCAAAATATAAGATTAAAGGGATCGTTAGATGTGGGACTGTCAAATTCCTCCTGAGCTATCATTACACCCGTAACAAAAAGTAAAGAGTCGCCGGGAAGAAAAAAGCCAACGAATAATCCGGTTTCTGCAAATATGATGAAGGCAACGAGATAAAGCCCACCATAATCTGTTACCAGTTTGGCTAAATACTCTGCATCCATCAACTGCTTCAAAAACTCTATAAATTCCTGCATAAATCTTAATTAAAGCCCGTAAATATACCTACAGATGGATTGTGTGTATTTATAAGGCATCAACCATTGTCAAGTTCTCCTTCCCACTTACTCACTACACTTGTTGCCAGTCCATTACCCACTACATTGGTAGCAGTGCGAAACATATCGCAAAAATGATCTATTGGTAAGATGAGCGCTACTCCCTCGGGTGGTATGTTGAACATGGCACATGTAGCCAGTACTACTACCAATGAAGCCCTTGGTACACCTGCTATTCCTTTACTTGTAAGCATCAATACAAGTAGCATCGTGAGTTGCGTACCCAGTGGCAGGTCTATGCCGTAAGCCTGAGCTATAGCTAAAGATGCAAAGGTCATATACATCATACTGCCATCCAGATTAAAAGAATATCCAAGAGGCAATACAAAAGCAACTATTTTATCCTTGCAACCAAAACGCTCCAGTTCTTCAGTGAGCTTTGGAAATACAGCTTCACTACTGGTGGTACTAAATGCGATCAACAAAGGGTTGCTGATACGCCGCATCAATTCTTTCATGCGACCTTTTAGAATGAGAAATCCAACACCCAACAGAATAATCCAGAGAATAGCTATCCCTAATAGGAAATAAGCAAAGTAGGTAAGATAAAATTCAAAAATGCCAAGTCCCTTTGCAGCGACAACAGCCGCAATAGCGCCAAACACACCAAAGGGTGCAAAGTTCATTACATAGTTTACCATTTTCAAAATGATATGAGATGTTACTTCCAATGCATGAATTACAGGTTTGGCATAGTCTCCAATAGCAGCTGCCGCTACTCCAAAAAAAATGGAAAAGACAACGATCTGAAGAATCTCATTTGTCGCCATGGCTTCAAAAGCGCTGCGTGGAATAATATGGGTGACAAAGTTTTCGATGGAAAAACCTTCTGTCTTTCCCATGATGTCTTTTAAACCTGCAGTGTCACTAAGGGAGAGATCAATGGTTTTACCGGGCTCAAATAAATTTACAAGCAGCATACCAAGAAGCAATGAAACGAGTGATGCAGTTACGAACCATAGAATAGCTTTTCCCCCCACACGACCAACGGTTTTCAAACTGCCGAGTTTCGCAATGCCAACCACCAGGGTTGTGAATACAAGTGGTGCAATAATCATTTGAACAAGGCGAATGAAAATATTACTTAAGAGTTTTATGTTTTTTGAAAATGCAGCTATGAATTCCGGAGATGAGTTGGTATGTACTACATAGCCAACTACGATACCGAGTATCATTGAGATAATAATATAAAGAGTAAGCCGGCTACCTTTCTTTTTCATATAGCAAGTTTAGTTAAAGGATTTGCCGAAAATCGGAAAAAAAAGCGATGAGTGGAAACTTAATTGATATTAGAACCTATGTTTATTTAAATGATGTAGGTTCATAATTAATTTATTGTTTATTTTACCACGCAATCAAAAAATAATAAATAACTTATATGAGTGTATTTGTAAGAAAACCAATGGCTGCTTTGATGAACGAAGCGGAGGAAACAGGAACACATACCTTAAAAAGAACTTTAGGTGCCGGTGGGTTAATTGCTTTGGGAATCGGTGCCATCATAGGTGCAGGCTTATTTTCCATTACAGGAATGGCCGCTGCAAATCATGCAGGCCCGGCTATTACAATCTCATTTGTAGTAGCTGCATTCGGGTGTTTATTTGCCGGATTGTGCTATGCAGAATTTGCATCCATGATCCCTGTTGCAGGCAGTGCATACACATACAGCTACGCCACAATGGGTGAGTTTATCGCATGGATCATTGGTTGGGATCTTGTACTGGAATATGCAGTGGGTGCCGCTACTGTGGGTATTAGCTGGAGCCGGTATCTTGTAAGATTTTTGGAAGGGTTCGATGTACACCTGCCTGTTTCCCTTACTCTGGGGCCATGGGATGGTGGCATTGTTAATCTTCCGGCTGTATTCATTATAGTACTCATGAGTATGTTATTGATAAAAGGTACTAAAGAAAGCGCTATGGTGAACGGGGTGATTGTAGGTTTGAAAATTGCCGTTGTGCTGATATTCATTTTTCTGGGATGGAATTATATTAATAATGATAATTACAATCCATACATACCTGATAATACTGGCACTTTTGGAGAATATGGATTCAGCGGTATCATACGGGCAGCAGCTATTGTGTTTTTTGCATACATAGGTTTTGATGCGGTGAGTACCGCAGCCCAGGAGGCAAAAAATCCAAAACGGGATATGCCATGGGGTATCTTAGGGTCCCTTGCTATTTGTACTGTCTTGTATATTTTATTTGCACATGTAATGACAGGGGTTACCAGCTATGCCTCTTTTGCAGGTAAAGACGGAATTGCTCCTGTAGCTGTTGCTATTGATCACATGGGTACTGCAGATGCATCGGGTATTATTCAACCCGACTACCCATGGCTGAACAGGGCGATCATTGTTGCCATCCTTGCAGGGTATGCTTCAGTAATTTTGGTAATGCTAATGGGTCAAAGTCGTGTATTTTTCAGTATGAGCAAAGATGGATTGATTCCTAAAGTCTTTTCCTCTGTAAATCCCAACACACAGACACCGGCAAAAAACAATTTATTATTTATGCTTTTTGTTAGCTTGTTTGCGGCGTTTGTTCCGGCACGTGTGGTAGGAGAAATGACTTCTATCGGAACTTTATTTGCCTTCATTCTTGTATGTATTGGCGTATGGGTAATGCGTGTTAAAATGCCTGAATTAAAGCGTTCCTTTAAAACACCACTTGTACCCCTCGTTCCGATTTTGGGCATTGTCACTTGCTTGTTTATGATGGTATTTTTGCCAATGGATACATGGATACGTCTATTAGTATGGATGCTGATCGGAATTGATATTTATTTGGCTTATGGAGCTAAACACAGTCTTTTAGGTAATGGCACTACAAGCAGAAGAGGAATGAAAGTGGCGAGATATACTGGTATAGGCCTTGCGCTTTTATTGGTTGTTGCCGGGTTTTTGCATCAGTACCTTTTGGGTTTTGATACAGACAGGACTTTATTTTACATCTCTATAGTTTTTGCCATTGTGCATCTTGGTGTATTTGCCACTAAGCTTGGACGGCCTGAACCTTTACGTGATGGCGAACCAAAGAACCCGATGGAAACACGTTGATAATGTAACTACTTAATACAAAAAGCTGCTGATAAAGCGGCTTTTTTTCTTTGAGTGATATAGTATTTTTGCCACAGTAGCTTCAGGTGTCTCACATTCAAGGACAAGGGACATTGTACTAAATCAAAAATTACAAACCATAAACTACAAACTCACTCTATGGGTCGCATTTTCGAAGTAAGGAAATCCAGCATGTTTGCTCGCTGGGATAAAATGGCAAAAAACTTTACCCGAATTGGTAAAGAAATTATTATAGCAGTAAAAGCTGCTGGCCCCGATCCGAACACAAATGCGGCATTGCGCCGTTGTTTTCAAAATGCACGTAGTGTAGGCATGCCTAAGGACCGTGTGGAAGCTGCTATCAAAAGAGCGCAGGGAAAAGAATTACTAAATTATGATGAGATCTTATACGAAGGCTATGCTCCACATGGCGTGGCTGTGCTGGTGGAAACAGCAACCGACAATCATGTACGGACCGTTGCTAATGTGAAATCCATTTTTAATAAAAATGACGGTGTACTCGGCAATAGCGGGAGTGTAAGTTTTCAATTTAAAAAAATGGGTACATTCAAGATGAAACCCGAAGGCTTAAACTCTGAAGAACTTGAATTTGAATTGATAGATTTTGGCCTGGAAGAATTGGGAGAGAGCACAGACGAGTCCGGAACAAATGTGTTGGTGGTACGTTGTGCGTTCAATGATTTTGGAAATATGCAAAAAGCTTTGGAAGACAAAGGCATTATACCTATCAGTGCTGAATTTGAATGGATACCCACTACTACAGTGTCATTGGATGAAGAACAGGCGCAGGATGTGTTGAAGTTAGTTGATAAACTGGAACAGGATGAGGACGTTCAAAAAGTGTTTCATAATCTGGCATGAGCTAATGAGGGACTTCAAAGCCAAAGTCTTTGCAAATCCAATTGGACTGTACATATACCGGTAAGTTGAAAATTATCTTCATTCATTTCCTGGTACTGATTGTTTTTCAATACAAATGATTCAATGCTTTTACGGTCGGGGTCTGCCAGTATATAATATTTCACTCCGTGGGATTCGTACAATTTAAATTTTACATTACGGTCTTTTAACCGGGTACCCTCAGAAGTAATTTCTAAAATTAAAGTAGGAGGAAAACGCAAAAAATCATCTTCAAATTTTCCACAAACAATCATGGCATCCGGACGAATGATAGTATTGTCATTAATAATCCAGTCCAGTTCATAATAAACTTTACAATCACATTCCGTTTTAACTGCTTGCAAAGCTTCACTAATCAAAATAATAAAATTTCTTCCGAAATTCTGATGAGCCCTCTTTGGTGACGGGCTCATTGCATAAGGAAATCCATAGATCAATTCCCAATCACCCGGCCATTTGGAATAATCGGAGTAATTATAATTAGGAAGCCATTCGGCAGGAATAGTGCGGCTATTCATGATTTAAAATTACTGAATAGTTTTGCATCCATTCATATCAATACTTTGTCACAAAATAGTTCCTTGCTCGCTTTTGAAAGGATCAAAAAGAAATTATATTTTGAACTCAATAGAATCTATTGATCAGCCAATCATACTCTTCGACGGAGTCTGCAATTTCTGTAATAGCGCAGTAAACTTTGTCATTAAGAAAGACAAGAAAAAAGCCTTTCGTTTTGCTCCTCTGCAATCGGCTGCAGGACAAATACTATTGAATCAATACGGGCTATCAACAAGCGATCTGAAATCCTTTGTGTTGATAGAGGACAATGAAGCTTTTACAAAAACTACTGCGGCATTAAAGGTGATGAAGCATCTATCTACTCCCTGGTCGCTGATGCAGGGCTTTTTAGTATTGCCGTCTTTCATGCGGGATGTGGTTTATAATATAATTGCCAGGAACAGGTATAAGTGGTTTGGCAAAAAAGAGGAATGTATGGTACCAACAGCAGAATTAAGAAGTCGTTTCCTTTAAGTGCGGATTTTGTATTAAAAATCTCTGAAACTCGTTCATTTTTTTCTGTAACCTTCTATATGTTCTCTGTGCATTCCAGAAATAATTAACTAAAGTCAATAAGAGGACGTTTATCAACAACATTAACCAATCAAAGTCATTAAACCACAAAGAAAAACTCTTACTTCCAAGAATGACTTTAATAAATAAATTAAAAAGTAACAGAATAATCGCAAAAACAATACTTAAGCGAATCGCATACCCCCACCCTTTTTGTTCCCTTTCACTTTTGTAAAATTCAATCTCTTCTTTCAATTGCCTGTACTTAAGTTCTTGTTCGAAAGGACTCATATAAAAGATTAAGATAAAATATTGAATAATGCTAACCCGAAACATCAATCGGATCCGGGTGTTCCTTCTTTAATTCAGGATATTTCTCCAAATGTTTTTCCAATTCAATCATGCTTCGTTTCAATGCCCGGGGATTCTGCTTTATCAACCAGAAGTAATCAACCAAAAACCATATAATCCAGGTTGTCAACAATCTTCCATAATTATAATTAGAAACGTAAACGGGTATTGGGACGCCATCAACAAGTAAATCAAAAAGGTATTCAACGATGTACATGGATATTGCAGTGAACCATGAAAAACGAATAGCAAACCAAATGCCCTGTGTTTGTGTAAGTTTTTTGTAACGGGCTATATCTTCTTTCAGTTGTTTTAATCTATGTTCACGTAGAAAGGCAGTGCTCATACATAAATTTTGCCTTCTAAAAATAAAACACATTTTCCACTCATTAAAACGCGGTTTTCCTTTAATTCACATTCCAAAACACCACCACGCGGAGATGCTTGCAAACAGGTAAGTTTATTCTTATTCAACTTCTCACTCCAGTATGGAACTATATTGCAATGTGCAGATCCCGTGACAGGGTCTTCGGGAATACCTGCACCCGGGTAAAAACATCGCGAGACTACATCTGCCGACTGACCCTTAGCTGTAACAATTACACCAATGGTATCGAGCTCTTTCATCAGATTGTAATCCGGCTGTATATTTTTGACTGATTCTTCATTAGGCAAAACCACAAAATAATCGCGGGATTTTAGTACTTCAACTGCAATGTCCAAACCGAGGCTTTTCAATAATCCATCGGGAACTTCGCATGCTAAAGGCATACGTGATGGAAAGTCAAGTGTATAAATTCCATCTTTTGCAATTACTTTTAATGGACCTGCTTTTTCAGTTGTGAAATGAATGTTCTGAAGATGCGGTTCAATAAAATTTTTGATAACATAAGCAGAAGCAAGCGTAGCATGACCGCAGAGATCAATTTCATATTCAGGGGTAAACCACCTGATGTGGTAAGTAGCCTCCCCAAACCCCTCCGAAGAAGGGGCTTCGCTGTGCTGCGTTGGCCGGCTTTGCAAAGCGTCTGTATAAGTTTCAGTTTCTCCTAAAAGCAAGTATTGTGTGTTCGGTAAGTCGCCTACCAGGCGATTTAAGGAGCCGTTCTTTACAAAAAAGACAGTTTCGCTTAGATTATTTTCCATTGCAATCTTTTGCATCAGATATTCATCAATCCAATGGTCTAATGGAATAACTGCCGCAGGGTTGCCGGTAAAAATATCTTCTGCAAATGCGTCTATCTGGTAGATGGGGAGTGTCATTATTTTTCAATTGGAAATAAGGAATAAGCAATTTGCAATTTGGAAATCAAAAATATAATCAATACTTATCGGGATTATTCAACATGTGGAATAACAATTTACCAATTTCCTCATTTTCTTTTAAAAGCATATCATATTTATCTTGATTTATATACTTGCAAGCCAAAGCAAACTCTAACCATACAAGCGTTTCAGAATTTTCCATATCTGCATCAGATACTTTTAATAGGAAATGGGCTCTATACTGCCTCTTACGAAATGCCTAAGCAATATTTGTACAAACACTTCTTGATGAACGACACACCTGGTCTGTAAATGAGTATGTCTCTTCTTTAGGAAAGGATTTACTTTCTTCCAAAATTTCCATGGCAAGAGCAAAAGTCTTTTGATATATACTAATTGTGATATTGGCCATTGCCCATTCCTTATTGCTTATTCTCCTACTCCCTCATCATCTCTCTTATCACATTCTCAATTTCCTCTGCATTGGGTTTGCTGAAATAATCACCATCACTTCCGTAGGGAGGCCGGTGTGCTTTCGCTGTGATCGTCCGTGGAGATACATCCAACCAACGATAACCACCCTGCTCTTCCATTACTTTATTAAACATATAGGCTGCCGCACCTCCCGGCACATCTTCATCTATAAAAACAATGCGATTGGTCTTCTTCAACGATTCCAATATTTTATGGTTTATATCAAATGGCAATAAAGTTTGCACATCTACAACTTCGCAATCAATGTTACTTTTTTCCAGTTGTTGGGCTGCATCGAGCGCAATGCGTAATGTAGAACCATAACTCACAACTGTGACATCTGCACCCTCGCGGATCACTTCAGGGATGCCAAAGGGAACTGTAAATTGTAAAAGATTTGAAGGCAAATTTTCTTTTAAGCGATATCCATTCAGACACTCAACCACTACGCCGGGATCGTTGCTTTGCAAAAGGGTATTATACATGCCTACTGCCTGCACCATATTTCTTGGTACGCAAATATGCATGCCCCTCAGTGCGTTTACCATCATACCCATAGGAGAACCGCTATGCCATATGCCTTCGAGACGATGTCCACGGGTGCGTACAATAAGCGGACAGCTTTGCTGCCCTTTTGTACGATAGTGTAAAGTAGCTACATCATCGCTGAGCGGTTGTAATCCATACAACAAATAATCGAGGTACTGTATTTCTGCAATTGGTCGCAAACCCCGCATAGCAAGACCTATTCCCTGACCCATAATGGTGAGTTCACGTATGCCCGTATCGAAAATGCGGTTTACACCATACTTAGCCTGCAGTCCGGAAAATCCCTGGTTTACATCGCCGATATATCCAAGGTCTTCACCAAACGCTATAGTTTTTGGATTGGAAGCAAACAACTGATCAAAATATTGGTTTAATACTTCAAACCCATTTAGAGATTTTGAATCATCACCATATTCAGGTTTTACTTCAGTTATTTTTAGTGCGCTCTTTGACCCTTCATTATATAAAAAACTGTTGTACAAGGAAGCTCCTTCTTTTAGTACATCAGTATAAAAGTCCTTAAGCCAAAATGCTGAATCATTGGTACCAGCGATCAATAAGGCTTTGTGTACAAAACGCACCACGTCTCGTCTCAATGGTTCACGAATTACCGAAAGTTCATTAGTGAGCGATTCTAATTCTCCACTATTTGCCTTCATTTTGGCTGACAGACCTTTGATAAGTTCCACTGCCTTTTTCACCAGATCTTTCAAAGGATTTAGGTATGCTTCCCAGGCAGCAGTTTTTCCTTCCCTTACTTTTACTTTGGCTTCTGCTTCTATTTTTACGATCTCTTCTTCGTTAGCAAGTGCATTTACAAGCATCCATTCCCGCATTTTTATCATGCCATCCCACTTGCGCTCCCATTCCAGGCGTTCAGTATCCTTATACCTTTCATGGCTACCGGATGTAGAGTGACCCTGAGGTTGCGTTATTTCTTCTACATGAAAAAGTGTTGGTGTTTGCGTTTCCCTTGCGATGCGAATCCCTTCCTCAAATGTTTCGCATAAGCTTGCATAGTCCCATCCTTTTACAGTATAAATATTAAATCCATTAGTCCCTTCTTCTTTTTGAAAACCTTTCAGGGCTTCAGAGATAGATCCTTTTGTTGTCTGATATTTTTTAGGCACAGAAATCCCATAGCCATCGTCCCACACAAAAACGACAAGGGGTACTTGCAATACACCGGCAGCATTCATGGTTTCCCAAAAATGACCTTCAGAAGTAGAGGCATCTCCTATCGTACAAAAGCAAACTTCATTTCCTTTATCAGATAATGTATCAAATTGGTGCAGCTCTTCATTTTCCCTGAAGCACTTAGATGCAAACGCTAAACCTAGTGCCCGGGTCATTTGTCCACCGGTTGGCGCAATGTCCGAAGAAATGTTTTTTCTATTTATCAGATCAAGCCAATCTCCTTCAGCACTTACCCATTTCGTAGCAAAATGTGCATTCATCTGTCTTCCACCGCTGAAAGGCTCACGGTTAAGATCCGGATCTGCATAGAGTTGTGCAAAAAATTGTTCTACCGTGGCGAGTTTGCTCGCAAACATAAATGTCTGGTCGCGGTAATAGCCAGACCTGAAATCTCCCGGTTGGAAAAATTTAGCCATAGCAACCTGCGCAACTTCTTTGCCATCACCAAAAATGCCAAATTTTGCCTTGCCTGTCAATACTTCTTTGCGGCCTATAAGGCTCGCTTCCCGGCTCAGGCATACCCATCTGTAATCTTCTAACACTTCATCGCGGAACTTGTCAAAGGATAATCCCTCAAAGGTTTGTACATCACTATTAAATGCATTTTCCATGCGACAAAAATAGGGCGAATAGGCTCACAGTTAAAAAAAGGCAAATTGTTCCGGTCGCTGTGATTTCACCATGTTTTAATGTATTTTTGTTGCCCTAAGTCTTTATATGAAGAGAATATTTCTTATTGCATTAAGCTTTGTAATCATTTGTTCATTGCATGCCCAGGATAATCATAATCATACCGATACTACAACGAAGCATGTAGATGCAAGTTTAGATGTGAAAGAAGTTGAATTTGATTTTGGAAAGATTCCGCAAGGCAAACCTGTATTTCATTATTTTGAAGTAATCAATAAGGGAAATACTTCCATGAAAATTGATAATGTGCAAACCTCATGTGGCTGCACCACTCCCGAATGGAGCAAAGAGCCTATTGCACCAGGTGGCACAACACAGTTAAAAGTAGGATATAACGCAGCTTCTGAAGGTCCATTTGATAAATTAATTACCATTCAATACAACGGAAATGGCTCAAAACAAATCAAGATAAAAGGAACTGTTTGGAAAGCACCTGTAGGAGCAGCACCTGCCAACCCTTCTATACAATTTTTAAAACAACAAACACAATAACTATGAAGAAATTATTTTTAATGGCGGCCGTATTATTCAGTGTAGCTGTAAATGCGCAGGAAAAGAAGGTGGATGACCTTGTTAAGTTAAATGCTGAAAAGTATGATTTTGGAAAGATCAAGAAAGATATTCCTGTTACCACTTATTTTGAAATAACCAACACGACCTCAGCACCTGTAATCATCGAAAGCGTTACTGCAAGTTGCGGATGTACTACACCTGAATGGAGCAAAGAACCACTTGCGGCAGGTAAAAGCACTAAGATTAAAGTGGGTTATAATGCAGCAGCTTTGAATAGTTTTACCAAAGATGTTTATATCAAATTAGCTGGTGTTTCGCAAACGAAAATTGTAAAAATAACCGGAGAGGTATTAGAGGCTGGAGCCTATGATTCATATGTAAAAGGATCCAAAAAAGTTGAAGCTACTAAAGTGCAAACAAGTACCAAAGTAACTCCTAAGAAAACAAAAACTACAACTAAGACAACCAAGTCTACATCTAAGGCTGGTTAAGAATCCTATAGAAATATATTGAATGGTCCCCTGCATTGACAGGGGATTTTTGTTTTATTTATCTCATCCAGAAAAAAGTTGACTACAAAGTCAACGACAATGGAACAGTTAAAGATCAGATTGAAGCGGGTTCCCATACGCCGCATTACCTCAAAAAGAAATGGTGAGAACCAGAAATTAGCTAAATGAGATTGAATGACCTTTCTTGACAGCACCCACAAGTAAACACGAGAAAAATCGCAGGATCTACTCCCCCCAAATTTCATCTTCACCCTTAAGCCATTTGTTCACTAACTCGATTGTTATAGACTTGGGTCTTTCTAAAGGAAAATTAAATGCCCTGTCCCAGCATAAACTGGCTAATACACCCAGCGAACGGCTGACCCCAAAGAGTACAGTATAAAACTCATACTCTACCATTCCATAATGCACAAGTAAAGCACCACTATGGGCATCTACATTTGGCCATGGATTTTTTATCTTACCCAACGATTGCAAGATGGGAGGCACAGATTCATAAATGTTCCAAACGGTTTGTACAAGAGGATCATCCGGCATGTGTTTTTTACCAAATTCCATTTGTGCAGTAAACCTTGGATCAGTTTTGCGCAGTACAGCATGACCATAACCCGGAACTACTTTACCTGCATTCAATGTTTTTTGTACATATTCTACAATTTGCTCTTTAGTGGGGGCTTCTGTGTCCAGCTCTTCACGCATTTCGAATATCCATTTGATTACTTCCTGGTTAGCCAGTCCATGTAAGGGCCCTGCAAGTCCATTCAATCCTGCAGCTAAACTCAAATATGGATCACTAAGAGCAGAACCAACTAAGTGGGTTGTATGTGCTGATACATTCCCTCCTTCATGATCTGCATGAATAGTCATGTACAAACGCATCAATTCGCGAAAGCCTTCGTCCTCATACCCCATCATGTGTGCAAAATTTCCAGACCAGTCGAGCAATCCATTGGGTTGAATATGCTCACCATTTTTATACTTTCGGCGATAAATGTATGCGGCTACCCTCGGCAATCTTGCTATCAGATCCATGGTATCATCAAACACCGCATCCCAGTATTCTTTTTTACTCATACCGGCAGCATACCTTTTTGCAAACTGACTTTCCGTTTGCAAAGCCATTACAGCTATTACAAATTGTGTCATAGGATGCGTACTCACCGGAAGCGCTTCGATAGTAGCAAATACATGATTGGGTACATGGCTGCGTCGCTGCCATACTGCTGTCAAATGATCCACATCTTCGTCCGTTGGCAAATCACCAACCAGCATCAGATAGAATAATCCTTCCGGTAAAGGTTCCGAACCGCCTTCTGCTTTTGGTAATTTTTGTTGTAGTTCAGGGATGGTATATCCTCTGAAGCGTATGCCTTCCTGTGCATCTAACAGTGAAGTTTCGGTAACAAGTCCTGTCATGCCACGCATGCCCTGAAATACCTGAGATAACTGTACTTCGCCAATGACTTTACTGCCATGTTCTTTTAGGAGTTCTTTTACCTCATTTGATCTTGCGTCTGCCTTGGCTTTGAACCGGTCTTTAATTATTCCCATTGCTAATACTTTATAATGAAGCCTGTTTATTAGATAGCCATAAAGTTAAACAATGCCATCCGTGCTGCAAAAATTCATTGGTTTGAAACGCCAACTTAATTCCAATACCACCTGGTCTTATCATTCCAAAAATTGTATATGTATTTATTTAGGCGCTTTTTTATAAAGCACCAAAGCCACTATACTGAATACAATATTAGGTATCCATGCGGCGATCACAGGGGGAAGACTTCCTTTGGTAGAAAACACAGTTGAAAACCGGTCGAAGACAATAAATAAAGAAGCAATGATAATGCCTACAGCAAGGTGTAACCCGCTGCCGCCACGGGTTTTCCTACCCGCTACTATAGCGCCTATCATGGTAAGGAGCAATACTGAAAAAGGAGTGGCTGATCGCCTGTATCGTTCTACTTTCAAAGTATTCAATCCTTCGGTAGCTCTTAATTCCTCCAGCTTAATGTTGCGTACAAGATCTGGTGTACTTAATTTATCTTTTAAATAATAATCTTTCACGAGATCATTTGGGGTCAGGTTCAAGGGGATTATTGTATCGGTGAACTGGCGAACAACTTCATGAGCACTGTCCACTCTTCGCTCAATAACATTAGATAATTTCCAGGTTTTTTTTGCGGTGTCCCACCTGATGCTTTCGGCACGCAGGTTATATACCAGCTTTTCATTTTTTATGCGGTTCAAAAAAAAAGCACCCCCAATTTTAGATGCGGTATCAAAATATCTGATCCCTATATAAGTATTTGTATCTGTACGTTTATATTGAGTAGATGAACTTCCGACTCCGCCATTGGCAGGGCTATCATTGTCAAGATATTTTGTTTGAAAATTACCCCTCACTTCGTTTGCCTTTGGTATGCCATACCGTGCTGCCACCCACAGTATGCCGGCAAATATCAAACCCCCGATGAGATAAGTTCTTAACCAACGATTGTAAGAAGTGCCGCTGGCCAGAATGGCAATAATTTCGGAGCGCACAGCCATGCGGCTGGTAAAAAAAATACAACCAATAAAGACAAAAAGTGGATATAAAAGCCCCCAGATGTAAGGCACAAAGCCAACATAATACTTAGAAATGATTTGACTGGTAGTCAACCCGGATTTTACAAAATCATCTGTCTTCTCACTGCTGTCAACAGCTACCGCTATCACAGTGAAAAGCAACATACAAAAAATGAATGTGACAAAAAACTGCCGCAAAATATACCAGTCTATTTTTGTAAACATGCCTTGGCGAAGTAAGTATTTTAAATGTAAACCGATAGGAAAAGAATTGATAAAGATTCAGATATAGCTCGCTCTTATGGGGGAATATTGAATGGGTTACCATCATTCAGGACTGAGTGACCCAATTTTATAAAAATAACTGACTAACTAACAGGCTTAAAAGGGATTTTTGATAATGCTGTTAGCGTATTCCCGATAGGTTGGAAAAGAAACAATCATTATAGTAT